>Ga0307417_10000795_pt1 | contig 12817 bp, 10 predicted proteins | sample SalMarWE160210MG_2_FD_202514 | JGI IMG/M metagenome (GOLD analysis project Ga0307417, IMG submission 202514) | Salt marsh sediment microbial communities from the Plum Island Ecosystem LTER, Massachusetts, United States - WE1602-10 | ecosystem: Environmental > Aquatic > Marine > Intertidal zone...
GCGAGGAGGCCGCACGTCTCGGCTTGCGCGTCACGGGAAGCGAGATCGTCGGGTTGGTTCCTCGGAACGCGATGCTCGACGCCGCCGATCACTACCTGCGTGCCCAAGGGATGACCACCGGGGTCCCCGAGGTGGAGCGCATCCACATCGCGGCCATGAGTCTCGGCTTGGATGACGTCGGTCCATTCGACCCCTCCCAGAAGGTGATCGAGTACCGCTACAGAGGAGCACCATCGGGGCTCGTCGCGATGTCTGTCCACGCCTTCGCGGACACGCTCTCCGGAGGCACCCCTACGCCCGGAGGCGGGAGCACAGCGGCCCTCGTCGCTGCCCTTTCCGCCTCGCTGTCGTCGATGGTTGCGGCGCTCACGTTCTCCAAGTCGAGGGCACCGGAGATGGATGCCGCTGGGCGCAGGACGCAGGAACTCAAGGATTGGTTCCTCGAGGCTGTCGATCGCGACGCCGAATCGTTCGACACGCTGATCGCGGCGTTTCGAGTTCCGCGTGCTGATCCGACACGGTCGGTAGCGATCGAGAAAGCGACGGTCGGCGCGACGCTCGTACCCCTGGAGGTACTCGAGCAGAGCGTCGATGCGCTCCAGATCGCCCTCCAGGTGGCGGCCGGCGGCAACATGAGCGCCGTCACCGACGCCGCCGTCGCCGGTCTGTGTGCGCTGGCCGCCGCCGAGGGGGCATCCCTCAACGTGCGCGTCAACCTCTCCTCACTGAGCGGCTATGACGAGTTGGAGCAGCGGCGCGCCACCGCCCTCGAGATCTGTCGCAGCGTGGCCGCCGAGATCACCGCAATGGTGGAGTCCAGGCTGGAAACCTGACAGCCCCTGTCCTGACGGAGACCGAAGGCGTTCTTCCACCCTGCGGCCGGGTACGAGGTACACGATACGAGATACGAGCTAGGAGTCGCCCCGCGAGTCCTAGCTCACTCCCGCCATCGCCAGGCCGGCTTCAATCGCCGCGAGGTTCTTCTCGGCGAAGGCCGGGTAGGCCCCGACCGCCTTCCGAAGCGCCTCGACCTCGAGCAGTCGTTCGTGGACGACGGCGCCGGCGAGCACGGCAAGCGCGAGTTCCGACTTCGCGACTCGACCCGGTCCTGACTTCGGGTCGAGAACGGTGACCGTCCCGCCGGTCTCCACCCCCGCGAACTCCGGCACCACGAACACGGATCCCTTCATGCCGCCCAGGTACCGGGCCGCCTTGCGCAGCCCCTCCGAGGAGAGGATGACGAGCACATCAGGCTCGTCCATGCCCGGGAAGTCGATCGGGTGAGGGCTCAGGACCACCTGCGAAACCGAGTGGCCCGTCTTCACGGTGATCGGGTAGTCGTCACGTTGCGCGGCATACAGGTTCGAGCGAATAGCCGCTTCGGCGATCATCTTGGCTGCTGATCGCACCTTCCCACCGGCGGAGCCGGCCACCATGAGGTTGACCGTTCTGTCGAGAGACGACGTCAACTCCGGGACCAGCGCCCTCGTCTTGCGCGGCCTATCGTTCCGGAGCCGCTCGGCTGCGGAACGATAGGCAGCTGCATACTCGTCCGCTTCTCGCTGGTAGAGCACACCGGCGGGAAGGCCGAGCTCTTCTTGTGCGGCGATGAGCGAACGCTTGCCGAAGGTGTTGTTGGGCACGAAGTAGGCGGTGCATAGATCCCAGATGTCCAGCACTGCGAACCCCGGAGTCTGCATGCCCTCGACGATCCGTTCCGGAAGATCCTTGTCGAAGTTGGTTCCCCGGTAGACGTACGCGGCACCGTTCACTCCGACGGTGGCGCAGATGTCCAACGGGTGTTCCAGATTCCCACCCGGAGTGGTCGAGGTGATCGAACCGAACGGCGTGGTCGTCGAATGCTGCCCACCGGTCATCCCGTAGTTCATGTTGTTGAACACGAGCAGCGTGAGGCCGATGTTCCGGCGGGCGGCGTTGAGCAGGTGAGCCCCGCCGATGCCGGTGCCACCATCCCCCATGATGACCACGACGTGAAGGTCCGGCCTTGCAAGTTTGATGCCGGTCGCGTAGGTGAGGCTCCGGCCATGCAGCCCGTGGAACGCGCTCGTTCCGAAGTACTGGTCCGACAGGCCAGAGCACCCGATGTCGCTGACGATCACGAGTTTCGCCGGGTTGATCTGTTGCATGAGCAGGGCCTCGTTGAGCGCGTCCAAGATCGAGCCGTGCCCACAGCCGGGACAGAAGGGGTATGCGCTGTCGTTGCGGTACGTGTCGACGGTCATGGCAGGAACTCCAGGAACTGCACCGGCGAGATCAGCTCGCCGTCGATTCTATTGAGACCAAGTACCTCCCGGTCCTCCGCGATGCGTTCGATCTCTCTCAGATACAAGCCCGGGTTGAGTTCTCCAACGACAATCCGGCCGATGCTCTCGAATGCGGAGCGCAGACCGGTTTCCGGGATGGGCCAGAGGCTCTGCACGGTAACGGACGAAACGTGCGCCCCTTTCACCCTGGCCATCGCAACGGCGTCTCGCATCGCACCTGCCGTGATCCCATAGGAGACGAACAGGGTCGTCGCCTCGGGGTCCCGGTCGATCTGCATCAACTCGATCTCCTCTCGGTGGGACATGATCTTGTCTCGAAGGTGCCTGTTCAACCTTCCCACAACGGCCGGGTCCTTGGAGATGATGGCCTCTTCATCGTGGCTGGAACCGGTGAAGCGCACGACCCCGGCGCCGTACAGCTCCATCGGTGCCGCGTCGCCGCCGAACCGGTACGGCGCACCCTCGCCAGTGAGCTCTCTCTCTCGAACAGGAACCTCGACATAGGCATCCGTGGCAACGGTGTTGCGTGTCAGATTCAGCTCCTTGTCTGTCAGGAGAAAGACGGGACACCGAAACCTTTCTGAGAGATCGAACGCCTTCATGGTCAGCGTGTAGCACTCGGCGATCGTCGAGGGAGCGAGGGCGATGATCGGGTACCCGCCACCGGTCCCCCATCTGACGAACTGCACGTCGCCCTGGGCAGCCGTTGTCGCTCCTCCAGTGCTGGGGCCAAGACGTTGCACGTCGACGATCACCAGGGGGACCTCGCCCATGATCGCCATGCCGATGTTCTCCGAATACAAGCTGATGCCGGGGCCCGAGGTCGCGGTCATCGAACGTGCACCGGCCATCGTGGCACCGATGCACATCCCGATCGACGCGATCTCGTCCTCCCCCTGCATTGCGATACCGCCCACCTTTGGGAGCTCCGCCATCATCATCATGAGGATCTGTGATGCCGGGGTGATCGGGTACCCGGCGAAGAAGTCGCACCCTGCGTCCAGGGCGCCTCGAACGATTGCCGTGGCGCCGTCCGTGAACTCATATGCGGTCATCGCCGGAATCGTAGTGCCGGAAAGCGCCACCCCCTGCGAACCCCGGGCTGAGCGGGCCTGTGGGTTGCGCCGAACCTGGATTCGAGGTGGCGGCCCACCTTGATTAGCCTGGCTAAGCATCTGCCAGAGGATCACATGCTCGACCGACAGGATCTCGCGGTACCTCTCCGCCTCTCGGTGGGTCGCCTCGCTCGCCGGCTCCGCCAGGAGTCGCTCGGCGATCTCACACCATCCCAACGCTCCGTCCTCGCGACGCTCGACCGGCAAGGCCCTCTTCGCATGGGTCAGCTTGCCGAACTCGAACGCATCAGTGCACCTAGCATCACAGGGATCGTCGGACGGCTGGAGCAGCGTGGTCTCGTCGCTCGCGAGCCGAACCCCCGCGATGCCCGCTCCACCGTGGTCTGCGCAACCAACGAGGCCCGGGTTCTACTGGCCGCCATCCGACAACGACGGACCGCGTTTCTCGCCACACGACTCGCGACCATGACCGACGAAGATATCCTGATCCTCTCCCAGGCCATCGACCTGCTCAACAGAATCACGGAGGACGCGTGACCACACCTGCGTGGGCGTCTCGCGCCTTCTCTCCCCTGGCTGTCCGCAACTTCCGCCTCTACTTCATCGGCCAGACCCTTTCGGTCTCCGGCACGTGGATGCAACGTATCGCTCAGTCGTGGCTGGTGCTCGAGCTGACCGGAAGCGGGACGGCGATCGGTCTGGTGACCGCCGTTCAATTCCTCCCATTGCTCTTCTTGGCACCACTCGGCGGGGTGATCGCCGACCGCTTCGACAAGCGGCGTCTGCTGTTCGCGACTCAGAGCCTCGCAGCTCTCCTTGCAGCGATCCTCGGCATCCTCGTCGTGGCCGACGTCGTGAGGCTGTGGATGGTCTACGCCCTCGCCGGTGCCCTCGGCCTCGTGGCGAGCATCGACAACCCGACACGCCAGACGTTCGTTCTCGAGATGGTCGGACGGGAGAAACTCACGAGCGCGGTCAGTCTCAACTCGGTGCTCGTGAATCTGGCGCGAGTGCTTGGTCCGGCGGCCGCCGGTGCACTCATCGTTACCGTCGGACTTGGCCCCTGTTTCCTCGTGAATGCGGCTACCTACCTGGCAGTGATCACCGCTCTGGCGCTCATGCACCATGGAGACCTCTACGCCGTGCCCCCTCAGAGCAGAAGGGCCGGGCAGCTGCGCGAGGGCCTGCGGTACGTGTGGGCGACGCCTGAACTCAGGACTCCGTTGCTGATGATGGCTGTTGTCGGGATGCTTGCCTACGAGTTCCAGGTGATCCTGCCGCTGATCGCAAAGTTCACGTTCGGAGGAGACGCCGGCACGTTCGCCACGATGACTGCGTTCATGGGCGGTGGCGCCGTCGCCGGTGGGCTCTTCACGGCCTCCAGGAAGGCGCGTCCCGCGGTCGCCCTTGCGAGGACGGGAGCCCTGTTCGGGATCACACAGGTCCTCGCGTCCTTCGCTCCCACCCTGACCGTCGAGTATGCGGCAATGGCTGTGGTCGGAGCGGCGAGCATCAGCTTCTTGGCTCTGGGCAATGCGACCCTTCAACTTCGGTCGACTCCGGAGATGCGCGGCAGAGTGATGGGCCTTTGGGCCGTCGCGTTCCTGGGCTCAACACCGATCGGCGGTCCGATCGTCGGGTGGGTCGGTGAGCACATCGGCCCACGCTATGGCCTGGGGCTCGGCGGAGTGGCGACGCTGGCGGCCGCTGCCATCGCCTATCGAGGGTTGCGAGCGTTGGGAGCGACACCCACCGAGCTGGCAGACATAGCTCCGTCGCCCCCTGCCAAGCTGGCTCCCTGACGGCTAACGGCCCGCAACTCAACGACAACCAGCCGCCAGCTGCCAGCATGCGACCGCAGCACGACTCCTACCGAGAACCGACAACCGAAGACCAACAACCGTCGGTTCACCCGGCCAGCGTGGTCGTCTCCTCCAGAGTCGTTTTCACGCCTCGCCCGGCGAGGGCCTCGTAGAACGCCTGGGGTGGGATCGATGTCTCGGGGGGATGCACACCGGGCTTCGACAGGTCACCGCTCGCCAACCATCTGCCGACGATGGCAGCGGGTGACGCCACCGCCATCGTCCCTCCTGCCACACCCAGCTCTTTCGACGGCCACGCCGTCGAATCGAGCCGGAGCGTGATCGGCGCCCCGTCCCTGGTTCCATCAGCGACCGTGGCGATGTCCTTGAAGCCCGCATGCTTCGGCGGCTCTGGATTCAGTTCCTCGAGCAGGTCGACGAGCAGCGTGCGCGGGACGGTCCCGTCGGGGCGTGGCTCCTTGGAAGCAAGCCCGAGGGACGCGAGGAACTGGAGCTTGCGCAGTGCTCCCTCGCTGAACCCGAAGAAACGAATCTTGAACTCGCACGTCTGGATGCCTTTGTCGGCAAGGCTGAGTGGGATGGTCGCGACCTCCGAGTGCAGCGACAGGTGTGCCTTTGCGTTGCCGATCGGTTCCCGGAACGGGAACATCTCCTCTTCGGAGAGCGGCTCGACGTCGACGAAGGTGCCGTCCCGGAACACCATCGGTCGCTCGGTGATCTCGTCGAAGATCGTCCACAGCGAGTAGGGCCACTTCAGGGTGTCGGACGGATCGACCGTAGCCCCGTTGTAGATCTTCACGGACCGAACCGTGTCCATCCGCGCTGCGAGGTCGCCGGCATGGACGTTGGCGATCCCCGGACAGGAGCCGATGCCGAGCACGGCGGTCAGGCCGGCATCACGAAAACGGTCGTTCAGGAGTAGCTGCTTGCGGGTGGTGTGGAAGAGTCCACCGAGATCCACGTAGTGGGCTCCTGCGCGCAGCGCTCCGTCCATCACCGAGAGGTTGACACCGTACTGGGCGGCGTTGATGACAACGTCTGCGCCATTCAGATATCCGTCCAATGACGCTTCATCCGCCACATCGACGGTCGCGTGTTCGAATCCGTGTTCTTTGGCCACGAGAGAAGCCCGTTCACCATCCAGGTCGCCAACAGTCACCTCGTCGGGGATGTCCCATGCTGCAAGATCCCCGGCGATGACTCGCCCGATGATCCCGGCGCCGAGCAGCGCAATACGCATCATGTCTCCTTAGATCGCCTCGCCGAGCGCCTCTTCAAAGGCGGTCAGTGATGTGGCAACGTCCTCCTCGCTGTGGGCGGCGCACAGGAACCATGGTTCCTTGGCGTCGTCGACAGGCATCACCCCTCGCTTGATCATCCCGTGTACGACCTCCGCGTACAGGTCCTCGTCATGGTTGACGAGATCTCTGAAGTCCTTCGGAGCTTCGTCACCGAAGAAGATCGAGAACATGGCGGGCACGCCGATGATGTGCGCCGGCACGCCCTTCTCTGCGCAAATCGTCTCCAACCCTTCCATGAGTGCTGTGCCGGTCTTGTGCATCCGTTCGTACGGTTCGCCGGTCGACAGGATGTCGATGGTGGCGGCCGCTGCCGCAGCAGCGACACCATTGCCCGAGTACGTGCCTGCCTGCGCGATGCCACCCTTCGCCCAGCCCCAGATGACCTCATCTCGACCCCCGATGGCGGCCACGGGAAACCCGTTGCCCATCGCCTTGGCGAATGTGCCGAGGTCGGGTGTGACCCCGAACAACTCCTGGGCTCCGCCGAGTGCCACCCGAAAGCCCGTCTTGACCTCGTCGAAGATCAGGATCGAGCCGTACTCGTCGCACACGTCCCTGAGCCCTTGGAGGTAGCCGGCTTCCGGCATGATGCCGAACGCGTTGCCGAGCATCGGTTCGACGATGATCGCGGCGATCCGGTGTCCAATGTCTCGGAACATACGTTGGACGGCCTCCAGATCGTTGAATGGCAGTGTCCTGACCACCGACCGAATCACGTCCGGGATGCCAGAGGAACTCTGCACCGGGATCGGTCGGTAGCGAGACCCGAGTGCCGCCGGCGGCGCACTCGCCGTCGAGAACATCACGTAGTCGTGGACCCCGTGGTACTGCCCCTCGAACTTGAGGATGATGTCGCGACCCGTGAATCCCCGGGCCAGTCGAACGGCGTGCATCGTCGCTTCCGTTCCGGTGTTCGTGAACCTGAGGGCATCAACCCACGGTACGGCCGCTCGGAACTTCTCGGCAGCCTCTACTTCTCGACGGGACGTCATCGCAAATGTCGTCCCAGACGAGGCGGCGTCGGCGACGGCAGCAGCGACCACCGGGTGCCCGTGGCCGAGCACGATCGGACCGAACCCACACTGGTAGTCGATGTACCGCGTGCCATCCATATCGACGACGTAGGCGCCTTCGCCGTGGTCGATGACGAGCGAATCGTCGTCACCCCAGTAGCGAAAGCCGCTCGAAACGCCGTTCACGAGATTCGCACGTGCCCGTTCGAACCAGGCAGCGGTCTTCTCACCTTGCAGACTCATCAGTTGTCCTTTCCATACCACCAGGGCTTGTTGTGCAGATCCAGGTTCCAATGAACGTGTCGCGCGGCGGTGAATGACTCCATGCCCTCCAGACCAAGCTCCCTCGCATTGCCGGAGGCGCGCATTCCGCCGAACGGGGCTGCAAGATTGTCGACCACGGGATCGTTCACCCAGACGGTCCCGACGCGCAACTCCTCGTACGCTCGTCCCACAAGAGCCGCGTCATGGGTGTAGATGCTTGCCCCGAGCCCGTAGGGGGTGTCTGCCGCAAGGGCGAGCGCCTCGTCCGCTTCACGGAATCGCATGATGGGCATGACGGGCCCGAACGTCTCATCCTGCATCAGAGACATGTCGTGGGTGACATCTACCACAACGGTCGGTTGTAGGAAGAACCCCGACGAACCCTCAGGGATGTCCCCCCCGACGAGCACCTTCGCGCCCTGCTCCTCGGCTTCACGCAACTGCTCCAGCACCTTCGTCCTGCCGGACTCGTTGCGCATCGGGCCGATCTGGGTGGTGGGGTCGAATGGATCACCGACCCGCAAACCTGAGGTGATATCGATGACCGCTTCCACGAACCTGTCATAGATGCTGTCGTGCACATAGACACGCTCGGTCGACGTGCACACTTGTCCAGCGTTCAGGAACGACGCCCAAACAACTGCCTTGGCCGCCACTACGGGGTCGACGTCCCCGAAGACGATCGCCGGGTCCTTTCCCCCGAGCTCCAGGTGGGCCGGCTTCGTTCTGCGGGCACAAACCTCTCCGATACGGATGCCCACCTCGGTAGAGCCGGTGAACGCGACCATGTCCGTGTCGGGGTGCGAGACGAGTTGCTCACCCACGGTCGAGCCACTACCGACAACCACGTTGACAACGCCGGGAGGAGTTGTCGCGCGAAACACCTCCCCGAGGACGAGCGTCGTCAACGCCGTCTCCGAAGCCGGCTTGATGACGACCGTGTTGCCTGTCGCGAGGGCCGGCGCGACCTTGAACGCGAGAAGGAGGAGCGGGTAGTTCCACGGGACGAGCGTCGCGACGACACCGTACGGAACACGAATGACCAGTGACAGCTGGCCGGGATCGTTCGACGGGGCGACACGTCCCCCGTGGACTCGGGCCAGTTCTCCGTACTGCCGGAACAAGTTGGCGATCATGTCCACGTACAGGAGATTCCTCGTGTAGGGACGACCCGTTTCCCTCGTCACGATGTCAGCTATGTCATCGGTACGCCGTCGGATCTCTGCTGCAATGGCATGCATCGCGTCGCTTCGTTCCTGCTGCGACGCGCTCCACCACAGTTTCTGAGCTCGACGCGCTGCGGCAACGGCGCGGTCGACCTGTTCGGGAGAGGCGGTTGGGACACTGTCTATCGGCTGGCCCGTCGCCGGCTCGACGACGACCAGCGGAGAAGCGGCACCGGCCTCGAACGACCCGTCTATCAGTTGGAGGCGGTCGGCCACATTCTCACCATCGATCATGCTACCTGCCCAGAGCCCGGCCCGGCGAGCCTCCCTAGCATGTTGTCGAGAAGGAGGCAGCGTGATGGTGCATGATCTGAAGCTCTACCTCGCCGGAGAGTGGACCGAAGGAACCGGAGACCAGGTGCACGAGCTGTACAGCCCGGTGACAGGCGAGCACATCGCAAATGTACCCCTCGCGTCACAGGACGACCTCGACGTGGCTGTACGGGCGGCGCGAGAAGCGACCAATGCCATGCACCACTGGTCGGCCTTCGAACGAGCCGACCTCTGTGGCCGAATCGCCTCGGCGATCGAGCCAATGGTGGAAGAGATCGCTCGTATCCAGACGCTCGAGCAGGGAAAGCCGTTCCACGGCGAGTCCCTCGACGACATTCGCGAAGCGAACCAGTACTTTCTGAACGCCGCCGAGGACGCGAAGCGTCTCAAAGGAGAGGTCATCCCGACCTCGTCACGGAGCAAGCGCATGTTCACCTTCCGCCGGCCCGTGGGCGTCTGGGCGGTGATCACGCCGTGGAACTTCCCGGTCACGATTCCGCTGGAGTACGTGGGGCCGGGTCTCGCCACCGGCAATGCGCTCATCGTGAAACCGCCCGAGTTCACCTCGTGGGCATTGCTCAAGCTGGCAGAAGCATTCGATGAGGCCGGGGTCCCAAAGGGGGCCGTATCGATCATTCCCGGCGGGCCGTCGATCGGCGAGCAGCTCGTCGCACATAGCGAGGTCGATGCCGTCGGGTTCACCGGTTCGACAGCCACGGGCAAGAAGATCATCTCCACGATGGGCATCAAACGCTCGATCATGGAGATGTCGGGGAACGGCCCGACGATCGTGACAACCGATGCCAATCTGCAGGCCGCGGCCTCGCTGGCCGTGTACGGCGCCTACTACAACGCTGGTCAAGTGTGCTGCGCAACCGAGCGGGTGATCGTCCTCGATGCTGTCCACGACGAGTTCGTCGAGTTCGCCCTGAAGGCGGCCGAATCGGTGCGCCTGGGTGATCCGTTCGAGGAGGCGACGACGATGGGGCCGCTCAACAACGAGCCGACGGCGGCAAAGATGGACCGCCAGATCGCCGACGCTGCGGCACGCGGTGCGGACGTCCTCGTCGGCGGCACCCGGGCCGAGGGCTTCCCGACCGATCTCTACTACCGGTTCACCGTCGTCGATGGCGTCTCACAGGACAGCTCACTGTTCGCCGAGGAGTCGTTCGGGCCGGTGCTGCCGATCATCACCGCCGGTGACGACGAGGAGGCGGTGGCGATCGCGAACAGATCGAACCTCGGGCTTCAGGCAGCAGTCTTCACGTCGAGCCTCGCGAAGGCGTTCTGGTATGCAGATCGGATCCGGTCCGGCACCGTCGTAATCAACGACTCGACGGACTTCTGGGAGACGTTCCAACCGTTCGGTGGAGCGGCGGGAACCGACACCGGGTGGGGTCGTGGACGTATTGAGGAGTTCACCGATCTCCAAACGGTCGTGCTCGACCTCGACAACGTGCGGTGAGGGGGCGACCGTAGCCGCCCCCTCAACTCCCTCCTGACCCTCAGCTCTTGGCCTGGTTGAAGTAGTCCGTGTAGTTGATCTCGAAGTCGCCCGTGTCCTTGATGAACTCGAGTCGGCTCATCGTCTGCTCGTCCGGATAGACGGCCGTGTCACCGAGGATGTCCGGGTCGATGTACTGCTTGGCGGCGGCGTTCGGGCTCGCGTAGTAGTTGTAGTTGGTGAGCTGCGCGCCGTTCTGCGCGTCCAGCAGGAAGTTGATGAACGTGAGCGCTGTGCATGGGTGGTCGACGTTGGCCGGTATCGCCATGTTGTCGACCCACACCGTTCCGCCTTCCTCGGGCATGAAGTACTCGTACTGGTCCGGATTGTCGGCGGCATCGAACGACGTGAAGAAGTTCCCGTTGTACCCGTGTGAGATCGATACTTCACCGTTGACCAGGTTGTCGTTGTAGTTGTCCGAGTCGAACGTGACGATGACATCCTTGGCGGACTTGATCAGGTCGGCAGCCTGTTGCAGTTCGTCGAGGCTCGTGCTGTTCAGCGAGTACCCCAGGTACTTGAGGGCTGCGCCCATCGCCTCGCGTGCATCGTTCAGCATGGAGACCTGATGGCCCTGGTTCATCGCGGGATCGAAGATGATGCCCCACGAATACGAATGATCCTCGCCGACGACGGACAGATCCACGCCGAGCCCGGTCGTTCCCCACTGATAGGGCACCGAGTAGTCGCTCGTCGGGTCGAAGGGCATGTTGACAAACTGTGGATCCAGGTTCCCGAGGTTCGTCAGCGCAGCCTTGTCGAGTTTCATCAGCTCACCGTCGTCGATCATGATCCCGACCATGTAGTCGGATGGCACGATCAGGTCGTAGTGCACGCCGGCTTGGATCTTGGCGAGCATCTCCTCGTTCGACTCGTAGTAGTCCTGGGTGACCGAGACGCCGTACTGGTCCTCGAACGCGGACACGAGGTCCGGGTCGATGTAGTCGGACCAGTTGTAGAAGTTCAGGTCTCCGTCTACCTGTCCAGGTGAGCAGCTCACCGCCTCTGCGGTTGTCGTGGTGTCGCCTCCGGAGCTACTTCCGCAGGCGGACATGACCAGCATCAGCACCGCCACCATCACCGTCATGTGTATGAGTCTCGGTTTCAACATCTCCTCCTCAACCCGTTGCTCGACTTCTTCGCTGGAAGAAGAGCGAGCCTGCAACCAACAGCATCGACGCTACCAGCATGAGCGTCGACACCGCATTGACCAGCGGCGTCACACCTCTCTTCACCAGGCCGAACACGTAAACGGGCAGAGTTGTCGACCCCGGCCCGGTGACGAAGCTGGTGACCACCACGTCGTCCAGCGACATGGTGAGCGCCAGGAGTGCGCCGCCTGCCACTCCCGGCATGATCAACGGCAGGGTGACCCTGCGAAATGTCTGCCAACGGCTCGCGTAGAGGTCGCGCGCCGCCTCTTCGAGACTCGAGTCCATCTGGCTGAGGCGCGCGCGTACCACGACCGCCACGAACGAGATATCGAAGGCGATGTGCGCCAGCGATATCGAGCCGAGGCCGAGCTCGATACGTGTTCCGAGGGCACCGTTGAGGATCCCGAACGCCTGCACGAAGAACAGCAGCATCATCACGGCCATCGTCACGTCGGGGATGATGATCGGCAGGTACAACAGCGCGTCGTACGTGCGCTGACCCCGGTACCGGAACCGTTCCATCGAGAGTGCCGCCGCAGTGCCAATCACCGTCGACACGATCGTCGCCACTGCAGCGACGATCAGGGAGTTCTTGACGGAGCGGATGATGTCGTGGTTCTGGGTGAGCTCCCCATACCAGCGAAGGCTGGCATGCGTCCACACGCCGACGTTGCGGTTGTCGTTGAACGAGAAGAACACCAGCACGAAGATCGGGGCGTAGAAGAACGTATAGACGATCCACGAGTTGGCCGCGAGGAGTCGCTCGACGACGCCCTTCGGTCGAGTAGAGGAGTTCACAGCGTCTGCCCTCCTTCCCTGAAGTAGATGAGGGTGGCCGCAAGCATGACGGCCATCACCGCAAACGACAGAGCCGCTCCGAACGGCCAGTTCCGGGCGG
>Ga0307417_10000797_pt1 | contig 12812 bp, 10 predicted proteins | sample SalMarWE160210MG_2_FD_202514 | JGI IMG/M metagenome (GOLD analysis project Ga0307417, IMG submission 202514) | Salt marsh sediment microbial communities from the Plum Island Ecosystem LTER, Massachusetts, United States - WE1602-10 | ecosystem: Environmental > Aquatic > Marine > Intertidal zone...
TACACCTACCTGGCGGCGAGGGGCATCGCCGGAGTGCGGATCGACGTCCGCGGCACCGGGGCGTCGACGGGCATCATCGACGATGAGTACGCGGAGCGGGAACAGCTCGACAACCTCACGGTCATGGGATGGTTGGAGACGCAGGATTGGTGTGACGGGCAGCTGGGAATGTGGGGCATCTCGTGGGGAGGATTCAGCGCGCTACAGGCCGCAATGCTTCGACCGCCCCAGCTGAAGGCGATCGTCGCAATGCACGCCACTCACGACAGATTCGCCTGCGACGTCCACTACACCGGCGGCTCGGCCCACGCGGCGGAGCAGCTCGACTGGCCCGGCTCGATGGTCACGACGAATGCTTTGCCCCCAGATCCCAATGTGTTCGGTGACGGTTGGCGCGAGGAGTGGCTTCGTCGACTCGACGGGACCCCGCAGTGGCCGTTCGAGTGGTTCCGTCATCAGCGACGCGACGACTATTGGCTCCACGGCTCCCCTTGCGCCGACTATGGGGCCATCCGTTGCCCGACACTGCTCATCGGCGGCTGGCTCGACGGATACGTCGACGGGATCCTCGCCATGACCGAGCGTCTCACATGTGAGAGACGGACGATCGTTGGCCCCTGGGGCCATTACCGGCCGGCGACCGGAGTCCCTGCTCCGACCATCGACCACTTCGACCTGTTGGCGCGTTGGTTCGGACATCACCTCCGAGGCGATGCCAACGGCGTGATGGACCTACCGCCGGTGACGCTCTTCGTCCGCTCGCACGCTCCCTTCGACGGTGACGCCGTCTCCGGCACGTGGAGGGCGGAGGACAGCTGGCCACCCCATGACGCCGACGAACTGGTTTCGAGCCTCGCCGAGATGAGCCACGGCGAAACGACATGGGGAGGACCGCAATGGGTCGGGTCCCATGCGCCATTCTGGGATCGTGGGGGGTTCCGGGCCACCGACTCCGGGGAGGATGATGCCGTCTCGATCCATTTCACCAGCGAACCCCTGGAGGAACCGATCGAACTGCTGGGAACGCCCGTGCTCGAGGCCCGAGTCACGACCGACAGGCCTTTCGGGCTGGTGGCCGCAAGGCTCCTGGCGGTCGACGCCGACGACAACGCCTTCCTCATCTGCCGTGGAAGCCGGAACCTGGCGTTTCCCGCCGACCTCTCACGGCCACAGTCGCCCCAGCCCGGGGATCCGATCGAGGTGACCGTCCCACTTCGGGCCACCTCGGCCTTGGTCCCGGCGGGCTGGAGGCTTCGCTTGTCCTTGTCGGGCGCCGACTTCCCCGTGGTGTGGCCTCCGCCTCGAAGATTCACCCTCAGCGTCGATCCGTCGGCGAGCCGGCTCCGGCTCGCGATTGCTCCCGCGCGAGATCCGGGCCGGCAGTTGACACTCGGAGCGGCCGGAGAGCAGCCCACCGCTCCCAGCGAGCTGGCGAGGTCGGTGAGCGGGTGGGAGACGATCAGAGACGGAAGCCGAACCGTGTTCAGACGCGACAGGGCGAGTACCGAGCACCAACCGGAGCGTGAATGCCTCACCTACGAGGCGGAACAGTGGTGGACCGTGACCGTCGACGACGATGACCCAGGGTCGACGGTGGCCGAGACCTGGTCGAAGGCAGCCCTCTGCCGTCCTGGTTGGGAGGTGGCAACCGAGGGAACCATTCGAGTTTCCGGAAGGGAGGCCTTCGAGGTGACTGTGGAGCTGGTGGCGTCCTTGGACGGAGAGATCATCTTCGAGCGAGCGTGGAGCGAGACGATCCCCCGAGAGTGGGTCTGAGCCGCCAGTAACACTGCCAACAGGGCCGATGCCGTCTGTAATCTTCGCCGACGGAGAGCCCCCCGGTCTCTGCCGGTGAGACCGTCAAGGGCGATTTTGACGACCTTTCTTCGCGAGAGTGACCCGGTGGGCACCTACATGATCTGACATCGGCTTGGTCGGCATCCGATTCGATTATCGGGATGACTATGGTCGAAAGAGGTCGACTCAACAGGGGGTGCCATGCCTGATATCGAAGTCGTTCGTGCCGACGAGCGATCGGTCGCAGAGACCAACGCAACGAGCGGGATGACCAGAGAACAAGCCGTGGCAGGCGAGGGAGTCTGGGCCGGCCTGGTGAGAGCCGATCCCCAACGACCGTCGGGGTGGCACCATCACGGGGAACACGAGACCTACATCTACGTGCTGTCCGGTGAGATCAGCTTCGATTTCGGGCCGGGCGGGCGGCAGCACGTGGAGGCCCAACCCGGGTCCTTCGTCCATGTTCCTGCCGGAGTGGTCCATCGCGAGGTCAACTCCTCGACAGAAGAGGGATCGGTCGTGCTCGTGCGGGTGGGAAGCGGCCCGCCCGTCGTCAATGTCGCGGGCCCGGACGGGCCCGCCTGAGTCAACCCGTCAACACCGGCCAGCAGGCCGCCGCCGACACCGCGGCCAGGGGCACAGGCCCCGGGTCCTCTCCGGAGCAGCGAGCGGCGACGGCGGCATCGAGACTCCCGGATTGGAGCAGTGGGCAGCGGGGATGGAATCGACAGCCCGGCGGCATGTGCGAAAGATCGGGGATCTCCCCCCTGAGGATCTGCTGCTCCATCTCCCTCGTCTCGGGGACGACGGAGAGCAGCGCCCGGGTGTAGGGATGGCGTGGGTCGTCGAGGATCTCCTCGGTCACCCCGGTCTCCACGATCCGGCCCAGGTACATCACAGCGATCCGATCGGCGATGTTCCACGCCAGCCCGAGGTCGTGGGTCACGACCAGGATGGAGAGACCGGTCTCTTCGACGAGCTTTCGCATCAGGGCCAGGATCTCGCCGCGAATCGAGGCATCGAGACTGGCCACCGGCTCGTCGGCGAGGAGCAGACGCGGCTCCATCACCATCGCCCCTGCGATGACGACCCTTTGCCGCTGGCCGCCGGAGATCTCGTGTGGGTAGAGCTTCAGGAACCGCTCCGGAGGACGCAGGCCGGCCCGGGACAGGGCCAGCTTCACCTGCTCCACCTCGTCCCCCCGGTCACGGCGGATCCGTAGGCCCTCGGCGACGATCTCGTAGATGGTCTGTCGCGGGTTCAGTGCCCCGGTCGGATCCTGAAAGACCATCTGCACTGCGGGATCCTGGAAGATTGCCTGCGGCCGCCCGTCGAGGCGGATCTTTCCCGATGTCAACTTCTGCAGGCCTTGAATGGCGCGCACCAGGGTCGTCTTCCCCGACCCCGACTCGCCGACCAGCGCCAACACCTCTCCGGGCATCACCCGCAGCGATGCACCGTCAACGGCCCGTGCGTTCCCGAAGTGCACGTGGAGGTCTTCCACCTCAACGAGGGGCGTCATATCAGAACGCATGCAGCACTCCTCTCCTCCCCGGCGGAGCGCAGCTCCGGCTCGACGGGAAGACATGCGTCGTGGGCCAATGGGCATCTGGGGTGGAATGGACAGCCGCCCGGGAGGGCGTCCGGGGAAGGAGGATCACCGCCTAGACCCGACGGCCTCATCCGGGAGCTCATGTCGCCGATGGTGGGGAAGGCGGCGGCGAGCCCCCTCGTGTACGGGTGGGCGGCTGACTCGAAGACCTCCCATGCCGGTCCGTACTCCACCACCCTCCCCGCGTACATGACGGCCAGACGCCTGCAGGCGTAGGTGAGGACGGACAGGTCGTGGGTGATGAACATGAGGGTCAGATCGCGTTCAGCCTTGAGCTCCTCGAGCAAGGCGAGGACCTGGGCCTGGACCATGAGATCGAGAGCCGTCGTGGGCTCGTCGGCTATCAGGAGCAACGGATCACAGGCGAGTGCCATTGCGATGAGCACCCGCTGCCGCTGGCCTCCGGAGAGCTGATGCGGAAAGGAATCCGCACGCCACCCGGGCAGGCCAACCCGGCCCAGCAACTCCTCGGTGCGAAAACGCGCTTCCTTGGCAGATCGAGCCGTCCTGTGCACGAGCATGGGCTCAGCGATCTGATCACCGACACTCTGCACCGGATTGAGGGCGTGTAGGGCGCCCTGAAAGACGATCGCGCCCGATGTCCACCGCACCGCGCGCAGCCCCCCGGGATTGAGGCTGAGCACGTCCTTGCCATCGAGTGTCACCCGGCCTTCGATGTCAGTCCCGGCAGGGAGGAGGCGGAGGATGGCCCCGGCCAGGGTGGACTTCCCGCAACCGGATTCGCCGGCCAATCCAAGTGAGTCGCCCTTGTCGAGATCGAAGCTGACACCACGCACGGCAGGGACCGGGCCTCCCGCCGTGTGGTAGGTGACCTTCAGGTCCGACACGCTGAGAAGCGGCCCGTTCACCGGCTGCCCCCGAGACGTGGGTTGGCGATCTCCTCGAGTGTGCGCCCGAGAAGGGTGAAAGCCAGGACGACGACGAGGATGCCCACGCCGGCGGGCAGGAAGTACCACCATGCGTTGCGGGTCATCGCACCGTTGGCGAACGCCTCCTCCAAGGTCTTCCCCCACGAGGCCGACGACGGGTCGCCCAGCCCGAGGAAGGAGAGCGTCGTCTCGGTGAGGATCGAGATGGGAACAGCCAGTGTGGCGTTGGCCAGGATCAGACCACTGACGTTGGGCAGGATGTGATGACCGACGATGTGAAACCCACCGCCGCCCAGGGAGCGGGCGCGATCGACGAACAGCCTCTGTTTGACGGTGAGCACCTGGGCCCTCACCAGCCGCGCAGTCGACGGCCATGACGTGATGCCGATGACGAAGATGATGTTCCACACCGACCTGCCCAACACCGAGGCGAGCACGATGGCCAGGGGAAGGAAGGGGATCACGAGAAACCACTCGGTCAGCCGCATCAGCACCCCATCGAGCTTTCCACCGACGAAACCCGAGACCACGCCGACCACCGATCCGATGAAGATGGTCAGCACCGTGGCAGCGAGCCCGACGAAGAGACTGACGCGCGAGCCCCAGACGAATTGCGCCCAGACCGACCGTCGTATGTAGTCCGTTCCCAACGGCCCGAAATCCCAAGGCGTCGCCCATTGGGGGTTGCCCTGCTGTCTGGCGAAGACCGGGTTGAGCTCACGGACATCGGCCAGGAGCGGCGCCGCCACGGCTACCAGCACGAAGAGGGTTAGGACCGTGAGACCGATCATCCCCTGACGCGACGAGCGGAATTGCTTCCACACCCTCGCCGCTGTCGCCCGGCGTCTCTGCATGGCGAGACTTGCCATCACCCCTCCACCCGCGGGTCCAGATAGGCGTAACTGATGTCGGCCACGAGGTTGAAGAAGATCACGGCCGCGCTGAAGAGCAGGAACAGGCCCTGCAACATGGGAAGGTCGGGCCCCCGAATGGCGTCGGCGGTGGCCTTGCCCAACCCGGGCCAGGAGTAGACGGCCTCGACTGCGATGGCTCCGGAGAGCACGAACCCGAAGTTGATCGCGGTCAGGGTCACGACCGGGAGGAGGGCGTTGGGCACGGCATGACGGCGCCGGACGATCTTGTCCCGCAGCCCTTTGGCACGCGCCACCACCAGATAGTCCTCCCCCATCACGTCGAGCAGGGAGCTCCGTGTTATGAGCGCGTATTCACCCAGATAGGCCAGAGTCAAGGTCAGCGCCGGGAGGAAGATGTGATGCAGCTGGTCGAGCAGTCTCTCCAGGCCGGTGGCGGTCGAGCCCGGATCGACGATGCCCCCGACCGGGAACCACGGGAGCACCACCGCGAAGCCCACCAGAAGCAGCATGCCGAGCCAGAAGTCGGGCATGGAGTAGAACAGCATCGTCCCCGAGGTGATGACGTGGTCCTTCCACGTGTTTCGTCGCCACGCGGCGACGATCCCCATCACGGTCCCGATGACGGCGGAGAAGATCGCCGACAAACCGACCAATGCCAGGGTGGCTGGGATCTTGGCGGTGATCTCGCTCCACACCGGTTGCCGGCTCTGATACGAGATGCCCAGGTCCCCTTTCAGGGTCTCCCGAACGTAGTAGAGGAACTGGGTGGCGACCGGCTTGTCCAGGCCGAAGGAGACCCGCAGGTTGTCGATCGTCTCCTGAGGCACGTTACGTCCCCTGAACAGCGAGCCGATCGGGTCCTTCTGAACGATCCGGAACAGGAAGAAGTTGAAGACAAGAACGAAGACGAGGGTGAGCGCCGATCCGAGGACCTTGCGGCCGACGAACCGGGCTCGCCCTCCGTCTCTTGACCGGGCCAGCGTCTACTCCCGCTCGTCCTCGCTCTGGCGACGTGCGAACAGGGCTGCGCCGCCTCCGACGACCACAACGGCGGCTCCAACGATCCACACCCAGGGCGGGACGCCTCCACCCGAGTCCGACGGCGCCTGAGTGGTGCCCGGAGCCGAAGTGGTGGCCGTGGTGTCACCGGGAGCAGTCGATCCGGGGGCGGCCGTGGTCTCCGTCGGTCCCTCGGCGCCCACCGGGTGCAGCAGCACGTAGCTGGGCGAGGAGTTGGAGAACATCACCGGGCCGATCCCGGCAGGCTGTTGCACCCAGCCCTCGAAGGTGTCGGTGCGATACGCCTGGAGGTCGGGGCTGAGCCACATCGGGATGTACACCGCCGCATCGTGCAGGATGGTCAGCATCTGGTGGACGAGATCTATCCGTGTCGCCTCGTCCAGCTCCTGGTTCTGCTGGGTATACAGGGCGTCGAACTCGGGATCGAACCAGTTGGCGTCGTTGTAGTTGCCCAGCTCGGCCTCGGTGAAATAGCTGAGCATCGGGTCCGGGTCGACGAACGGTACCCACCCCCAGTAGAAGGTGTCGTACGTGCCGTCGACGATCACCCCGAAGAGGGCATCCTGGTCGTACGCCGAGAGCTCGACGCCTATCCCGATGTCGGCCATCCAGCCGACCATGAGGTCGCCGATGGGCCCGGCGAGGTCGCTGTCGGTGTTGACTGCATGGCGGAGGATGATCGGGTTGGTCCCGTCCGGCATCTCCCGGATCCCGTCACCATCCGTGTCCAGGTAACCGGCGTCGTCGAGGATCTGGTTCGCCAGGGTGGGGTCGTAGGTGTATTGGTCCTCAGCCGGGATGTCGGCAAGCCACTTGGGATCGGCCGATGGGCTCATCACCTCGAGGGGCGACGCCAGGTTGAACCAGAGATCCTCGATGCCGGCCTGTCGATCGATGCCATGGGCGATTGCCCGACGCACGTTGACGTCGAGGAGCGCAGGATGTGGCTGACCCTCGGCCGCGCCGCCGTTGATGGCGATCTCGTCGAACCCTCCTTGCTGGCCGGCCACGACCGCGATGTCGGGATCGGCCATCAGAGCATCCGCGGAGGCCGCCGGGAAGCCGTGGATGGCATCCAGCTGGTCCTGCTGGAGAGCGGCGACCATGGCGTCGGGGTTCTCGAAGAGCTGGAAGACGATCTTGTCGTACGGGGGTTGCTGCCCCTCCCACCCGTAGTAACTCGGGTTGGCCTCCATGACGACCGACTGACCCTTGTTGAACTCGGTGACGACGAAGGGGCCGCTGCCCGGCACGTCGGCGCCCGGGTCGAACTGAGACGCCGCGTCGTAATCGGTGGCGATCGACTCCCAGGTGTGCTTCGGCACCAGATAGACGTCCATGGTGGGCAGCTTCGGATCGGGCACGCTGCTGGTGATCTCAACCGTCCGGTCGTCTATGGCGACCGCGTCGAGGTTTTGCACCGTCGAGTACATGTTGTCCCAGCCCTGATCGCGGGCGGTGTTGATGTTCCACGCCACGTCCTCGGCGGTTAGTGGCTCACCGTCCGACCACGTCAGCCCTTCTCGGAGGGTGTAGGTGTAGGTGAGACCGTCGTCGGACGCTGTCCAGCTCTCGGCGAGACCGGGTATGACCGAGAAGTCGTCAGCGGCCTTGTTGGTGAGAGTCGCATAGTGGATGTTCCAGATCTCGTATTCGCTGACTGCGAAACCGGAGATCGGGTTGAGTGTCTCCCAATCCTGGGTGAGACCGATGCGAAGGACGACCTCGTCCTGCGCCGAGGCCGCGGGGACCAGTGAAAGGGTAAGGAGAGCCGCGGTAAGCAGCACCAACAGCCGTCTAATTTTGAACCTCCATTCAACGACCGCGGGAATGTACCTTTTCTCACAGTTCTATGAATCGAAAACGAGACCCATTTACCACATCTTGAACAGCGATTCAGGACGGGTGATCAGGGGTCGAGGTGACCGCTCCCCGACTCGCTCAGCTTTCGCGTCGGCACCTCCGGGACAACGAGACCGCGGCCGAGATACAGATTGCCGATCATGACCAGGAATTGATAGACGGTCCCCTCCCAGCTGGACAGGGGACCCTGTCGGTAGCCAAGCTGTCGAACGCCCTTCATGACCTTTTCGCACGCTTCCCAGTCCTCTCGGTTCGTGATGTCCCAGAAGTCGACGGCGTACGCAGGGTCGAAGCCGACCAGATCGTAAGCCTCGGGGGGAAAGAGCCAAGTGCACTCGACGTGAGTGCGCCCGGCGGTGAGCGGTGTGAGTCGATGGGTCATCACGTAGTCGGGATGCATCGACAGGAGGAGATTGGGCATCATCGTGACGTACCAGACCTCCCGTGCTCCCTCTCCTTCGACCTGTCGGAAGTTGACACCTTTCGATGCACCGTCGAGTGACATCGTCACTGCGTGGTCCTTGAGCCTCATCGTTCCGCCACACCAAACGCCCGTGGGTTGGTGGTCGAGCCCGCTGTCTGGGGGGGTGACCTCGCAGAGCTCGGGATGAATTGAAGAGCAGTGGTAACACTCGTTGTAGTTCTCGACGACGATCTTCCAATTGGCGTCGACCATGTAGGAATGAGTCGCCCCGGCAGCCAGCCGGTCTGTCTCGTACGGCGCAGCCTTTTCCGCCAGATTGCCGAAATGCTCCGCGAGTGGACGAGCCGCACCGGACAAATCGACCCACGCCCACCCCAGGTACTCGCTCACCGCGATCGGAACCAGAGGGAACTCCCTCTTGTCGAAGCCGGGGGTCTGAGCGAACGTCGGAGCTGCGCGCAGCTCGCCATCCAGTCGATAGGACCAGGAATGGTACGGACACCGGATGAGGTGGGCGCCGAGCGCTCCTCCCTCCGCCACCAGTTCGTGACCGCGGTGGCGGCACACGTTGGAGAAGGCCCTCAGAGCACCTTCCGCATCTCGCGTCAGCAGCACGCTCTCACCGACCACGTCGACCGCCCGGATCTGGCCCGGCCCGATCAGCTCATCGGATCGGCCCACGCAGAACCAAGTGGATTTGAAGATGTTGTCGAGCTCCCACGCGAAGACTGCCTCTGATGCATATCCGGCCGCGGGAAGGGTGCGACTCTCACCGAAAGGAGCGATCACTCTTTCGAGCTCTACCGATTCGATTGGTGCTCTGCTCACTTTCGTCGGCCCTGTGACGCTCTGGCGGAGACACTGAACCGAGAGTCAAGCCACGACCGGCCCGCGGAGAAGCACGGTTGGAACAGGATCAGGGGAGAAGGCATTTCAGTCGAGGCCTTTGAGGACACGTCTGACGAAGGACCGCGCCAGATCGCTCATGCGCGTTGCGTCGACCGTTGGGTCGCCCAGCATGGCTTCGATCGCCAAGCCGTCGAGCATGGCTGACAGCTGCAGCGAGAAGTCCTTGGAATCGACATCCGCGAACTCGCCCGCGGCCACGCCTCCGTCAACGATCGCCGCGATTTGGGATCGCCAGGCTTCGTCGAGTCGAGCGCGGGCCGCAGCCAGGGACGGATCGAGGCGCGCCATCTCCCACGTGGCAGGCCATAAGACCCAACTGTCTGGTAGTTCCCCACTCGTGGTCGGCCTGGGACAACTCTCCTCGATGAGAACGGCCAACTTGTCCTCGGCCGTGACCGCCTGCTCCAGTTTCAGGGCCACGTTCTCATAGAAGAGCCGGTCGAGATAGACCAAGGCCTCGGTGAGCAGCGTCGCCTTGGTCGGGAAGTAGTAGAGCACCAGGGCCGGGCTGATCCCGACGATGTCGGCGATGTCCGCCAGCCTCGTCTCACACAGACCTCGTTCGGCGATCGCCGCGACCGTGGCACCGAGGATGTCATCTCTCCTGCTCTCGGTCATGCTTTGCCGTGGGCTCATCGACCGATGATGATGCCACAACCGCCTCCAAGCATGTTGAACGACGGTTCAGATTCTCGAACGGCACCAGGTCCCGCTTCATAGCTGACCACCACCTGCCCGGGTCATCACCGGGCGCGTCGGCTGTAGACAGCGGAGTTCTCGACTCGAAGCGAGCTGAGCCCGCGGCAACCTAACCTGACCGCCGATGTCGTTGATGTCTCACCTGTCCGAATTGGCCGGCAAGGCGTTTCTGGAGTTGGGTCTCCCGGCCGTGCTCGGGGAAGTGGTCCCTTCACAGCGCCCCGAGCTCGCCCAGTTCCAGATCAACGGAGCCATGACCGCAGCCAAGGAGGCGGGTAAGCCTCCCCGGGACATCGCCCAGGCGATAGCCGAGGCCATGGCCGGAGAGCCGGAGATAGCGGTCGCGGACGTCGCAGGGCCCGGCTTCGTCAACATCGACCTCACCGACTCGGCGATCGCAGACTGGGCCAACGAGACGACCGCAGACAGCCAACTCGGGTATCGGCACACTGGCCCCGAGCTCAAAGTGCTGGTCGACTACGGGGGACCGAACGTGGCCAAGGCGATGCACGTCGGTCATCTCCGGGCAACCATCATCGGCGACTCGCTGGCACGTCTTTTCGCCTTCGCCGGTCACGACGTCATCAGAGATCCCCACTTCGGCGACTGGGGCTTTCAGATGGGCCTGCTGATAACGGCAGTCGGCGAGGAAGGCATCGATCCGGAGACGATCACCCTCGCCGATCTCCAACGCATCTACCCCGAGGCGTCGCGACGCGCCGAGACCGACGAGGGTTTCGCCGACCGGGCCCGGGAGGCCACGGTCCTTCTCCAACAGGGCGACGAGGAATCGATGGCCATCTGGAGGCGGATGAAGTCGGTCTCCCAAGAGTCGCAGCGAGGCGACTTCGGCACCCTGGGTGTGAGCTTCGACCTCTGGTACGGCGAGTCCGACGTCTCCGACCTGCTCAACCCTCTCGTGGAGCGGCTCGAGGCCGAGGAGGTGGCCGAGGTCTCCGATGGCGCACTGGTGATTCGTGTCGACGAGCCAGGGGACAACCGGGAGTGGCCGCCGTTGATCCTGAGATCCTCGGCGGGCGGTTTCCTCTACTCGACCACCGACCTGGCGACGGTGCAGATGCGTGTCGACGTGCTCGGAGTCGACCTGATGCTCTACGTTGTGGACAGTCGTCAGGGTGATCATTTCACCCAGGTCTTCCGCGCCGCTCGCAAGGCAGGGATCGCCCCCGAGGGTGTGGTCATGGAGCACATCGGCTTCGGCACCATGAACGGCCCCGACGGTAAGCCCTTCAAGACGCGCGAGGGGGGTGTCGTGCGTCTCGCCGACGTCATCGAGATGGTCAAGTCGGCGGCGAGGGCCCGCATCGACGAGGCACACATCGCCGAGGGCTATCCCACCGAGGAGAGAGACCGTATCGCTGCCCAGGTGGGGGTGGCTGCCCTCAAGTTCGGCGATCTGATCAACAACCGGCTTTCCGACTACGTCTTCGACCTGGACCGTTTCAGCTCGTTCGAGGGCAAGACAGGGCCCTATCTGCAGTACGCCGTTGTGCGCATCAGGTCGATCCTGAGAAAGGCCGCCGGCCAGGGGTTGGGGGCCGGAGAGATGATCGCCCCGACCAATGATGCCGAACGAGCCCTCATGCTGGAGCTACTTCGCTTTCCCGAGGTGATCGACAGGGCCATCGCCCTCCGCGCCCCCAACCACGTCGCCGAGTACGCCTTCACTCTGGCGGGGACCTGGAACCGCTTCTATGACCGTTGCCATATCCTCAGCGAGCCAGACCGGGACAGACAGACGTCGTGGCTCGGGCTGGCGCGCTGGGCCGAGGGCACATTGGAGCAACTCCTCGAGCTCATCGGCATCGAAGTGCCGGATCGGATGTAGTCGTGCGGCCCGGGATCCGGCCGGCCCGTGTCGAGGACGTCGCGGTCATCGCGCCATGGACCATCGACACCTTCCATTGGGGTGACTACATACCTGAGCGACTCCCGATCTGGATCGCCGACCCCGAATCGGAGGTGTTGGTCCACGTGGACGACGACGACAGCCCGATTGCCCTCGTTCACGCGGTGATGCTCTCCCCCACAGAGGGCTGGCTGGAGGGGGCGAGGGTCCATCCCAGTCACCGACGACGCGGCCTGGGCAAGACGTTGAACGACGCCGGCATCGAATGGGCGGCGGCGAGAGGGGCGAGGGTGGTGCGCCTGACCACGGAAACCGACAACGACGCTGCCCGCAACCAGGTCGTCTCGCTCGGCTATCGGGAGGTCTCGAGATGGGTATACGCCTCGTACGAGATCGATCCGACCCATCGGGCCCCCGCGCAATACCGACTGCGCCCGGCGCCGGGATCGGACGCCGAGGCAGCATGGCTGGCCTGGGTAGCCGGGGATCTCGCCCGGGCCGGGCGCGAGCTCATCGCGCTCGGGTGGCAATGGCGGACGGCCCGTCCCGAGGACGTCACCTCGGCCGCGCGCGAGGGCGAGCTGTTCCAGTCACCGGCGGGATGGATCAGGGTCAGGCACACGCCACCCGACGGGCTGCACACGTTGTGGATGGCCACCACGCCGGAGGAAGTCTTGCTGCTCCTCGACGGTCTACTCGACATGGCGGCCGAGCTGGGGACGACCGAGCTCTACGTGAAGCTCCCCGACCTCGGCTGGACCAACGAGGCGCTCACCCGAACCGGCGCAGAGCCGCGCGGCATCCTGGTCTACGCCAAACCCGTCCCCTGATTTCTACGAAACCTCCGGTAGTT
>Ga0307417_10000798_pt1 | contig 12810 bp, 14 predicted proteins | sample SalMarWE160210MG_2_FD_202514 | JGI IMG/M metagenome (GOLD analysis project Ga0307417, IMG submission 202514) | Salt marsh sediment microbial communities from the Plum Island Ecosystem LTER, Massachusetts, United States - WE1602-10 | ecosystem: Environmental > Aquatic > Marine > Intertidal zone...
CCAGCGGAATAGTGCGGGCAAAATTATTGGCCGTATCCGCCAGTGGATTGGCCGAGCCCATGCCCCTGAGCGTATAAACACCCCAGGCAATACCGGCAACCGTCATCAGGATAAAACCGGTAATGGAAGGTGAGTTGACGTTGGGTAGTACGAGATACACAAATCCAGCAAAGGCGATGAGCACACCAAACCATTCAGCAATATGCAAACGGTGTCCAGACTTCAGTGTGATCAGGATCATCGTCATCTGGACCGCGCCAAATATTATCAAGGCACCGGTTGCGGTGTTAAGGGTGATATAGGCAAAGGAAAAGGTAATGGCATAAAGAAACAACATCAGTGTAGCAACCCAGTTGACCTTCGCAGTCGGGTTGTTTTCGCCTGCCTTGAACTTGAGAATCAGTACCAGGGTTACAGCTCCTGAGATCAGGCGGATGACGGTAAAGCTCGCCGCATCGATAGCGTGCTCACCCAATGCCAGGCGACACAACACGGAGTTTGCAGCAAAGGCGACCAGTGCAAACGCGGTATAAAAGAAGGTTTTGACAACAGACGTATGCATAGCTAGTGATAGTCTAGTTAAATTTTAGGGTTAAGGGTTAACCAGGCAAAATTAATAATGCTAAACATTCGGCCGGGTAGCCTCCATCCATCATCGGGTACAGCCGACCTAATCAAAGTCAATCGTCACCTTGGCCTTCCTTTGCCAACTGCTCACGGATCTTCAGCAACTCCTGCTGACGCTTAGGGTCAGTTTTGGGGTAGTGCATATTGAGTGACTTGAAGGTATCGAGAATAATTTCGGAAACAATCAACCGGGCATTTTCTTTGTCATCGGCGGGAACCACATACCAAGGCGCAATTTTCGTACTCGTTGCGCTCAGGCATGCCTCATAGGCATTCATGTACTGTTTCCAGAATTTCCTCTCTTCAATGTCGGCAAGACTGAACTTCCAGTTTTTTTCCGGCTCGTCAATGCGATCGAGAAAGCGCTTGCGTTGTTCTTCCGGCGAAAGATGCAGGAAAAATTTGATAATCCGCGTGCCGTTGCGATAGAGATGCTTCTCCAGGTCCACGATAGATCGATAGCGTTCATCCCAGATAGTTTGCTCATCGACCAGCTCTTCTGGCAATCTCTGACTGCGTAGAATTTCCGGATGTACGCGCACGATCAGCACCTCCTCATAGTAGGATCGGTTAAATATGCCGATGCGCCCGCGTTCGGGCAGACATTGGGAAGTGCGCCATAAAAAATCGTGGTCCAGTTCCGTGGCACTTGGATGTTTGAAGCTGAACACTTGGCAACCTTGTGGATTGACGCCGGACATCACGTGCCGAATGACGCCATCCTTTCCCGCCGCGTCCATCGCCTGAAAAATCAGCAACACCGCATAGCGGTTAGACGCATAGTGAAGACGCTGCAAAGAGCTCAATTCATCCACCTGTTCTTCCAGGAATTTGTGATACTGCTTCTTCGACTTGTATGCAGGTTCCACCAGCGTCGGCCATTTCTTGAGTTTGACCTTTTCACCTTGCTGTACGCGGAAATCCTCTGAATTTATTTTCATTTCGATCCTTTTGGTTGGCGCTAAGGCCCTGTCAGCGCCTCAAAGCCGGAGACGACGTCGAACAGTTCCTCATCGATACCACTCTGACGCAGGCGGTAAAACGTCCGGTTAAGGTCCTCCTGCAGTTCATCGATATTTTTTTCTGCGCGTTGCATCGCCGCCAGGCGGCTCGCGTTCTCGCTGGCGAGGGATTCGGCGCACGCCCGGAACAGTGAAACAAAAAGATATTCGCGGATAAGTGCCTGTAAGGTTGCAGTGCCGCCGGCGATCACCTCGGGCAAGTTTCCCGTTGGCCAGGGCTGTTCTGCCAACTTGTGCCGCCAAGCCTCGTCCAGCGGTAACAGCCGTTGACTCACGGGGGTATAAATCGCACCGGACTGGGGGCGATTATGAAAAAGGTAAACCAGAGAGATAGCACCCTTTTCAAGTTGCGATTCCATTTCGATCAAAATTTGGCCGACCAACGGTGTAATCGCGCTAATCGAATTAGGCAGAATAAAACCTTCCGCCGGTAACAGCCTGGCATCCGCAAGGCGCGACTCAATACGCTCACCGACCGCCCAGACATTTTTTTTACCTGGCAATTTTTCCAGCGTATTCGCGACATACTCCACCATCACCTCATTGAATTGGCCCACCAGTCCCTGGTCGGTACCAAATACGACTGCGCCAATTACCCCGGCATCCATCTGCTTTGCCCGAGCGCCTGCGGTCGTTGATTTATCCTGTAGGAAACATGCGGTCAGGCCCAGCTGCACGGTCCGATAATAATCATCCAGCGAATGCACCGCATTTTCGTATTGACCGATGCTCGACGCAGCCATGGCCTTCATCGTGCGCACCACGGATTCCAGCTCTCCAGCGCTGGCGATCTTGTGACGCAGGCTCGCTACGCTATCACTCATGTTTTCACACTGGCTTTGGACCCAGCATTCGACTTGGACTTCAACGTGACTGGAGTTTCCTCTTGCTTGGGTTTGAAAGGCGCGAGTGCCTGGCGGGCAATTTCAATGATCGTTGTGCGATCCTCATCGCTCAACTTGTCGGCTGTATCCAATCTCGCACACACCTCAGACGGGATTTCCATGGCCGCCGCACGCACGGCGTCCTCGGCATCCGTTATCCTCTCAAGCGGCACATTGTCAAAAAGTTCGGCGGTCAATGACAGCAACACGGTGATTTGTGCCGGGACGGACACTGGCACTAATTCATGCTGTTTAAGGCAGGCGCGGATGCGTCGCCCGTGTTCAATGATCTTGCGGGTGTTTTCATCCAGCCGGGCACCGAAACGGGAAAAGGTTTCAAGTTCCTCGAACTGGGCGTAGGCGAGCTTGAGGTCGCCAGCCACGGCACGATAGGCCGCCCGTTGCGCCTTGCCGCCAACGCGCGAAACAGATTTGCTGACATCGATTGCGGGCAGTATACCTAATTCAAAAAGTGAAGGCGACAGATAGATCTGTCCGTCAGTGATGGAGATCAGGTTGGTCGGAATGTAGGCGGAAATATCCTGCGCTTCGGTTTCAATAATTGGCAGTGCAGTCAACGACCCGCCGCCGAGCTCCGGGCGTAAGTGTGTTGCGCGTTCCAATAATCGCGAGTGGATGTAAAAAATGTCGCCGGGAAATGCCTCCCTGCCGGGCGGGCGACGTAGCAGCAGAGAGAGTTCGCGATAGGCGCGCGCATGATGTGTCAGGTCGTCGTAAACAATCAGCACGTCACGGCCTTGCTCCATAAAATACTCCGCGATGCTGGTCGCTGCATAGGGTGCAACGTACGTGAGTCCGGGCGGGTCATTGCCTTCGGTGACTACCACAATGGTGTAATCCATCGCGCTTTGTTCGCGCAGAGTGGCGATCACCTTGGCTACGCCGGATGCACGCTGGCCAATAGCGCAATAAACGCATAGCACATTTTTGTCGCGTTGATTGAGTATCGTATCGAGTACAATCGCGGTTTTACCTGTCTGACGGTCGCCGAGTATTAATTCGCGCTGACCGCGCCCGACGGGGATTAGTGCATCAATAACCTTGATGCCGGTCTGCAACGGGACGGTGACAGATGCGCGATCCATGATAGCGGCGGCGGAGCGTTCAACAGGCAAACGCGCACTGGCGACCAGCATACCCTTGCTATCCAGAGGGTGGCCCATTGGATTAATAATCCTTCCGATCAATCCATCGCCCACCGGCACATCCATCACATGGCCCCTGCGTTCGACTTCATCGCCCGCATGTAACTGCCAGTAATCCCCCAATAGAACTACACCGATTTCGTTTTCGTCGACGTTGAAAGCGATGCCATACACATCGCCGGGAAACCTCAGCACCTCTTGATAACCCACCCCGGGAAGGCCCGAAACTTTTGCAATGCCTGTAGCTATACTGGTGATCGCACCCACTTCTCGCGGATTAATTTCCGGCACAAATGATTCCCGCGCCTGGCTCATTCCCGCAAACGCGTTGTCGAACATGTTTTGCAGGTTTTCAGGTTCCATGTTTATTGGTGCCAAGTCCGTTATTAGACTTGATAATGACTTGAGGTGTGGGGCGCTTTTTCAGCAACTTGTCGACACTCTCTCCCAGAGAGGCGAGATAACCTGCAATACTCCACGCTACCTTCTGCCCGTCCGCGCTGATCTCAATACCACTGACCAGATTCGTCGAGGTCTCGAACTGAACAAGTTTTTCCTTGCCAAGAGTTTCTTTTATTACGGCTTCAATTGCGGCGCACTGTTCCGGTTGCAGGGTGAAGGCGGTGCGTACAAGCAACGGGTTAGTCGATGCCTTAAAGGCAGTCTTCAATCCGGCCATCTCTGCATCGTTCAGCTCATGCAAGCGATGCAGGAAAATCTCCGTCATGCGTTTTTCCAGTGTTGTTCCGGCAAGATCAGATAATGCCTTACGCGCGATGGCAAACACTTCCTCGCGTGCGCGACGGGTGAGCGCTTCATTCAAGCTCCGCTGTTCGTTTTTTAGCGCTTCCTGTCGCTTGGCGCTCAAGGCGTCTGCCGCATGCCGCGCTTCATCGAGAAGCCGCTGACGTTCAGCTTTTGCTTCGTCCGTTACCTTGTTCATGAGGGCGGTGCGCTGCTGCTCGAATGCCTCATTCTTGTGTTGAAACTCGTCGTGCTCTTTCTGGGCCTCGGCCTTCTTCGCATCTGCATCTGCAAGCTTCGCAGCGACCCGCAGCTCACGCGCGTCGATGGCGCGGAGAATGGGCTGATAGAGAAAACGCTTCAGCAACCACGCCAGGATGACAAAGTTAATAATCTGCGCAGCAACGGTAAACCAGTCGATCAGCATGGGTTACTTTCCCGTGATCTGGGTGATGACGTGATTCCAGAACGGGTTGGCGAAAATGAGAATCATCGAGACTACAAAGCAGTAGATGGCGGTGGACTCGATCATCGCCAGCCCGACGAATAGCGTCCGGGTGATGGTGGCGGAGGCATCAGGCTGCTGGGCCAGTGAGGTCAGCGCAGTAGCAACCGCCTTTCCTTCACCAAGCGATGGCCCAAGGACCCCGATGGCAATGGTCATGCCGGCGGTAACAATGGATGCCACCGCGATGATTGTCATGTTATCCATGGTATCTCCTTAGTTTGTGGTAATTCATATTTTAATAACTCACATCGGGTTCAGGCTTGAGCCTGCGTACCCGTGTGGCGGCCGCAATATAAACCGTGGCCAAAATGAAAAAGATATAAGCCTGCACCATGCCGGTAAGCAGACCGAGCACTGTCATGACGATCGGAAAGATGAAGGGTGTGATGGTGAGAAGAATAGCGATAATCATCGCCCCGCTCATCATGTTGCCGAACAGCCGGATGGCCAGGGCCAGCGTGCGAGAAAGTTCACTGATGATGTTAAACGGCAGCATGATAAATGTCGGTTTCGCATATGACTTGAGGTAGCCGCCTACACCCTGCTCTTCGATGCCGAACAGCGGCACGGCCACGAACACACACAGGGCCAGCGCCGCTGTGGTCGAGAGCGAGCCCGTCGGCGACTGATAACCGGGGATGATGGTACAGAGGGCGGCTGTGGCGACGAACAGAAAGAGCGTACCCAGAAAACCGAGATACTTTTCCGGATGGCTGAGGCCGACTTCCTCGATTTGTTTCTCGATGGCAATGACGATAATTTCGAGCAGGTTCTGCCAGCGGCTGCGTTTCAAGCCAATGGAAAGTTTGCGGGTGATGAGTATTGAACCGACGACCAACACGAGCATCACTACCCAGGTGAATACAATGGTGGCGTTGAGTTTGAAAAACCCCTGTTGCCAGAAGATGACCTCGTCAGGGCTAAGGTGCATGACCGGCCTCCTTTTCCGGAAAGTTGTGATGTTCGAGCGGCGGGCCGGCGAGCCGCGTCACGATAAAACGTGCTATGACAAATCCGACAAGACATACCAGTAGCCGCTGCCAATGACCGTCCGAAACAACATAAAATCCAGCGATGACGACACTTGTCCGCAACAGCATACTTACCAGAAACAAAGTCGCAGGACGTATTGAAAAAATGCCCTTGCGCACCGTCCACCAAAGACCACCAAAGAAAAATGCACCGAGCAACACACCCGTCACCCATGCCATTACCAGCATCAACATTTCATTCATCCTTGTCCTCCTGTTCGTCCCGTATGGCCTGGTCTTCCCTGGCGATCCAATGCCACGCATTGAAACAGCCAATCGTGAGCCCGGCCACCAACAATGCCAGTGTCCAGGAATGGCTACCCGGATGACGACTGTCCAGCCAGAGACCGAGTGCCGCACCGAGCAACGTCGGGATCGTCACCGACCAACCAACTAGCCCCATCATACCCAGGCCGAACCAGACACCCGGCGTGGCGTTGCGCTGTGCCTTGAGCTTACGCCTCGCCATCTCACCTACCTGCTGACTAAACTCAGTCTCGCCCGGTTTTGGTTTCACTTCAGGTTCAATACTCATGATGAAACTCCACCAGGCGACTGATAAATCCACTCTCCATTTTCGCCAGCACCGAACGCACATTCTTCTCCTGTTCGTCCAGATTCAGAAATTCCTGTTCTACCGCCTCGCGTAATTTGCCAAGATCCATACCACCAATCGCGTTACGCACGGAGACCAACACATCAGCACCGGTTTTGACAAGAATGCCTTCATCGACAGCCAGGCAAACCTCTCCCTCCGCTTCGGTCTCGAAAACCAGTATCCCCGGTGTGAGCGCCGCCACACAATCAAGCCGGTGGGGCAAGAGACCGAACGAACCCGCATGAGATTCAGCGACGATGCGCACTACACCGGTCTTCTCGGTGTAAATTTTGTAAGGCAGGAGAACCTTAAGATCCATGTGTGTCAGCTGCGGTATGTTTGACCTCCGGAATAGATTCCTGATCAGGATTCTCCTTTTCCTTCGCTTCGTCAACCGCCCCGATCATATAGAGTGCGCTCTCCGGATAGTCCTTGAATTCATCGCGCAGGATGCGCTCACAGCCAGCCAGCGCGTCCTTGAGGCTGACGAGTTTGCCTTGCATGCCGGTAAATTGTTCGGTGGTAAAAAACGGCTGGGTGAGAAAACGCTCCAGCCGCCGGGCGCGGGCAACCACCTTGCGGTCATCCGGCGAGAGTTGCTCCATGCCGAGCATCGCGATAATGTCTTTCAGATCCGCGTATTGCGCGAGCGTGCGCCGGATTTCCTGTGCGAGGGTATAATGCCGCTCGCCGACGATGCCGGGCGTAGCCATTTTTGAACTGGATTGCAGCGGGTCGATGGCGGGGTAAAGCCCCTCGCTTGCCCGTTTGCGTGACAGTACGATGGACGCAGAAAGATGGGAGAAGGTGTGTACAGCTGCCGGATCGGTAAAATCGTCCGCCGGCACATAGACCGCCTGAATCGAAGTAATCGCGCCGCTATCGGTATTGGCGATACGCTCCTCCAGTTGTGACAGCTCCGTGCCCATGGTCGGCTGATAACCGAGGCGTGACGGCATCTGTCCCATCAAGCCTGACACTTCCATACCGGCCTGGATGAAACGAAATATATTATCGATCAACAGCAGCACATCGCGATGCTCGTCGTCGCGAAAATACTCGGCCATCGTCAGCGCAGCATGGCCGACGCGGAAGCGGGCACCGGGGGGTTCGTTCATCTGACCGAATACCATTACCATATTCTGCAGCACGCCCGCAGCTTTCATGTCACGATAAAGCTCCTCCCCTTCGCGGCAGCGTTCGCCGATGCCGCAAAAAATGCTCACCCCTGCTTGTTGTCCGACCATGTTATGGATCATCTCGGTGAGCAGCACAGTCTTGCCCACACCCGCCCCGCCAAACAGCCCCGCCTTGCCACCACGTTCCAGTGGCATCAACACATCGATGACCTTGATACCCGTTTCAAAAATCTCGGACTTGGTGGAACGTCGTGCCAACGCCGGCGGTGCCCGATGTACCGTGCGCCATTGCACATCTGTCGGTGCCGGTTGACGGTCGATGGCATTGCCGAACACGTCAAACATACGCGAGAGAATACTTTTGCCCACCGGTGCTTTTAACGGTCCGCCCGTATCCTCCACTACCATACCGCGAGCGAGGCCTTGCGTTGGCGTTAACGCAATGCCACGCACCCGCTGTGCATCTAGCTGGGAAAGTACCTCGATCGCGATCTGATCATTCGTCCCTGCACGCAGTAAAGAATAGATGGGCGGCAAATACGTATCAAAACGGATATCCACGACACTGCCGCGCACCGAAACCACAACACCGCAATTCGCTAAACGGGTTTTGCTTGCCATTTCGCGGTCCGGTTTCATAACGCTATGCTCTCTCTTCCCCGGCGTTCAAAGCAAGCTGGGCCTCAAGCGTTTCGCGCACCTCTATCAGCCGCTTTGCGATCCGCTCGCGTTCATGTTTGGATGCGATGGTGCGACCGGCCAGTTCGGCAAGCCACTGCACCTGGTCACGGATCGCCCGCCGCCGGTTCGAGCGATCCGTGAGATCGATTAGGGTCTCGAAGGCGCTGAGCATGCGCGCCATGATGGCGACATTGCCTGCGGCACTACCCCTAATCTGGTCGAACGCCTCGGCCAGCAGACCTTCAAAAGTCGGAGCTATAGTGATCACGCGCAGATCGTCTCCCTCGTAGCGTTGTATTGCAGGGAATTTCCGGGAGGCCAGTCGCGCGAGAATCGCCGTCAGGTAATCAATGCACATCACGGCCGTCGAGGTGTCGTTGATACCAGGCGAAATTGCCTTCAAGGCCATATCCACGAGCTGCCGGATGCCGAAAGCAGGGTCCTGTTCGACCGTGCGATAGCGGCCAATGCTGTAAGCATCATTCAGGGCCTCGATCGTCTCTTGATCCGGCAGCTCTTCCAGACCAAGCGAGGCCAATGCGGTATTTTGGACAACGAACGCACCGATGCCGCGCTCCATGCGCACGACGGTCTTTCTGTCCCTCGCCAGGCGCAGCAGCGCATTATTATCCACGCTCTGAATGTAACCGATTGACTTTGCCGGCACAGCGTGCCAGGTCCTCTCATCCAGAGACTGAAGCACCTGGTCCTGATCCTTTTCTTCATCGGGGCCGTGTCCCAGCCTTTCCGGAAACAGTCGCTCAATGGACGCGATGGTATCCTGAGCAATCGAGGCGATGATGCTGGAAGCCTGGATCGATGAGGCGATGTGATGAATAAAGTAAACCAGGACGCCAATGCTGCCGAGCGCCTGAACAAACGCGAAGAACGACGCCAGGCTCGGCACGAATTCCATATCGCCGCTGCGAACCGTGCGCAACACGATCAGGCAATAGGCGAAAATGCCTGAGAAGATCCCGAGCGTGACCTGCGTGACGCGGCTGCTCATGAAGGTCCTCAGAATACGCGAAGTGTTTTGACTCGAAGCCAGTGCCAGTGCCACCAGAGTCATGGAAAACGTGATGCCCATAATGGACATCATCGAACCGGCGAGCGTCGACAGCATCGCGCGTGCGCCGTCCGCTCCCACCCCAAACAGCCGTGGCCACTGGGCCAGCCATCGGTCGCTCCCGGCGGAGTCTGTTTCTACCATCACTGCTGCGAAGGCCATGTTGGCCACGACGATCAGCGAAGGCACAAACCAAAAGCTCGACTGCAGATTGCTCCAGAATTGTTTTAACTTATGCATGGGTCAATCTCCAAATCTGCGATTGAAAGAGCACGAAGGTTATCTTCACAATCAAGGGCCTGTCGGCTAGCCCTCCAGTAATAAACAACATCACTAAAAACATAATCGCAGCCCGATTGGGGTGTCATCCTTTCCATTTCCGGTTTCAAATCCCGGCAGGTCCTTGACAGTGCTTGTTGATGTATTGCTTATACTCCATCAGCTTGTCCATGAAATGCTGTTTCAGATATATACCCTTGTCCCAAGTCTGCGGCAGACTGCCCATGGTGTCCACCACGAGGTGGAAGCGTTCCACCACCATGATGCCCAAACCGGTTACGATGGGAATGTACTCGAGCAGAGGTTGTTCGCATCCAGCAGGAACGCCTCCTTGTTCGCCGTTGTCATATTGCTGCCTTCACCGATAGAGGATTGTGCCAGATCCCGTCTGCCGCGATGAGGGCTTTCACGCATCATGCCACAGGTTCCAGTAGCCTGGTCAAGGAGGATGCCACTGATCCAATTCGTGCGGAGGACAGGATCAATCTCAAACTCTGTTACGGGGTGCTACTGTCAATTGGAGGCACTGGTATTGCAATCGTCCGCTTACCCCCAAACAGCATTTCCAGGCGCAAAATTACCAACGGATCGAGGCGGTAACCCAGCACTTCTGGATAATGCAGCTGTGGACTAATCTCCATGAACAGCCAGTCTTGATGCAAGCGGCGGCGCCACCGCGCCAGGGCAACATAGTCAGTGACTTGCCACTCGGGCTGACTCACTCCTATGGCGCTCACTTGGTACAACATAGCGTTATGATCATTAATAGTATGAATGATCGACAGGCTCTGGCTCAGATCAAGAGACTGTTTTTCATGGAGCCAGATGACATTGCTAGTGGCGCGAAACAGCACCGGAATTCCCAAAAGGTGATCTATATCCATCTTCGTGCTTTCACCTGCCCCGATGGTATTGAACCAAAACACATTCTGTTCCAGCTTCAATCTCCACTTCCTCAACGGAATGGATACACTACCCCTGGCACGTACGAAAGGATCCAATGAAGACCGCAGTCTAATACCCGCGCCCGCGCTGAAATGCCAGATGTTCTTTTCCGCCACCTGATAGCGCACCGCAGCCGCATAACTACCGGAAGGCTCGACATCAGTGGGAAGCACCGCTTGATCCTTGGACGCCGCAACGGTAGCCACCTTCTCGGGGTCCGGCTCCACCAGCAGATGCAGTCTCTTCTCCGCCAGGGGCAACAAGAGATAGGCCCGCGTGGTTAGTGTAATTTGGCTATCTCCTCCTTGTTTTACCACTTCGTTGAGATCAATCTGCAACACACTCTCGTTGGCCTCCTCGAAGCTTGTGCTGTTTGCAAAGAAGCGATCGATGCTATCCGCAAACCTTATAACCTTTAATGACCAATAGTCATGCGAGGCATTAAGAAAATCAAAAAAACTCGTTTGTTGCGCGGGTTCTGCGGACTGTTCGGCGCCGAGAGAAACCATCGGGACAAGCGATGCTAAATTCGATAGCAATACCGCTTGACACCATGTATTGCGACTAACAATGCGCCAACGGTGTATATTCATCACATACGAAAATCCCACCGTAAGATGCTCGTTCAAATCATCGACGATGCGATTGTGATCGTGCAGAGGTAGTTCGCATTGAGCAGGAATACCGCCTTGTTCGCCGTTGTCATTTTGCTGCCTCCACCAATAGAGGATTGTGCCAGCCCCCGTCTGCCGCGATGAGGGCGTCTGCTGCTTTGGGCCCCCAGCTACCAGGCTTATATGGGTGAGCTCGGTGGTGTTTATCAAGGACGGGATCGACCACCACCCAGGCGGCCTCGACCGCGTCCTCACGGGTGAAGAGTGCGCCGTTGCCGGCCATGGCATCACTCAGGAGCCGTGCATAGGGTGTTTCCTCTCCCGGCTGTTCTTCCAGCAGGTAGAGCTCTCGCTGATTGCCGATGAACTCCTTGCCTGCGCGCTTGACGCGCGCCGCGAGTGCAACGGCCATGTTGGGCGAGAGCCGGAAGCGCAGATAATTGGCCCGACCGGCCAGCGGCGCTGAATCATCAAACAGCCTTTGCGGTGGCGGTTTCAACTCCACCAGTACCTCGGCCGCTGTTGCCGCCAGACATTTACCGGATCGCAGATACCACGGTACACCCTGCCAACGCCACGAGTCGATAAAGAGCCGCAAGGCGCAGAATGTTTCGACGTCCGAGTCCTTCGCCACACCCTGTTCTTTGCGGTAGCCGGCGTACTGACCGCGCACCACATCGTCCGGTTGCAAGGGGCGCATGGCCTGGAACACCTTGGCCTTCTCGCTGTGGACGGCGCCATAGCCCTGATAGGCCGGGGGTTCCATGGCCAGCAGTGCGACTATCTGGAACAGGTGGTTCTGGATAACGTCGCGCAGACAGCCGGCACTTTCGTAAAACGCGCCGCGACCCTTCACGCCGAAATCTTCGGACAAGGTGATCTGCACGCGAGCCACACAGTTGCGGTTCCAGATCGGCTCGAGGAACGAATTGGCGAAACGGAAATAGAGGATATTCATGATTGCCTCTTTGCCGAGATAGTGATCGATACGGAAGATCGCATCTTCCGCGAACACCGCTAGCGCCACGCGGTTGAGCTCTCGTGCCGAGGCCAAGTCACGTCCGAACGGTTTTTCAACGATGACGCGCGCCTGCTCCGCCAGGCCCGCCGCATCGAGTCCCTTGATCACCGTGGCGAACAGGGTGGGCGGGATGGCGAGGTAGTGCGCCGGGCGCCGGGCATTACCCAGCGCCTGCTTCAGCGCCTTGAACGTACCCAGATCATTATAGTCTCCGCCCACATACCGGAGCAGGGAAAGCAGCTGGTCGAGGGCGTCCCGGTCATCGATCTTGCCGGCTTGCTTGATGCTGTCCGTCGCCTGTTTGCGCAGTTGCGTCAGGCTCCACTTCGGGGCGGCGACACCCACCACGGGCACGTTGAGTGCGCCACGCTTGGCCATGGCATAAAGCGCGGGAAAAATCTTCTTATGAGCGAGATCGCCGGTCACGCCGAAGACCACCAGCGCATCCGCCGATGTCGTGCGCATATCGGGATTACTCATCC
>Ga0307417_10000799_pt1 | contig 12807 bp, 11 predicted proteins | sample SalMarWE160210MG_2_FD_202514 | JGI IMG/M metagenome (GOLD analysis project Ga0307417, IMG submission 202514) | Salt marsh sediment microbial communities from the Plum Island Ecosystem LTER, Massachusetts, United States - WE1602-10 | ecosystem: Environmental > Aquatic > Marine > Intertidal zone...
TATCGCTTCAATCGCCGCTTCGACCTCCATGCCCTGCACAACCGACTGCTGGTGGCGGCTGCGCTCTGCGGGCCGTGCCCCGCTCCGCGGATTCGGTCGGCTGAAACACATTGCTAATCAAGAGTCGACTTGGTTGTGGCGACTCCGAACGAGATCGAGCACGCCATCGAGCACCACTACCAGCTTGCCAGCGAGAGCGCGGAGGCCATGGAGGAGCTCGACGGCACCGCCGATGTCGATTCAGAGGAAGCCGAGCGCAAGACACTGGAGGAGGCGGAGCGTCTCAGCAAGGAGAAGCCCCTAGTACGACTGGTGAACGGTATTTTCCTAGACGCCCTGCGTCGGGGCGCCTCGGACATCCACATCGCCCCTGGCGAGCATCAGGCCGAGCTTTGGCTACGCATAGACGGCGCGCGAGTCTCCATACGCACCTTCAGCAAGGGCTTGATGCCGGCGCTGGTGAGCCGCATCAAGATCGTGGGGCGAATGGATATCGCCGAGCACCGGGTGCCCCAGGACGGGCGGGCACGCATCGTCGACCGTTCAAGGGTCGTGGACTTGCGGATCTCGGTGCTGCCCACCGCCGACGGGGAAAGCGTGGTGGTGCGCGTGCTCAGCGGCCAGGGCACCGTCAAGGGGATCGGTGAGCTGGGCTTCTCGGCGGTGGATGCGGAGCTGCTCACCGACCTCCTACATCGCAACAACGGAATCATTCTGGTCACGGGGCCGTCCGGTGCCGGCAAGTCCACTACCCTGTATGCGGCCCTCGGTGAGCTCGTCAAACAGAACGTCAACATCATTACGGTGGAGGATCCCGTGGAGGCCCGGATGGCCGGCATCGAGCAGGTCCAGATCAATGCGGCCATCGGTCTGACTTTTGCCCAGGCGCTGCGCCAGATCCTCAGACACGATCCGGACGTCATCATGGTCGGCGAGATCCGCGACGACGAGACCGGCAAGATCGCGGTTGAGAGTGCTCTGACGGGCCACTTGGTGCTCAGCACTCTGCATACCAACGACGCCGCCAGCGCCGTCACCCGACTCGTGGAGATGGGCATCGAGCCCTATCTACTAGGGTCCTCCCTACTGGGTGTGCTGGCCCAGCGCCTGGTACGGCGCAACTGCGAGCACTGCCTGGCCGAGGAGAAGGTCGCACCCGTGATGCGCCGTGCTCTGGGCCTCGGCGAGGATGAGCGCTTCTACCACGGCGTGGGCTGCGAGCGCTGCAGCCATACGGGCTATCGCGGGCGCATCGCCGCCTACGAGCTGCTGCGGGTTACCGAGCCGTTGCGCCGGCTGATCACCAGCGGAGTGACCGCGGACGCCGTCACCGCCCAGGCGCTGGTCGATGGCATGGTGCCTCTGACCGACAACGCTCTGGCGCGTGCCCGCCGGCGCGAGACCTCCCTGGCGGAGGTGTACAGAGTCCGCCTCAGGTAACCCGCCTAGCCCTGCACGCGCACCGCCAGAACGTCGCAGTCGGCACCGTGCAGCACCGCGTTGGCGGTGGATCCCAGCAGCCGCGCCAGGCCGCGGCGGCCATGGCTGCCGAGGACGATCAGGTCCACCCCACGTTCCTGCGCCAGGCGCAATATTCCGTGGTGGGCCGAGTCCTGCTCCACCCACTGTGCCGCCTCCGGCACGCCCAGGCGCTCTGCCAGGGCGCCGAGCCGCTGGCGTCCTTCTTCCACCAGATGCTGTCCGACGTCAATCTGCTCTGGTAGCACCAGCTCGTAGCCGAGCTCCACGGGAATGTATTCCACCACGTGCACCAGGGATAGGCGCGCCTGGTAGTGTCTGGCGAGCTCCACTGCACGCGCGCCGATGGTGTCGCCCTCGGCGGAGAAATCGGTTGCCAGTAGAATGTGCCGATACTGGCTCATGGCTTTGCTCTCCCTGTGCGATCTCCAGAGTATTTGCTTGCCGCCGCGTTGGCGAGCCGGGCATAGGCTTCCAGGCTGAGCACCTCGGGACGCAGGCCCGGGTCCAGGCCCTGTGCCTGTATCTGCTCCGTATCCAGGATACCGCGTAGCGCATTGCGCAGGGTCTTGCGGCGTTGGGAGAAGGCCTGGGTGACCAGATGCTTGAATACTGCCGGATCGGCGAGCCGGACCGGCGGCGCGGCATGGGGCCGAAGGCGGGCCACTGCCGAGTCCACCCGCGGGGGCGGCCGGAACGCCGCGGGGGGCACGTTGAACAGTCGCTCCACCCGGCACTGGCACTGGACCATGATGCTCAGCCGGCCGTAGTCGCCGTTGCCGGGGCTCGCGGCTAGCCGCTGCACCACTTCTTTCTGCAGCATCACGTGCATGTCGGTGATGTGGTCGATCTGGTCCAGCAGGTGAAACAGCAGCGGTGTAGAGACATTGTAGGGGAGGTTGCCGACCACTCTCAGGGGCGGGCCGGCGCCTCGCAGTGCGGCGAAATCGAAGTGCACCGCGTCTGCCCGGTGCACCGCCAGCTCTCCCAGGCCGGCACAGGCGGCGCGCAGGTGGGGCACGACGTCACGGTCGAGCTCAACCACATCCAGGTGGCCGACGCGTCGCAACAGATCACGGGTGAGTGCGCCCAGGCCCGGCCCGATCTCCACCACGTGCTCGGTTGGCTGGGGATCCACGGCATCGAGGATGCGCTGGACGAATCCCGGATCGTGCAGGAAATGCTGGCCCAGCCTCTTGCGGGGACGATGGCGGTCCACTCTCACTCCGCCTTGCCGGCCCGCGCCATAAGCCTCGCCGTAGCCAGCGCCACGGCCAGGCTGCCACTATCGATCCGACCGGTCCCAGCCAGATCCAGGGCGGTCCCGTGATCGACTGACGTGCGCACGATGGGCAGCCCCAGGGTGACGTTCACCGCCCGGCCGAAGCCCAGGTGCTTGAGCACCGGCAGCCCCTGATCGTGGTACATGGCCAGCACCGCGTCTGCACTGGCCAGCTGGGGTGGGGTGAACAGCGTATCGGCGGGCAGGGGGCCGCGCAGTGCCATGCCGGCGGCTTGCAGCTCGGCGACCACCGGTGCGATGGTCTCGATCTCCTCCCGCCCGAGATGCCCGCCTTCCCCTGCGTGGGGGTTGAGCCCGCACACCAGGATACGCGGCCGGCCCACCCCGAAGCGGGCGCGCAGGTCGTGCTCCAGGATTCGCAGTACCTCCCGCAGGCTATCCCGGGTGATGGCCGCGCTCACCGCCGCCAGGGGCAGGTGAGTCGTCGCCAGGGCCACCCGCAGGCCGTCGGTGGCGAGCATCATCACGACCCGCGGTGTGCCGGTCAGCGCGGCCAGGTACTCGGTATGTCCGCTGAAGGGAATGCCGGCGTCGTTTATCACGCCCTTGTGCACCGGGCCGGTGACCAGCGCGGCCGCCCTCCCGCTCAGGCAGGCCTCGGTCGCGCGCTGCAGCGTGTCCAGGACATAGGGAGCGTTGCGCGGATCGAGCCGTCCGCAGCGGGCTGCGGCACGCAGGGGCACGGGCAGCACCGCCAGGCCTGGCGGTGCCAGGGGCTCGGGCGCTGCGGGATCCCATTCCTGCAGCCGCAGCGCCAGACCCAGTGCCTGCGCCCGCTGCTCCAGCAGGGTGGGGTCGGCAACCGCAACCAGCAGCTGCGCCTGCTGCTGCTGCGCGGCCAGCACCGCCAGGTCCGGACCGATCCCGGCCGGCTCCCCGGGCGTGAGCAGGATCTGCATGATGGCTCGGTCGTGCTCCTAGCCGGCTCCGTCCAGCCGGTATTCCACATAGGCCTCGTCGCGCAGGCGCCGGATCCAGGCCTCCAGCTCCTCTTCGTACTTGCGCTCGCGAATCTGCGCGCGGGCCTTGGCGCGCTTGTACTCCGTGGTGTCGTCCCGTTGACGCCGCCCAAGCACCTGTACGATGTGCCAGCCGAATTGAGTCTTGAATGGTTTGCTGACCTGTCCGGGAGCCAGAGAGTCCATCACCTCCTGGAACTGCGGCACCAGGGCGCCCGGAGCGACCCATCCGAGGTCGCCACCCTTGGCGGCCGATCCGGCGTCCTCGGAGTTGGCGCGCGCCAGCTCGGCGAAGTCGTCGCCGCCCTCGATGCGCGTCCGCAGCCCTTCCAGGCGCTGATTGGCGCTCTGGTCCGAGGTCAGCTCGTTGGTCTTGATGAGGATATGACGAGCGTGGGTCTGGGGCACGACGTGGGTCGTCCCGCTACCCTTGGACTCCAGCAGCTTGACGATATGGAATCCGCTGGGGCTGCGCAGCAGATCGCTGACATCGCCGACCTTCATGCCCGGTGCGATGTCTGCGATGAGGCTGGGCAGCTCGCCGAAGCTGCGCCAGCCGAGGTCGCCGCCTTCCAGGGCGTTCTGGCCGTCCGACACGGATACCGCCAGCTGCTGAAAATCGGCTCCCCGGTGCAGCCGGTCCAGGATGTCCGAGGCCTTGGTCTCGGCCGTCTTGATCTGCTCTGGGGTCGCTCCCTCCGGAGTCGCCACCAGGATATGGGCGAAGTGGTACTGTGAGTCCTTGTCGCCGCGGCTGGCCTGGTTGGCGAGGAAGTTGTCCACCTCACGCTCGGAGACGTCGATGTGATTACCCACCTGCCGATTGCGTAGCCTGGCCATGATCATCTCGTTGCGGATATCCTCCCGGAAGCTTGTGAAGTCAAAGCCGGAGTGCTCCAGGGTGTCGCGGAACTGGGCCATGCTGAGCTTGTTCTGCGCCGCCATCTTCTGGAGGGTATGATTCAGGGCGGCATCGTCCACCTTGATGTTGTTCTGGGCGGCGAGCTGCAGCTGCAGCTCATCGACGACGAGCCGCTCCAGCACCTGTTTGCGCAACGCCTCCTCCGGGGGCAAGCCGGTGCCGCGCTCCTGGAGCTGCTGCTTGATGGTGCGCTCGCGCCGGTCCAGGTCGGTCTTGAGGATCACGTCATCGTTGACGATGGCCACGATGCTGTCCAGCGGCTGAGGCGTGGCCGCATGGCTCGGCATGGCTCCCAGCAGCAACAGGCACAGGCAGGGAATCGTGAGGCGTCTCATGCAGCAAACCTACTGTTCGTAGCTCGGGTCGCCTAGAATACCACGCTCCAGCACGTCCTCGATTCTACTGCCGAAGCGACCCAGGCCCTTGAGCTCCAGCTGCAGGTACACTGCCCCGTTGGTGCTCAGGCCGTCGTCGGTGACATATTTTCGGGCCAATCCACGCAGGGCCCAGCAGCAGCTGCGGTATTCCAGCCCGGCCAGGGTCTCCAGATTGCGGTCGTCCTTGAGGGAGTAGTTCCAACGGGCGACGACGCTCCAGCGGTGGCTGATGGGCCAAAGGAGCGAGACGTCCGTTTGCTCGATGTCGTCGCGGCGCAGGCGGTAGGAGAGATTCAGCACGCGCTGCGCATCCGGGCGATAGCGTATCTTGACCACGCCCTTGTCGGTCTGTTCCCGATCCGGACTCCATTGCACGCCGCCGGTGACGCTCCAGGCGTCGTCCAGCCGCGCCCCCAGCTCCGCGACGAAATCCGAGGAATCGGTCTCGTCCACCCCGGCGTCGACCGGCAGAGTCACGCGGCGGTTCTCGAAGTAATAGATCTGGCCGATGCTTGCCCGTAGGCGCTCGACGCCGCTCTCGCCTTCCAGCAGCCGACTGGTCAGCGCCAGCGTGAGCTGATTGGTGTCGCCGATGCGATCCGGTCCGGTGAAGCGGTTCTCCAGGAACAGGCGATAGAAGTCGAAGTCCAACTCGCCAGTATCGAACAAGGGGATGTCGTCCTGATTGCGGTGCGGCACGTAGAGATAATAGGCGCGCGGCTCCAGAGTCTGGCGCAGCTTCATGCCCCGCAGGCTGAGATCCCGCTCCAGGAACAGGCCGCTGTCCACGCTGGCGATGGGTAGGGTACGGTCCGGGTCGTCGGGCTGGCCGGGCACGGTGCCGTCCAGTCGATAGCCCGTGTAGCGCAGGCTCAGGCGTGGCGTGAGGTACGTGGCCGGGGTGCGCAGCGGCAGGCTGATGCTCGGCATGAGGTCCAGGCGGTCGCCGGTGACGCTGTCTCGGCGGTCGAAGCGCACCAGCTCGGCGCGGAAGTCGTACTGCAAGCCGAAGGCGCGGGTCGGCAGGGTGCCCTGCAGCAGCAGCTGGGGCGCCCGCCGGTAGGGGCGCCCGTCGATGCCGATGGTTGGGTCCACCGTCTGAAAATCCTGCACTCGCCCCAGCAGGCCCCAGAAGGCTCCTTGATAATAGAGATCTACCCGTCGCTCCAGGCTGGTGCGGCTCGCGATGCTGAGGCTGGTGCCCAGATCTGTGAAATAGGTGTCGTCCGAAACGTGGGTGACGTCTATCTCCGTGCGCAGGCGCGGCCCGAGGCTGCCCTGGTGGCGGTAGCCCAGCAGGCCCCGGTTGCCGCCGTAGACGTCGTCCTGCAGCACCTCGGCGTTGACCGTTCCGTGGCTGGAGGGCGTGAGATAGCGGTATTCGCCCTGCAGCTGCAGGCCCCGCTCCGACAGATAGCGGGGGCTGAGCGTGGCATCACGATTCGGCGCCAGGTTGAAGTAGTAGGGCGTGGAGATCTCGAAGCCGGACTTGTCCGAATTGCCGATGCCGGGTGTGAGAAAGCCCGACTTGCGGCGGTCGTCGGTGGGAAAGCTCAGGTAAGGCAGATACAGCACCGGCACGCCCTTGAAGCGAATAGTGGTGCTGCGTGCCGTGCCCTTGCCTTCGTCGTCGTCCAGGGTGATCTCCTTGGCCCTGAGCAGCCAATCCTCCTGGCCCGCATCGCAGGTCGTGTAGGTCGTGTTGTGCAGGCGTATATGCCCGGCGCCCTCCATCCTCACCACCTCTGAGGTCCCACGGGCGTGCTTGCGGTAGAGCTGAAAGCGGGCGTCGCGCATCTCATTGCGGTCGGCCTCCAGCTGCATGTCGGCGCGGTCGCCGTCCACGCTGGCGTCCTGGTCGCGGTAGCGTACGTCGCCGCTGGCATGCACTGTCTGGCTCGGGTCCTCGTAGATGAGCCGATCGCTGTAGAGTCGCTGATCGGCGCGCCGCAGCTCGACGTGGCCCTTGAACGTGGTCTGCACCTGGTCCCGGGCCTCCACCTGGTCGGCGCTGACCTCGGTCTGCGTCTGGCGTCGCTGTGGAGCCGGTCCCGTCGCCACCGGATACTGCGTGGAGCACAGGCTCCAGTCCAGCTCGTGGGTGCGCGCGCCCTCGGCGCCGGCATTAGCCGCCAGCAGTGCCGCCCCGATCGCGACGGTGAAGCGCGCCGTGCGCGCAGCTCTAGAGACGGATGCAGACATGGTGCAGGGGGTCCGGTCGCATGCCACGGAGATGCCGGCGGCGACCGGCATGCAGGCGTGGATTCTCCCGTCCGTCGCCCAGGCTGTCAAACGGCTGGGCCGGGTCGGTGCTAGAATGCCGCGCCAGCTCCTCCGTAGCGGTGGTGTCGGATGCCCGAAAGACTCGCAGAGCTCTCTCACTGGCTGCGCCAGGACCTCGGTCTGGCTGCGGCCCGCATCGTGCCGGCCTCCAGCGACGCCAGCTTTCGCCGCTACTTCCGCGTGGATGACGGTCGGCAGACGTGGATTGCCATGGACGCACCGCCCGAGCAGGAGGACTCCCGGCCCTTCGTGGCCATCGCGCGGGGTCTCAAGGCCATCGGACTGAACGCTCCCGAGGTCTACGCGGAAGATCATCACCGGGGCTTTCTGCTGCTGAGCGATCTGGGCTCACTCCAATACCTGCGGTCCCTAGACGAGGCGACCGTGGACCGCCTCTACGGGGATGCCATGGGTGCGTTGCTGGTGCTGCAAGCCTGTGGTCCCGAGCACCTGAGTCTGCCACCCTACGATGAGGCGATGCTGCTGCGTGAAATGCGCCTGTTCGAGGAATGGCTGCTGGGGTGGCAGCTCGGCATCGACTTGGACGAGGCGGATCGACAGATGCTTGCGGAGGTCTACGGCCTGTTGGCGCGCAATGCGATGGCGCAGCCGCAGGTGTGCGTGCACCGGGATTTCCATTCCCGCAATCTCATGGTCGTCGAGGGCCACAATCCCGGTATCCTCGATTTCCAGGGTGCGGTCATGGGGCCCGTGACCTACGACCTCGTCTCCCTGCTCCGGGACTGCTACGTCGCCTGGTCGCGGGAGCGGGTTGAGGCCTGGGCACTGGGCTACCACGAGCTGGCGCTGCAGTCCGGCGTGCTGCGCGAGGAAGACGAGTCGGGCTTTCTGCGCTGGATGGACTTGATGGGGGTGCAGCGCCACCTCAAGGCGGCAGGAATCTTCGCCCGCCTACATCTGCGCGACGGCAAGCCCGGCTTCCTGGCAGACCTCCCGCGCACCCTGGACTACGTGCTGGAGGTCTGCGACGCCTATCCGCCCTTGCATCCCCTGGGGGCGCTGCTGCGGCAGCGGGTCCTGCCGGCGCTGGCCGCCTTCGGCTCCGAATGAGGGCCGCGCCTTGCTGGCCATGATCCTGGCGGCGGGTCGGGGCGAGCGCATGCGCCCCCTGACCGACCACACCCCTAAGCCCCTGCTCCGGGCCGGAGGCCGGGCACTCATCGAGTATCATCTGGAGGCCCTGGCGGCGGCCGGCATCCGGGACGTCGTCGTGAATCACGCCCATCTGGGAGCACAGATCGAGGCCGCTCTGGGGGATGGGGGGCGCTACGGCCTGCGCATCCGCTACTCCGCAGAAGAAGAGGCCCTGGAGACCGGTGGCGGTATCCGCCATGCCTTGCCGCTGCTGGGCGAGCAGCCGTTCCTGGTGCTGAACGGCGACATCTGGACCGACTATCACTACGGTCGGCTGCCGGTCGAGCCGGCTGGGCTGGGGCATCTGGTGCTGGTGGACAACCCGGACCATCACCCCGACGGAGACTTTGCCCTGCACGGGGGCCGCGTGCTGGCTCAGGGGGAGCCGCGCCTGACCTTCGCCGGCATCGCGGTCTACCGGCCCACGCTGTTTGCCGAGCATGCCCCGGGTCGCTTCCCTCTGGCCCCGCTGCTGCGGGCCGCCATGGCGGACGCCCGGATCGGCGGCGAGCATTATGGAGGGCGGTGGGTAGACGTGGGGACGCCGGGGCGCCTCGAAGCGCTGGATGCGCTGCTGCGGCGCTGAGGCAGGATGTGGCGAGCTATCGACGGGGCCAGCCGGGTGCCGTGGCCGCCGGAGGCGGCGGTGTTTCGCCCGCAGGCCGGGCGCTGAGCCTGCCGCGGCTGCAGGCAGCAGGGTGTAGACTGAGACGCTATGGGTCAGGAGATCAGCAGCAGCTCTTTCAACAAGCAGGATTTCGAGCGCTTCGAGGCGGCGCTGCGGGAGGAGACACGGCGCCTGGAGACCTGGTTCGTGGAGCGACGCTTCGTCGAGGAGGAGCCGGTCGGAGGCTTCGAGCTGGAGGCTTGGCTGGTGGACGAGCACATGCGTCCGGCCCCCATCAACGAGCGCTATCTCGCGCGGCTGGGCAACCCGCTGGTGGTCCCCGAGCTCTCGCAGTACAACGTGGAGCTCAACACGCCCGCCCAGCCCCTGTCCGGTCCGGCCCTGCGCCGTATGCACAATGCCCTGGCCGGCACCTGGCGCAGCTGTCAGGAAGGCGCCCAGCCCCTGGGGGCGCATCTGCTGATGATCGGAATCCTACCGACCCTGGAGGAGCGGGACCTGACCCTGGAGCACATGTCACAGATGCTGCGCTACCGGGCGTTGAACGAGCAGGTCCTGCGGTTGCGCCGCGGCGTGCCGCTGCAGGTCGACATCCGCGGGCCCGAGAACCTGCGGCTGGTGCACTCCGACGTGATGCTGGAGGCCGCCACCACGTCGTTCCAGATTCATCTGCAGGTGAGCCAGCGCGATGCGGTGCGCTGCTACAACGCCGCCCAGGTCCTCTCGGCGCCGATGGTGGCTGCCACCGCCAACTCGCCCTTCCTGTTCGGCAAGGCGCTGTGGGCCGAGACCCGCATCCCGTTGTTCGAGCAGGCGGTCGCCGTCGCCGGCAGCGACTCCCCGCCGCGGGTGTCCTTCGGCAGCGGCTATGCTAAGGAATCGGTGCTGGAGTGCTTCCTGGAGAACCTGGAGCAGGTGCCGGTGCTCTTGCCGACTGCCATGGAAGGCAGCCAGGAGCGCCTTCCGCACCTGCGCCTGCACAATGGCACCATCTGGCGCTGGAACCGGCCGCTCATCGGCTTCGATGCCGGCGGGCGTCCCCACCTGCGTGTCGAGCATCGGGTCGTGTCTGCCGGGCCCAGTGTCCCCGACGCCATCGCCAATGCGGCGCTGTTCTTTGGCTTGGTCCATGCGTTGGCCATGGCGGAGACTCCCCCGGAGACCCGGCTCAGCTTCGCCGACGCCCGGGCCAATTTCTACGTGGCCGCCCGCCAGGGCCTGGATGCGACCCTCAAGTGGCTGGACGGGCGACGATTGAGCGCCCAGGATCTGCTGCTGCAGGAGCTGATTCCAGCGGCGCGGGTGGGGCTTGCCCGGCTGGGCCTGGATGAGTCTGACGCCCGCGCCTACCTGGGCATCATCGAGGCCCGGGTGCGCACGCGCCGCTCCGGTCGGGTCTGGCAGATGGAGCGTGCCGCGGCTTGTGGCCGGGACATGGCGCGCATGACCGCCGCCTATCTGGCGCACCAGGAGCGCAGCCTGCCCGTGCACGAGTGGGGAAGGGGATGCTGACGATCACCGACCAGCTGCCCGCGGGGCTCCTGAGCACGCCCGCCGCGCGCCTGCATCAGGTCCTTGCCGGGCCGACCCTCATTCACCTGCCCGGGCGGCGAGAGCCGCCGCTGTTCATCAGCACCCTGTTGCACGGCAACGAGGACTCCGGCCTGCAGGCCGTGCAGGCCCTCTTGTACCGCTATTCCGGCGGTGAGGATCTGCCCAGGGCCATGAGTCTGTTTATCGGCAACGTGGCGGCGGCCCGTCACGGGCTGCGCCGGCTCGATGGACAGTCGGACTTCAACCGCGTCTGGCGCGGCGGCGACAGCCCCGAGCACGCCATGGCCAGGCAGGTGCTGGAGGCCATGCGAGCGCGCGGGCCGTTCGCCAGCGTGGACGTGCACAACAACACCGGCCTGAACCCCCACTACGCCTGTGTCAACCGCCTGGCGCCGCAATTCCTGCATCTGGCGACCCTGTTCAGTCGCACCGTGGTGTATTTCACCAGTCCCGACACCGTGCAGTCCCGCGCCTTTGCCGGGCTTTGTCCGGCGGTGACCCTGGAGTGCGGCCAGCCGGGCCAGCTCCACGGGGTGGAGCACAGCCTGGGGTATTTGGATGCCTGCCTGCGACTCTCGGAGCTACCCAGCCATCCCGTGGCGGCCCACGACATAGACCTGTTCCATACGGTGGCCACCGTCAAGGTCAAGAATGGGACCCGCTTCGGCTTCGGCGAGGGCGACTTCGATATTCGCTTCGAGCCCGACTTGGATCACCTGAATTTCCAGGAGCTGCCCGAAGGCGCGCGACTGGGCAGGCTGCGTCCGGGGGTCGACGGCTGCCTGCTGGACGTGCGCGACGAGCACGGACGCGAGGTCTGCGGGGAGTACTTCAGCGCCGTGGATGGGGAGCTGCGCACCCTGCGTCCGGTCATGCCTTCCATGCTCACGCTCAACCAGACGGTCATTCAGCAGGACTGCCTTTGCTACCTGATGGAGCGGCTGGACCCGAGCCAGCGGCGGAGGCCGAGCGCACCGTGAGCCCGTTGGACGGCCGGGGCGGCGCGCCCCATCTGCTGGTCGTGGTGTCCGCCCACGGCTATGGTCACCTCTCCCAAACCGCGCCGGTGCTCAATGCCTTGCGCGTGCTGCGGCCCGATCTGCGGGTCACGGTGCGCAGCGCCCTGCCACAGGCCCGCATCTCCAGCCGGGTGCATGGGCCCTATGCCTACCGCCAGGAGGCCGCGGACTTCGGCATGGTGATGCGCTCGGCCCTGGCGGTGGATCTGGAGGCCAGCGCTCACGCCTACGCCATGCTGCACCAGTGCTGGCAGCGGCATGTGGACGAGGAGGCCAGGCTGTTGGAGTCCCTGGCTCCCGACCTGGTGCTCAGCAACGTCGCCTACCTGCCCCTGGCCGGGGCGGCGCTGGCCGGGATCCCGGCGGTCGCCCTGTGCTGTCTGAATTGGGCAGACATCTACCGGCACCATTTCGGCAGCCGCCCCGAAGGGGCTCGCATCCACGACCAGATGGTCGACGCCTACGCCCGGGCGGAGTGCTTTCTGCAACCCGCCCCGAGCATGCCCATGCCCACCGTGGTCCGGGGCGAGCCTCTGGCGCCCATCGCGGTGCGTGGCACGGCCCAGCGTGCACGGCTGCGACGCGGCCTGCCCGAGGACGAGCGGTTGGTGCTGGTGGCCATGGGGGGCATCGCGCTGCGGCTGCCGATGGAGGACTGGCCGACGGTGCCAGGCGTGCACTGGGTGATGCAGGCCGACTGGGAAGTGCGGCGGGACGACGTGCTCATCCTGGAGTCCTTCGGACTGCCATTCACCGACGTGCTGGCGGGCTGCGACGCCCTGCTCACCAAGCCAGGCTATGGCAGCGTGGCCGAGGCCGCCTGCAACGCCGTGCCGGTGCTTTATGTGCGCCGCGACGACTGGCCGGAAGAGCCGTTCCTGGTCGATTGGCTGCACGCCCACGCCAGGGCATTGGAGGTGTCCCTGGCGGACCTGGAAGCCGGTCGGCTGCGTGAATCCCTAGAGACGCTCTGGAGCCAGCCGCCGCCGGCTCCGGTGAGTCCCGAGGGTGTCACCCAGGCCGCGAAATGGCTGGCATATTCAACCTTCATCAGCTAGGGCAGCTGAGACTGACGGTACGGCCAGCCACCGCGGCGCGCCTTTCGCCCGAGGCGTCGGGCAGCTCGCC
>Ga0307417_10000800_pt1 | contig 12797 bp, 14 predicted proteins | sample SalMarWE160210MG_2_FD_202514 | JGI IMG/M metagenome (GOLD analysis project Ga0307417, IMG submission 202514) | Salt marsh sediment microbial communities from the Plum Island Ecosystem LTER, Massachusetts, United States - WE1602-10 | ecosystem: Environmental > Aquatic > Marine > Intertidal zone...
GACGCCCCGCGGGCATACCCCCAGACCACGGCGTCGTGGCGGATGATCCCCCCGGGCGGGTGCCACAGGGCACCGAGGATGGGGTACCGGGGGTGATCAGAGACGTCGAGGTAGGGGGCCAGCTCCTTGACGTAGGCCGGGCTGATGACCGACGAGTCGATTCCCTGCAGCTTGTTGACCTCGGCGCGCCACCGCATCGTCCGCAGGGAAGAGTCGTTGTGGGCGAGGGTCATGTGCCCGCGCTGCTCGAACATGACGTTGAAGTTGAGATCCTCGGCGAGGCCCTCGTACAACTTCACCGATCGGTCGTAGAACCGGGATCCCTCCGGAGTGAGGTAGTTGGAGCGCACGATTGCCGTGTTCCTCCCCGAGCCTCCGCTGCCGATGTAGCTCTTCTCCAGGATGGCCACGTTGGTGATCCCGTGGTTGCGAGCCAGGTAATACGCGGTGGCCAGGCCATGGACCCCGCCACCGATGATCACGACGTCGTACCGGGACCGCATCTCGTGGCGCTCCCAGACGCGGGGCCACGGCGAGCGTGACAGCCCGTGCCGGAAGAGACTCCATGCCGAGAACCGGGTCTTGCCCTTGGTCGTCAAATCTGATCCGTTTCTGCGGCTCGCCTACTCAGCGGCCGTCGGGTAATATGGTATACTGAAAATATACTGAGCCAAACGCTGATGAAACCTTCATGGTCGTCCTATTCCGAAGTCCCCTCCGTCGTCTTCCACCGCGTGAATCTCAGTCGTACCGTCCCGACCGCCATCGTCACCGGGCTCGTCCTCCTTCTCATCAACCAGTTGGAGCCTCTGCTGCGTGATCCGGGATCAATGGCTACGTGGGTCAGATCTGGCCTCTGTTTCGTCGTTCCCTTCTGTGTTTCGAATGTCGGAGTCCTCATGGTTTCGCGGACCGAGGATACGGTCGATGAGTCTCGTCACGAAACGAGGATGCTCGAAGCGGCGCGGGCTCTGAACGGAATCGATGGATGAAAGCCCGAACCGTCGGCCACGTGCTGCAGGCTAAGGGCTATGAGCTCTACTCGGTGCGAAGTGACGAGTCTGTCCTGTCGGCGCTTCAAGAAATGGCGGAGCTGAACATCGGGGCCCTCCTGGTTCTCGATGATGAGGCTCTGGTTGGGGTGATCACCGAGCGCGACTGTGCCCGCAAGCTCGATATCGCCGGGCGCTCTGCCCAGTCGACTCTCGTCCGGGAGATAATGGAGAGACGGGTGGCGACTGTTGGCAGTGACCAGACCATCGAAGAGTGCCTTCGTCTGATGACAGAGCTCAGAGTCAGGCACCTCCCGGTGGTCGACCACGGGTTGGTCGGCTTGATTTCGATCGGAGACGTCGGCAAGACGCTCATCACCGAACAGGAGCGTCTCATCGACGATCTGACCGGGTTCATCACAGGCTCTCCCCGCTAGCGAGCCGGATCGCCTCAGCCGGCACGCACCCCGGCGATCTCCCTGAGTGCCTTGTGATCGATCTTCCCTGTGGAAGTCTTCGGTAGGTCCTCCACGAAGTAGATGTCCTTGGGCGTCTTGTAGGGGGCTATCAGTGCTCTCACATGCTCCCTGATCGTGTCGACGAGTTGATCGGATCCCTGGAAGCCCTCGCGCAGGACCACGAATGCGGCGACCTTCTGACCTTGGATTTCGTCCGGCAACCCGATGACGCCGGCGTGAATGACGGCTGAATGCTCGAGCAGGGCCTTCTCCACTTCCTCGGGGGCGATCCGGTAGCCGCGACTCTTGATCATCTCATCCGCACGACCTACGAAGTAGTAGTAGCCGTCCCCGTCTCGATACGCGATGTCACCTGTGTGGAACCATCCGTCGCTGAACCGTGATCGCCACTCCTCCTCCTGGCCCCTGTAGCCCAGGGCGAGTGCGGGATCTTTCTCGGACAACACCAGGTGCCCCGCCTCATCCGGCTCATCGATGGTTCCTCCCTCGTCGTTCAGCAGCGCCACGATCCTTCCGGGCAGAACGCGTCCAAGTGAGCCCGGCTTGTTCTCGATGCCGGGGTAATTCGCCATGTACAGCCACACTTCGGTCTGCCCGATGAGCTCGTAGATGGTCACGCCAAACCGGCGTTCCACTTCATCGCGGGTCTCGTCGTCGAGACGTTCTCCTCCTGACCAGACTGCGGTCCACTTCGAGAGGTCGTACCGGTCCTCGAGATCCGGGATGGCCTTGATCATCCGTAACACGGTTGGAACCGTTGTGAACTTGGTCACGCCGAATCGATCGATGTGCTCGACGGCTGAGGTCGGGTCGAACCGACCCGAGAACACGACCGTCTGGGCTCCTGCGTACAACGGGGCCAACGTGGCGACGCCCAGGACGTAGAGCCAGGCAAACTCCTGTGGCATGAAGACCACGTCGTCAGGTTGAAACCTCATGGCAACGTGCACCAGTGGATGCAGACCGCCTATAACCCATCGGTGTCCGTGCTCGACACCCTTCGGCATCCCCGTCGATCCCGAGGTGTAGATCGTGAAGGCGACGTCGTCCGGTTCGGTGTCGGCGGCCACGAGATGTGTCGACTCTCTCGAGGAGAGCTCTGAGAAACTGGCCTGCCCGTCGAAGGACTGATCGAGCAACACGATCTGGTCGATCGACCCATCCGACTCGCGGGCCGACCTCACCTCCTCGAGCAGCTCCTCGTTGGTTATGACCAGCTTGGAATTGCTGTTGGTGAACACATGGTTCAGCTCGGCCGCTCGAAACTGGACTGTGGTCGGGATGGGGACGGCACCCAGCTTCATGCCCCCGAGAAGTATGGCCAGATGCTCTATCGAGTTGGGCAGACGCGTGACGAACCGATCGCCCCTCCCGACACCCAGGCCGGTGAGGGCGTTGCCGCTCTGGTTGGTCAGGGACTCGAGCTCATTGAATGTCACGCTACGGTCGATGTGGTGCACCGCCGGACGGTCGCCGCGTCCTTCCCGCACATGCCTGCTGAGGACTTCGTCGGTGAGGTTCACATGAGATGGGATCTTCATGAAATCGGACGGGAGCTCCATACACACCTCTCACCGAGCCTTTGGTGGCTACGAATACTGTCAGTATACTAAAACCCACGACGGCGCGTCGACGGCTCACGGTCGGCGCGACCGGTGAAACGGAGGTGACGGTGAGAGCACCCGATCGAGCTGTCGACGGCTACGAGCAGTACAACTACTCGAACTTCAGTGGCGAAGGCGACAACCAGGCCTTTGGCGTGTTCCAGTCCCTGCTGCATGTCGGCGATCAGGCGCCTGACTTCGAGGCCACCCGTCTGGAAGACGGGGAGACGGTGCGGCTAAGTGACTACACGGCCGAGTCGAATGTCGTTGTCGAGTTCGGCAGCTTCACCTGACCGTTCTGCCGGATAGCGGGTCCCGCTGTCGAGCAACTGGCGAGCGAATACGAGCCGCTCGGCTACAAGTTCCTGTTCGTCTACACCCGAGAGGCGCACCCTGCGGAGAACTTCCCCCATCACACAAGCATGGAGCAGAAGATCCAACATGCCCGTGTGTTTCGGGAGCGCTACGGGATCGACCGGACCATCCTCGTCGACGATCTGGATGGGACGGCCCATCATGCATACGGCCTCCTTCCCGACATGTGCTATCTGGTCTCCAAGGACCGCCGGCAACGTGCCAAGGGCCCGAGTGACCGACAGAACCTGATCATGTTCAAAGCCGACTGGACCGATGCCGAGACTCTCCGCATGATCCTCGAGTACCAGCAGCGGCGGATCGCGATGAGACAGTCGAACCGCAAGGTAGGCCCCAACTACTGTGAGTTCCTGGGCTTCCGACCTCGACAATGGGACAGGTTCCGTCCGCTACTGGAAGAGGAGTGTGGCCCGCAGGCCTGGGCGGATTGGCTCGATGCGATGGAGTACTGGAAAGAGAACCCGCCCGATCACGGGTGATCGTCAGCCGGCTTCAACCGTGTTCTTGATGTGTCGCAGCGTCTGATGCGCCCATTGCTTCTGCAGTTGCCGCCGGATCATGTCCGGGAGGGGAAACCCGGGATGAACTCGCACCTCGTAGTCGAGAGTGGTGCTCCCGCCGGCTTCGGAGAAGGTGAACGACTCGTACCAATCCGAGATGTCGCCCTCGATGAGGTTGCATACGACGCGGTCCGGCGTCTGTGACCAGTCGTAGCCAACGTCATATGTCACGATCTTCACCGGGGTCTTGAACACGAAACGCACCCTGGTGCCGCGGCCCTCGTCGTCTCTCTCGATCACCTCCGTGGACCGTGTGTTCTTCTGCCACGACGCGTACGCGTCGAAGTCCGTTATGACGTCGACGCAGGCCTGTGGCGTACCCGCGATCTCGATCGAATCCGTGATGGTCGTCGCCGCCATGTTCACCTCCACTGTGGTTGCGAGTGCCTGACTCAGCCAGTATTCTCACAGTATACTTAAAGGGACGCACAGGAGGTCGAAATCAGCAAGCAGAGTCGCGATCTCAGGCTGGTCGAGGACTTCGACCCCGATCTGATCTTTGAGCTACCCCCCAATCCGCATCACCCCAAGGAGTACGCCTTCTGGGCGGGTGAGACGTACCCGGTGGTCGCCGTGGACGAATGCGACTTCCTCCATGACAAGGATCCGGTGCTCGCCATAAGAGCGCACGGAGTGGATCGGGCATACCCCTGGTTTCTGGCGTCGAAGCCACACGCCATCAACACCGAGGTGAACGACGTTCCGATCGCAGTCTTCTTCTGAGAGGCATGTAGCTCCGGGGGAGCTTTCGATCGAAAGATAGGAGACACAGTCCTCTCCTTCTACACCGCGGGCGGATACAACTGCACCATGCACGTCCGCGATGAGCAGAATGGCGCCTGGTGGTCACCCCCGGACGGAGTCGCCTACGACGGTCCGATGGCGGGGACGGCCATGGTCTGGAACCCTTACTATCAGATGACCTTCGCCGAGTTCAGGGAACTTCATCCTGGAGGGGAGGTGGCCTGCTACCAGGGTTCGGTCGACGAGGGGTATCACCGCAATCCCCGTCACGGCCACGGCACCGACTACATCCCGGGATCACCCGGCATCGAGCCTTTCTTCCTTGCTTCAGGCTGGGCGAGCGAGCCCGGTGTGTTCGATGAGCGTCTCCCCGAGAACACGCTGGTCATAGCCATCAACGAGCCCGGGGCTCTTCGGGCCTACCCCCTCGAGGAAGTGCAGCGAAACCAGGGAGTCGTCCAGGACCACGCCGGGGACCGACCGATCGTGGTGATTTCGCCGCACAACTCCTACACGCTCGCCGTCTTCGACACACGGGTGGGTGACCGTACGCTGACTTTTCGACGCATGGGCAATCGATTCATCGATGACCAAACCGGCTCGGCGTGGACGGTCCAGGGGGTGTGCGAGACGGGTGAGTTGGAAGGTCAGACCCTGGACCCCGTCGCATGGCAGGCTCTGGAGTGGCACAACCTAGCTTCGGCCCACCCGGGCATGGAGATCTACTCCAGCGACGCCGCCCCCCTCATAGACCCGTCGGGGAGCCCGGGGTTCGCAGATGTGATAGAGGCTCTGAACCGCGCCGGCATGAACGTCGACAGCGCTTGGCCCCTGCACCCGGTTTGGGCGCCGGTCGCCGCCGACTCCGGCATGCGCTTCGTCGTCGCCGATGAGCGGCTCGAGCTGATCGCGTTCTCCGACCCGACCTACGCGGCCGACTATCTCCTCGTAGACAAGCACGCCTTCGCCGTAGGCAACTTCGTGGTGCGTTCCAACCCCGCCCAACAGTTCTCGAATTGGGCGCAGACGAGAATCCTCCGGGACAAGAAGATCGATTGGTCGAAGCTCATCGAAGACGACACATTCATCCAAACCGTCGGGGAGGCGCTCGAGCCTCACCTGTCCCAGGGATCCGTGCCGCCAGGTGTCACCCATCTCGTCGAGCTGCTGGCCAACGCGGGCCATCATGTGCGCACCCACGGTGTCCGGTGGAACCCGGGTCGCTCTCATGAAGCCGGCCCCACCTACATCACCCAGACACCTGCCGGGGCGAGGGACGCCTTTCGCATCGTCATCGACGGCGATTGCTTCCTCGTTTTCCACTTCGATGATCCCGCCCACGCCCGGAGCTATGCCGACTGGGAGCCGGAATGCACGGCTACCGCCGGGCCGATCGTGCTCCGATCCGACCCACCCGGCCAGTACCTCGCCCCGTACCCACTGCTCAGTTACGACACCCCACGCGCCGACGTCCGCTGGTCGCACCTCCTCGCAGACGACGACTTCCTCGCCGTCTGCTCCCGGTTTGCGGAAGACTGGGAACGGCAGGATGAAGTGGCAGAGCACTGACATGGCCGAGAATCCCGACGACCGTCTGTACTCGACTCAGCACCAGTGGGTGAAGCACCACGAAGGCGACGTATACACCCTGGGGCTGTCCTGGTACGCCCACCAAGGGCTGGTCGGCCCCGAGTTGGTCGAATTGCCCGAGGTGGGGGAGCACCTCGAATCCGGGGAGATGTATGGCATCGTCGAGTGCCTGGTGGGAGCGTTGCGCGAGCTGTTCGCTCCTGTGGCCGGACAAGTCGTCGAGATCAACGAGGAGATCGTCGAGGACCCGGAGCTCATCTACATATACGACGATCCCTACGAGGAGTACTGGCTGATCAGGATAAGGCCGGACGACCCGGTGGATCGGGCTGGTCTCCTCGATGCCGAGGAGTACACGCGAATGACCCCATACGCCAAAGAGTGGGGGTTCGGGGGACTGGAGTGAAGCCCTACTCGCCGACAGACTCGGCGTAGTCCGAAGCCCTCATCAACCGGTCGTATCCTCCCTCCACCAGCAGGCGAACTCTGAGCATCCACCCTTCGCCGTAGGGATCGTCGTTGACGATGGAAGGCTCGTCCACCGCGTTGGAGTTGACGGCAACCACCTCAGAGTCGAGAGGGGTGAACAAATCCGACGATGACTTCATCGACTCGACGACGCCGTAGGGCTCGCCCTCCTCGAGGCTTTCACCCGCCTCTGGCAACTCGAGATACACGATCGGGCCCAGCTGGTCCTGCGCGAAGTCGGTGATCCCGACCAGGGCGAGACCGTCGTCGGTCAACAGGACCCACTGATGTTGGTTGGTGTAGCGACGGTCTTCGGGGGTCATCCTGGTTCTCCTTTCATGGTTCAGTGCAGCCCCAGTCCGGCCGCGGCCAGAAGTGTGTCACCCACCGTCTCTGACAGTGTCGGATGCGCATGCATGAGCCGTCCGACGTCGCCGACGTCGGGCTTGGCGCCCATCGTGATCACGAGCTCGTGGATCAGCTCACCTGCCTCCGGGCCGATGATGGACGCACCGACCAGCCGATTGGCCTCGGAGACAACCAGTTTCACGAGACCGCGCTTCTCTCCTTTGATGACGGCGCGCCCACCACCTCCGAACGGCCTTCGATGGGTGGTCACGCTCACACCGGAGTCTCGCGCCGACTGCTCGGTGAGTCCCACCTGGGCGACCTCGGGGCGGGTGTAGACGACCAACGGGATGGCCTCGTAGGCCACCGGCGCTGGAGTTCCCGTGGCGAGGAACTCGGCGACGGCGAGACCCTCTGCGAAACCGACGTGGGCCAGTTGGGGTGTCCCCGCCACGACGTCTCCGACGGCAAATATCCGGGGGACGGAGGTCTCCATCGTCTCCGGGTCGACCTTGACGTGGCCCCGGTCCATTTCGACGCCAACCTCCTCCAGGCCCAGACCGTCGGTGTTGGGACGTCTGCCCACGGCCACGAGCATCACGTCGGCGTCGATCGTGGCGTCGCCAACGTCTACCAGGACTCCTGCGTCATTGATCGATGGTCTTCCCGCTGCGACACCGAGATGGATTCTGACGCCGCGCCGGCTCAGGCTTCGCTGCAGCTCGGATGCCACTTCGGGCTCGACACCGGGAACGAGCTGGTTCATCACTTCGATGACGGTGACCTGGCTGCCCAGGTCGCTGAGAAGGCTGGCGAACTCACAGCCGATCGCTCCACCGCCGACTATGGCCACCCGTTCGGGTCGTTTCTTCCAGTCGAGGGCGTCGTCGGAGCTGACGATCCTCTCCCGATCGAAGTCGAAACCGGGCACCGCTTGTGGGCGTGAGCCGGTGGCCACGACGATCGCATCCGCTTCGACGAGACGGTCACCGTCTGCTCCTGCAACTCGCACACTGTTGGGGCCTGCCAGTCTGCCGGTGCCGGTGATGACCGGGATCTCGCGCTGCTTGAAAGTCCGTTCCAGGCCGCGATGGAGACTGGACACCACGGCGTCCTTGCGTGCCGAAGCCAGGTGCCAGTCCACAACGACGCCCGAGGCGAGAATCCCGAATGCCTCCGCCTCGTTTACCTCTGCGTAGGTCGCCGCGGTGTGAAGCCACGTCTTGGCAGGGATGCACCCTCGATGAAGACAGGTCCCTCCAACCAGGTCTCTTTCGATGACGACCGGACGCAGACCGAGGTCGTGGGCGAAGAAGGCCGTGGCGTACCCGCCGGGCCCTCCTCCGAGTATGGCCAAGTCAAAGCCCTCTACGGACATAGTATTCTGTGAGTATACTAGAATTCTGGCATGCTGTTCGGAAAGGGCCTACCGGATGAGTGGAACACGACGTGACTGAAGAGCTCTCCCGCGCCGGAGTCGACGTGGGCGGGACCTTCACCGATCTGGTTGCTCTGGTCGACGGTCGGATCATCTCTGCCAAGGTGCCGTCCACCCCCGGCGATCAGTCGGAAGGGACCATGGCAGCGCTTCATGCCGGTGGCGTCGTCGATGCAGGCATCAGCGTGTTCGCTCACGGCACGACGGTGGCCACCAACGCCCTTCTGGAGCGAGCCGGGGCCCGGACTGCTCTGATTGTCACCGAGGGGTTCCGGGACGTGATCGAGATCGGTCGACAGGATCGCCCATCGCTCTACGACCTCACCCTGAACCCGCCTCCTCCATTGGTTCCACGGGAACTTCGCTTCTCGATCGAGGAGAGAGTCGACCCTTCGGGTGTAGTCACACCGCTGACCAACGAGGAGATCGACCGGGTCGTTGCACAGGTGGAGGCGGCCGATGTGGAAGCAGTCGCGATCTGCCTTCTCTTCTCCTTCCTCGTCCCCGACCACGAGCGGGCGGTGGGGGAGCGTCTGAAGGCACGACTCCCTGATCTTCATGTTTCGATGTCCCACGAAGTGCTGCCCGAATTCAGGGAGTTCGAGAGGCTTTCAACGACGGTGGCAGACGCCTACCTCGGCCCGCGCCTGTCCCGGTATCTCGAGAACCTGGCACAGAAGGCCCTCTCCGCAGGCGTTCCCAGTCCAGCGGTCATGCAGTCCTCTGGAGGGGTCTTCGATATCGCCGAGGCGGCCCGTCGGCCGGCGCGTTGTGTCCTCTCGGGACCTGCCGGTGGCGTCGTGGGCGCAGCCTTCGTAGGGGAGGCCGGCGGGTACCCGGATGTCCTTACCTTCGACATGGGGGGCACCAGCACCGATGTCGCTCCCATTGTCGCCGGCAGCATCCAGATAACGACGTCATCGAAGCTCGGCGGGGTGCCCATCAAGTTCCCGATGGTCGATGTTCACTCGGTGAGCGCCGGCGGTGGGTCGATCGCCTGGGTCGACGAGGGAGGCGCACTCCGAGTCGGGCCCAGGTCGGCAGGCGCCGTTCCCGGACCCGCCTGCTACGGGCTGGGAGGAGAGGACGTGACCGTCACCGACGCCAACCTCTACCTCGGATACTTGACCGACGGAGCCGAGCTCGGGGGAGAGGTGACTCTTCGACGTGACCTGTCGGAGAAGGTCCTGATCGAATTGAGCCGCAAGACCGGGCTGGACACGCTTGAAACCGCCCAGGGTGTGATCGATGTGGCCAACGCCGAAATGGTCCGGGCCCTCAGAGTCATCAGCGTGGAGCGAGGGCTCGACCCGCGCGGCTTTGCCCTGTGCGCCTTCGGTGGTGCCGGACCGTTGCACGCATGCGCGGTGGCCGAAGCGCTGGGCATCTCCACGGTCCTCGTGCCCAAGCCGAGCGGCGTTCTCAGTGCTCTCGGCCTCGCCATATCCGAGATCCGAAACGACTACGTCGTGACCTATCACGACGGTTTCAACGAAGAGTCGGCCTCTGTGATTGAGAGTCTGTTCGCCGGCTTGGAGTCCAAGGTCCCGGACGATGGCACCGAGCGAAACCTGGCCCGATACGCCGACGTCCGGTACCAGGGGCAGTCCTTCGAGCTGACGGTTGCTGCCGACGACCTCGCCACACTGGAAGCCGAATTCCACGCTGCCCACGAGCGGCTCTACGGGTTTCGCATGTCATCGGAGCCGCTCCAGCTCGTCAACCTCCGCGTCGTCGCCACCGTCCCGGCGAGTCTCCCCGACTTGACCGACCGTCACGTCGCGGCGGACGACGCCGGAATCAAGGAGCGGCGGGTGATAGTCATCGACTCGGCCAGTCATGAGGTGGACATCATCGACCGAGAGGGACTCGGGCTCGGCTCCACCGTCTCGGGCCCTGGGATTGTCGAGTTCCCGGAGGCCACTTGTCTCGTTGCCCCCGGATGGGATGGCGAGATCGACGAAATCGGAACCCTCGTCCTCACTCGTGATCATGGCGATTGACTCTGTCGGGCTCTCGGTCATGGCGAGCGCTCTGTCCGGAATCGCCGAGGAGATGGGCTCGCTTCTCGTGCGCAGCGCGTACTCCTCCAACATAAAGGAGCGACGGGACTGCTCCAGTGCCTTGTTCGACTCCCAAGGTCGAATGGTCGCCCAAGCGGAGCACATTCCGGTTCATCTCGGGGCGATGCCCGAGACGGTGAAGGCGGTGATGACCAAGAACCCTCGACCGGGAGACGTCTTCATAGTCAACGATCCCTATAGCGGTGGCAGCCACATACCTGACGTCACCCTGGTTACGCCGGTAGCAGTCGACGGCGATGTCGTCGCCTATGCGGCAACCCGTGCGCACCACTCCGACCTGGGTGGGTCGAGTCCGGGCTCCATGCCTGGCGGCTCCACCGACATCTACCAGGAAGGGCTGATCATCCCGCCCGTGCGCCTGGTCGAAGACGGGGTATTGAGCGAAACGGTGATGGATCTCATCATGGCCAACTCGAGGACGCCACTTCTGAGGAGAGGTGATTTCCTGGCGCAAATCGCCGCCAACCAGCTCGCCTCGACTCGCTTGGGTGAACTAGTCGACAAGCATGGACTGGGAAGGCTCACCGAAGGGTTCGACGCCGTCATCTCGTATGCGGATACACGCACCCGTGATGCCATTTCAACCCTTCCAGACGGTTCCTACCGCGCTGAAACCGAGATAGAGGGGGATGGTGTCATCGATGAGGACATTCCGATCCGTGTGGAGGTGCGGGTGGAAGGTGACACCATCACTGTCGACTTCGAGGGATCGAGCGGGGCCGTACCCGGCAACGTCAACTGCCCTCTGGCCGTGACAAGATCCGCATCGTATTTTGCCGTGAAAGTCGTTCTCCCCAAAGACATCCCGGCGAACTCAGGTGCCTTCGCGCCGATCACGGTGATCGCCCCGGCGGGGAGCGTGGTCAACGCAAGGCGACCGTCAGCGGTGGTGGCAGCCAACGTGGAGACCAGCTCACGGATCGCCGACGTCGTCCTCCGGGCATTGTCCGGCGCTACTGAAGTGCCCGCCGACGGACAGGGGACGATGAACGTCGTGGTGATCGGCGGTTCAACCTGGACTTACGTCGAGACGCTCGCAGGTGGACAGGGAGCGAGTCAGGTTGGCCCGGGCGCGTCAGGAGTCCATGTGGCCATGACCAACACTTTGAACACCCCGATCGAGTCTCTGGAACTCGAGTATCCGATGCGTGTCGAACGCTACGAGCTGCGCTATGACTCTGGCGGTTCCGGGATCCATAAGGGAGGGGATGGTCTGGTCCGGTCCATCCGGGTTCTCGAGGATGCCAGTCTTTCTCTCCTGACCGACCGGAGACGCCACAGGCCCCGCGGTCTGAACGGTGGCGAGGAAGGTGCTACCGGCCGGAATCTCGTCAATGACCAGGGAATAGGCAGCAAGGTGAGTGTTGGCCTCAGTGCGGGCGACGTGGTGAGGGTCGAAACGCCGGGCGGGGGCGGCTGGGGAAGTCCCGAAGGTGAGAGCGGCTCCGCGAGCCGATGAGCGACCCATCTCCGAGCCAACGTCACGCCTCGATCACCATCCATCGGAAGGTGGAATGGGCCGACACCGACGCCTCGGGCCACTGGCACAACACAGCTGTGATCCGACTCTGCGAAATGGCCGAATCCGCACTGCTCGCCACACTCGACCTCGACGACTTGTTCTACTCCCATGGCGTCCCCCGGGTACGCATGGTGGCCGAGTTCAAAGGGTCGGCGAGGTTCGGTGATGTGGTTGACATCCACTGCATGGTCACAGAGGTGGGAAGATCCAGGATCGTCTTCGCCCACGAGGTGAAGGATTCCGCAGGCCACGTACTGGCAGTCCTGGAGGTTGTAGCGGTCCTCGTCGCCGCCAACGGGACCCCGCGGTCGTTCCCCGAAGATGTCCGGACGAAGCTGCTCGAAGCCGGATCACAAGGCGTCGGTGACTGATGACGACACGCGACTCCCTGGATCGGGTAGGAAGTCTTTCGTCCTTCTTCCGCCCCAGGTCGGTAGCCGTGATCGGGGCGTCGCCACGGGAGACGAGCGGCGGGCACAAGATCTTCCGCAACCTCGTCCGGCTTCTCGACGTGCCCGTCTACCCGATACATCCCACGGCACGAGACGTACTCGGCCACCGGTGTTTTCATTCCATAGGGGATGCCCCACCCG
>Ga0307417_10000802_pt1 | contig 12783 bp, 12 predicted proteins | sample SalMarWE160210MG_2_FD_202514 | JGI IMG/M metagenome (GOLD analysis project Ga0307417, IMG submission 202514) | Salt marsh sediment microbial communities from the Plum Island Ecosystem LTER, Massachusetts, United States - WE1602-10 | ecosystem: Environmental > Aquatic > Marine > Intertidal zone...
GCACCACGTACTCCCCCAGAAGCAGCACGATGACCACCAACAACAGCCCGGCCTTCATGGCCGAGCGGATGATCTGCCATATGGACACCCCGGCCGCACGCATCACCATCAGCTCATTATGGGCCGCCATATTTCCCAGGCTCAGCAGGCTGCCCAACAGAACTGCGGTCGGGAACACCTCGTAGATGCGCCGCGGGACCGTAAGCAGCGTCGATATGGTGACCTGCAATAGCGTGAAACCATGTTCGCCCACATCCTGCACATCCCCCACGAAATCGATCAAGGTATGGATGGAGACCAGCAACAGCAGCGCGAGCAGGGTCCCCAGGACCACGGCCTTGCCCAGGTAGCGGTCCAGCAGCATCATGCGCCGGAATTCCTGACCCGCAGGCGACCCCGACCCCACCGCCAGCCATAGCGACGTGCAAGCAATATGGATATCAATATCACCATCAGCCCATGGATCCACCACGCCCCCAGCCACAGAGGCAGATCACCGATCTCGGTCAGGCTCACCGCCATCAACACCAGATTGATGTATGCGATATAGATCACCAGCGCCAGGGCCAGCTTGGCATAGCGCCCGCGCCGTGGCGCCGTGTAGGACAGCGGCAAGGCCAGCGCCCCCAAGACCAATGCAAAGACCGGGATCGACAAGCGCCATTGGAGTTGCGCCTTATCCGCCTGGCTCGCAGATCGCCACAGCTCCGCGGAGCCCATGCCCTCGCGGGTGTCCGGCCCATCCTCCTCGTCGCCGAACGAGGGGATGCGCATGGTATGCCTGCCAAAGGTGAGGATCTGGTAATCCGCCTCGCCGGGCACACCGTCGTAGCGTGCGCCGTCGGTCATCTCCAGCAGCCGCTCCCCGGTACTGGGATCGGTGTACTGCCTGGCCTGTTCGGCGACCTCGATGGTTACCTTGCCATCCAACTCCCGCTTGTGCAGAAACACGGCCTCCAGTCTGTGGTTCTTACGACTCAACTCCCCCGCAAACACCACCCAGGCACTGTTCTTGGACTCCAGGAACCGTCCCTTTGTAACCCCGCTGATGTCCACTCGATTCTTTCCCTGAGCAATCACCTGTTCCGTTTTCTGCACAGACCATGGGGAGACATAAAGGGACAACCCCGCCAATATCATGACCACGGGGAGGGTCAGCCAAAGCACGGGGCGATAGAGTCTCAATAGACCCACCCCACTGGCCTGGATCGCCACCATCTCGCTATCCTGGTACATGCGCCCGAAGGTCAGCATCAGCCCCAACATCAGGGCCAGTGGCAATAGCTGCACGGCGGTCTTGATTGCGCCCAGGCCCAGCAGCGGCAATACCAGATCCCCGGGTATCTTGCCCTCGGCTGCCTTGCTGAGCAGTTTTGCGAACAACTGCCCAAGTATAATGAGGGACAGCACCAGCAAGACCTTGCCGAACGACAGGGCGGCCTCCTTGAACAAGGCGCGATCGAGTATCATGGACCCACACGGCCCCTGCTCTGTAGGTGTACGGATAACGATTTTTGCATAATAATGACCCACCCATACGACGGATATGGGCCCGGATTGGAGTTGCAGATCAACGCATCCCCCCAATCCCGGAGACCATAATGGATTCCCCTTTGAGTCTTGATGGAATCCGAAGCACCCAATAAATCTATCAGATAAGGGAGGGGACCATAGCATGAAATTCCGGACCAAAACGGGACGGCCTGAACTACAGCGCACGGCCTGTGTCGCGGTGGGAATATTCGAATCAGGCACCTTGTCCGGGGCCGCCGAGCGATTGGACAAGGCCAGCGGGGGTAGGATCTCGACCGTGCTGCGCGGTGGAGACCTGAAAGGGGAGACCGGCCAGACCCTGATGCTCCATGATCTGCCCAACAGCCAAGCTACACGGGTGCTCCTGGTGGGCTGCGGAAAGCAGCAGGGATTCAATGATCAGGCCTATCGCAAGGCCACGGCCGCGGCCGCCGGCGCCATGCAGCACAGCGGCGCCGACGAGGCCGTCTCCTATCTCCCCGAGATCCCGCTGCCGGGACGCGACAACCCCTGGAAGATCCGCCAGGCGGTGATCACCACCGAGGACGCCCTGTACGTGTACGATCGCACCAAGACCGAGGACAAGAGGCCCGAGCACCCCGTCACCCGGCTCGCGTTCATGTTCTCCCAGCGCAAGACCATCGCCGGAGGCGAGCAAGCGCTCGCGCAGGGCTCAGCCATCGCGACCGGCATGACCCTGGCCAAGGACCTCGCCAACCTGCCAGGCAATATCTGCACCCCAAGCTATCTGGCGGAGCAGGCCATGGCACTGAAGAAGGGCAAGCGCAGGCTGCGGGCCCAGGTCCTGGATGAGGCGGAGATGGAGAAGCTCGGCATGGGGGCCTTATTGTCGGTGTCGCGGGGCAGCGAGCAGCCTGCAAGACTGATCAGCCTCGAATACCGGGGTGTGGACAAAGGGGTCAAGCCCGTGGTGCTGGTGGGCAAGGGTATCACCTTTGACACCGGAGGTATCTCCATCAAGCCCAGTGAGGCCATGGATGAGATGAAGTTCGATATGTGCGGCGCCGCCAGCGTGCTGGGGACCCTCCAGGCCTGCGCCGACATGGGGCTGGCGATCAATGTGGTGGGAATCATCGCCGCGGCGGAAAACATGCCCAGCGGGCGGGCCAGCCGGCCTGGCGACATCGTCACCACCCTGTCCGGCAAGACCGTCGAGATCCTCAACACCGATGCCGAGGGGCGCCTGGTGCTGTGCGATGCCCTGAGCTATGCGCGGCGTTTCGACCCGCAGGTGGTCATCGACATCGCCACGCTCACGGGGGCTTGCATCATCGCCCTGGGCCACCACCCCAGCGGCCTGCTGGCCAATGAGGACGGACTCGCGGATGCCCTGCTGGCGGCCGGTGAGACCAGTGGCGACCGGGTCTGGCGCCTGCCGCTGTGGGATGACTACCAGGAGCAGCTCAAGAGCAACTTTGCGGACCTGGCCAACATAGGCGGAAGACCCGCAGGGACCATCACCGCCGCCTGCTTCCTGTCTCGCTTCACAGAGGATTACCATTGGGCCCATCTGGACATCGCGGGTACGGCCTGGCGCAGCGGCAAGGAGAAGGGCGCCACCGGCCGGCCGGTGGCCTTGCTGACCCAGTATCTGCTGGATAGGACCGGGCCCAGCTGAGACATCCCCTGCTGCGCGCCCCGCGCCAGGCACGAGGGCGCAGTGGGGCGAAGCAGGCCCTGAACGATCCCAGGACGAGACATGACCCAGATCGATTTCTATATCCTACCCACGGAGGACCCCATGGGGCGCCTGCGCATGGCCTGCCGCATCACGGAGAAGGTCTATACTCTGGGGCATGCCGTGCACCTCCATACCGACTCCCCCGAGATGAGCCGACAACTGGACGAACTGCTATGGACCTTCAGGGACCGGAGCTTCATCCCCCACGAGATCCAGCCCCAGCACCCACAGCACTGGCGGGTAACCCTGGGACACGACTGGGACCCTGCGCAGGGCGAGGTGCTCGTGAACCTGGCACAGGGCGCACCAGGGTTCTGCGAGCGCTTTGAGCGTGTGGCCGAGATCGTGGACCAGGCACCCGCCGCGCGTCACTGCGCGCGGGAGCGATACCGCCACTATCGCGACCGTGGCCTGACCCTAATACATCACCGGCTCAACGCCTGAACTCGCCCATGGCCGACCCCAAGACCCCAACCCCGATACCCACCCTGGATGAGCCGATCATACCCGGCGGCCCGGACTCCCGGAGAGAGACCACGGAGCATATCTCGCCTCCCCTACCTGCCGAGCCCGAGATCCCGGCCGAGCCCAAGGCCCCCACAGACCCCGCCCGCCTCAAGGCGTGGATCGAGGCGCTGGTGACGACGGTACTCGAAAGGCATATGGAGGCCGCTCGGCGCGAGATCACCGAGCGGCTGCTGAGCGAGATCCAGACCCGCGAAGGCGGCGCTCACGGCCCGCAGCGCGACTGACCCGCCGGCCCGCCCTCTTATGGCGGGCCGCAGTCACGTTATAATGACGCGTTTTTTCCAACGCCCACGACATATTCATGGAGAAGACCTACAACCCCCACACCATCGAGCAACGCTGGTATCGGATCTGGGAGCAGAAGGACTATTTCAGGCCTTCGGGCCGGAGGGAGACCTATTGCATCATGATCCCGCCTCCCAATGTGACGGGCACCCTGCACATGGGCCACGCATTCCAAGACACCCTGATGGACATCCTCGTCCGCTACCATCGCATGAGGGGGTACAACACCCTCTGGCAACCGGGCACCGACCACGCAGGCATCGCCACACAGATGGTGGTGGAACGCCAGCTCAACGCCGAGGGCAGGACCCGCCACGACCTGGGCCGCGAGGCCTTCGTGGAGCGGGTCTGGGAGTGGAAACACCGATCGGGCGGGACCATCACCCGGCAGCTGCGTCGTCTGGGGGCCTCGGTGGACTGGTCCCGAGAACGCTTTACCATGGACAAGGGGCTGTCCAAGGCGGTGCGCGAGGTCTTCGTCCGGCTCTTTGACCAGGGGCTGATCTACCGTGGCAAGCGCCTGGTGAACTGGGACCCGGCGCTGCACACCGCACTTTCGGACCTGGAGGTAATCTCCACCGAGGAGAACGGCCATCTCTGGCATATGCGCTACCCCCTGACGGACGGCTCCTGCGCTGTGGTGGTGGCCACCACCCGCCCCGAGACCATGCTGGGGGACACCGCGGTGGCGGTGCACCCCGATGATGAGCGCTACCGGGAGCTGATCGGCAAGGAGGTGATCCTGCCGCTGACCGGGCGCCGCATCCCCGTCATCGCCGACGAGCATGTGGACCCGGGCTTCGGCTCCGGTTGCGTGAAGATCACCCCGGCCCACGACTTCAACGACTACGCCATCGGTCAGCGCCACGGGCTGGCCATGATCAATATCTTCACCGTCGATGCCCGGATCAACGACAACGCCCCCGAGGCCTATCGGGGCCTGGACCGCTTTGAGGCCCGCGAGCGCACTGTGGCCGACCTCAAGGACCTGGGTCTGCTGGAGCGCATCGAGGACCACAAGCTCATGGTGCCCAGGGGCGATCGCAGCCACGCCATCGTGGAGCCCTATCTCACCGACCAGTGGTATGTGAGGATCGCCCCGCTGGCCGAACCCGCGATCCGGGTAGTGGAGGAAGGTGGGATCCGGTTCGTGCCGGAGAACTGGAGCAAGACCTATTTTGAATGGATGCGCAATATCGAGGACTGGTGCATCAGCCGCCAGCTCTGGTGGGGACACCGTATCCCGGCCTGGTACGACGAGGCGGGCAAACTCTATGTGGGCCATTCCGAGCAGGAGGTCCGGGACAAATACCAGCTCCCCCCCGGGCTGGCACTTCGCCAGGACGAGGACGTCCTGGACACCTGGTTCTCCTCGGCGCTGTGGCCCTTCTCCACCCTGGGCTGGCCCGATGAGACCGAGGCGCTCAAGACCTTCTACCCCACCTCGGTGCTGGTCACAGGCTTTGACATCATCTTCTTCTGGGTGGCCCGGATGATCATGCTGGGGCTCAAGTTCATGGACGATGTCCCGTTTCGCGAGGTGTACATTCACGGCCTGGTGCGCGATTCCGAGGGCCAGAAGATGTCTAAATCCAGGGGCAACGTGCTCGACCCCATCGACGTGATCGACGGCATCGACCTGGAGTCCCTGGTTCACAAACGCACCGCAGAGGTCATCCAACCCCATCTGCGCGAGCGCATCGAGCGCCTGACGCGCAAGACCATGCCCCACGGCATCCCGGCCTTCGGAGCCGACGCCCTGCGCTTCACCTTCGCCGCCCTGGCCACCACCGGCCGGGACATCAAGCTGGATCTGAACCGGACCGAAGGCTACCGCAATTTCTGCAACAAGCTGTGGAATGCGGCGCGCTATGTGCTCATGAACACCCAGGGGCAGGACTGCGGCCTGGACGGCTCGGCGCTGGAGCGCTCACTGCCCGATCGCTGGATCGAATCACGCCTTCAGGTGCTGGCCCAACAAGTGGGTCAGCACCTCCAACAATACCGCTTCGACCTGGCGGCCCAGGCCCTCTACGAGTTCACCTGGCACGACTACTGCGACTGGTATCTGGAGCTGTCCAAGCCCATCCTCCAGTCCGAGGCCTTCCCCGCCGAGTCAAGGCGAGGCACGCGGCACACCCTTGTGGTCATGCTGGAAACCCTGCTGCGCCTGATCCACCCGGTCATGCCATTCCTCACCGAGGAGATCTGGCAGCAGGTGGCGCCGCTTGCTGGGTGCAGGGGGGAGACCATCCAGTTACAGCCCTACCCGACCCCGGAGGCGTCGCGGCACGACCCACAGGCCGAGCAGGAGCTGGAGTGGGTGCAGACCTTCGTCATGGGCGTGCGCCGTATCCGCTCCGAGATGGACATCCCCCCCGCCAGGCCGCTGCCGGTGTTGCTGAAGCACTGGGGCGAGACCGAGCGCGGGCGTTTTGAAGGCAACCTGGCCTTCATCACCACCCTGGCCCGTCTGGAGAGCGTCACCTGGCTGGACGAGCAGGCACAGACCCCTGAGTCGGCCATCGCCCTGGTAGGGGAGATGCAGATCCTGATCCCCCTGGCGGGCCTGATCGATAAGACCGCCGAGCTCTCGCGCCTGGAGAAGGAATTGGACAAGCTGCGCAAGACCCTGGCCCGTAGCGAGGCCAAGCTTGCCAATGAGCATTTCATTCAGCGCGCCCCCGCGGCCATCGTCGAGCAGGAACGCTCCCGCACCGAGGAGCTGCGCCACGCCCTGGCACAGTTGCAGACCCAGGCGCAGCGGATCCGCACCCTATGATGGTTGAGCTGCCCTCACGCCAGCAACAGATCATCCACACCCACGCCGGGCTCATCAATGCCGTCGTCAGGGCATTGCACAATCGCGCCCTGCTGCCCGAGCTGGAGGCGGCCCTGGAGGTCACGCGGCGCAACGGCTGGGGCGCACTGGTGGCGGCCATACACGGGATCCTGGCCGGCCAGCGCGATGCCTCGCTGCTGGCGGACCTGGATGAGGAGGACACCACCATCGTCGAGGCCATCCTGCGGGGTATCCAAGACCCCGAGACCCTCCCGGACCCCAACGCAGCGCCCGACCCGACCCTGGCGGCCCCCGGTCTCGCCCATATGATCCATGGGGCCGGCAAGGGTGACGTACAGGCCCTGCAGCTGCTGGGCAACATGGCCGAGCAGATGACCCGCGTGGGCGGGGACATGGCGAGACTGGGCGCGATCATGAAACGCCTGGTGGACGGGGAGCGCGATGCCGAACCCCTGTGCCGGGGCATGGGCGCCCAAGGGGAGTCCTTGGTGGTAACGATCCTGGAGGAGCTGGGCAGGCTGGAGGCCCATTGAAGGGCGCTGGAATCCTTGTATTTACCACATCGTCTTGGCGGCAAGGGATTGCCGCCCTACTCTATATCCCCCAAACGTGCGGATAATCGTAGGTCGACAATCCCTTGCGGACGGCCAATCGTCAATCGGGACGCTCCCGACCGCAGTTCCAGCAGCGGCCAAACTGGGCCTCGATACGCTCGCCGCAGACCGGACAGGTCCAGGGGCTGGCCCCCTGCTCCGGGCCGCTCAAGGTCTGCTCGATCAGGCTTCGCGCGGGCTCGAGATCCCGGTCCTCGGTCACCCACAGCTCAGGCCAGCATTCTTGGGGCGGCAGATCGCCCATCGCCCCGCCGAGATACTGATTCTTGATGATGCAGGAGATGCCCTGATTGCGCAGCAGGTCCTTGAGAAACCCCACCAGCATGCCATCCTGGGATGTATACACCTTCTTCACCCGGCAGCGCTGCCTTCAAGCGGGGGCCAGAGGTGGACCACATCAATGTCCCTGCGGGATCACGGTGAACTCCACACGATTGTTCAGGGCTGCGATGCGGTTCCACTCCCCGACGTTCTGTACGGCATCCGGCCCAGGGGGCTGGACCCACGGGGACTCCAGGCCATGCGAGAAGAGCTCGATCCTGATCTCGTCACGGGCCAGCTCCGGGGCGCTGTCCATAAAATTGGCGAAGGCCACGGATTGCTGGGCACCCCTGAGTCTCGCCTCGTCGTGGTCCACAGCGCCCGGCTCGCACTCGCCCATGGGGGCGCTGGCCTGGGGCAGCAGCGGGAGGCCCATGGCATCGCGGCCCAGGCAGAACCGGCCCATATGGGTATCCAAGCGAATGATGCCCCGAAATCCGATGGCCGCCAGCCGCGACACCAGGCCCTGGAGCAGGCCCAGGGTATGCGCACCCAGAGGCTGCTCGTCGTAGGGATAGGCGCCGGCATGTCTCAGCGCCCAGCCGAGCACATCGTAGAGACCGGCATTCTCGCGCGCCAGGGGCTCCTGCGCCCCCCCGCCGCCGCCTGCGACGGGGTCCTGGATCAAACCTGCCTGCTCGGCGACTGTGGGTGCCATCGGGGCCGGCTCCGGGGACTCACGCCAAGAGACATGATCCAGGACCATCACCGCCATGAGCACCCCCGCGAGTAGCCATCCAAACCGCAGCGCGCGTCCGTCTCGCCGGCTGTCCTGACGCCCGGGCTGATCCGCCCCCAGGGTGGCGCCTATCCGCTTGAGCAGCGCCTCCGTGGTAGCGGCCAGCTCCCTCTTGAACTGGACACGCTGCTCCTGTAACAGCGGGGTGATCACGCGGCGCAGGGCATCCACCTCACAGGAGACCACCGCCTCCTTGACCGCATCCTTGAGGGTCTCGTCCGGCGCTGCGGGGGCTTGGTGCTCGACGAATGTGGCCCGCGCCCGGCGGATACCACTGGCATTGGGGTCCTCCGGATCCTTCACCATACGCAGGGCCCGCAGCACCTTGAGCAGTTCCACGGGCTTGACGTTCTTGCTCAGCACGCCCACGGCACCCAAGGCCCGGGCCTGGCCCACATAGACCTCGCCGCCCCCCTTGGAGGTATACATCATGATGGGGATCATGGCGGTGGTGGGGTCGTCCTTGATGGTCTTGACCGCCTGCAGGCCGTCCATACCGGGCATCATATGATCCATGAAGATCACGTCCGGGCGGGCCTCACTGAGCTAATCCAGGGCGTCCTCGGCGGAGTGGGCGAGATCCACGATGAGACCATGGGCCTCCAGCATGCGCTGCAGGGTCAGCCGTGCACTGGCGGAATCGTCCACCACCAACACACGTTTCTTGCGCGTCTCCATCGCCCAGCACCTCACTCGTAACACCGGATTCTGGTGCTATTCTTGGAATGCGAGGGCAATTCTCCATGGATTTCACGGCATGCTGCGTGGTTTTTCCGACGGGCGCAGGGCGCTTGCGAGCCTGGCGACGGGGATCATCGGCAGGTCTACGCCTCACCCCCCTGCCAGATGTAACACCAGCCTGACCACGGCCCACACCGTCAGTATGAACACCAGCGTAAACAGCAGGCCGATGATGATGTAGTGGGCGGGTCTGCCCTGGGTGAAGTCCCGTTCGCGGTTGCGGCTGCTCTGCACACCGAAGAACCCGGCGAACACGCTCTTCAATACCTGAAAGAAGCTCGGCTGCTGTTTTTCGCTCATAGACATCGATCCTTCCGTGACCTTCTCGTATGGTTGCCTGGGCCTGGGCGACCCGAACGGGGCCTAAGACATTGACCATATAGTATATCGGGTTTCACCCTGGCGGACCCCACAGGCTCAGGCCCGGCCCCGCCAGGCATCCGCCACAACACGATGGCACCCGCCACAAACAGAACGCTGATAGAGGCGATGCCCAGTCTCGGATTCCCGCTCAGCGCGCCCACCCAACCGACCATCAAGGGACCGAGTACCGCCGCGAACTTACCGAGCATGTTATAGAAGCCGAAGAATTCCGCGGCCTTGTCCGGTGGGATGAGACGCGCGTAGAGGGAGCGGCTCAGGGACTGGATCCCACCCTGGACCAGCCCGATAGCCACGGCAAGGCCATAGAACTCCCAGGGGCTGGTCATCATCGCCCCCCAGAGCGTGGCCAGCACATACACCCCCAGCGCCAGGAAGATCCCGCGCCGCGTGCCCCAACCCTCACCCAGGCGCCCGAACCCGATGGCGGCCGGAAACCCCACGAACTGGGTGATCAGCAGGGCCACGATGAGCCCGTTCTGCCCGAACCCCAGGGCGCGCCCATAGTCCACGGCCATGCGCACGATGGTGTCGACCCCGTCGATATACAGCCAATATGCGACCAGGAACAGGGCCACCGCGCGCAGCCTGCGCGCCTCGTGGAAGGTGTCCATGAGCTGTCGCAGACCCTCGCGTACGGCGAACCGCAGGATGACCCGCCGCTCTGCGGCGGGTTCACGCACATACACGAACACCGGGATGGAGAACGCCGCCCACCACAGGGCCACCAACAGGAAGGCCGTGCGCACCGCCTGGGCCGTGCCCGCCAGCCCGAAGAAGGCGGGATGCAGGCTCATGAGCGCACACAACAGGAACAACAGCCCGCCCCCCAGATAGCCCAGCCCGAAACCCAGGGCCGAGACCCGATCATACTCGCCCTCGGGCGCCACCCCCACCATCAGGGCATCGTAGAAGATATTTCCGCCCATAAAACCGATGGTGGCCAGGCCGTACACCAGCACCGCCGCTAGCCATTGACCACGCCCCAGGGCGTAGAGGGCGACGGTCATCGCCACGCCCGTCAAGGCGAACAGGAACAACAGCTGCTTGCGCAGACCCCCGCGGTCGGCGATCGCCCCCAGCAGGGGGGCCGAGAGCACGATGACCAGACTGGCCAGCGAGTTGGCGAGCCCCAGACGGTAGGTGATGTCGGTGCTTGTCTGCCCAGCGCTCCAGTAGTCACGGAAGAACAGCGGGAAGAAACCCGCCATGACCACCGTGGCATAGGCCGAGTTGCCCCAGTCATACAGGGCCCAGGCCAGTACCCGGCGGCGCTCAGGGGAGGCGCTGGTCACGCTCAGGGGCCAAGGCCCGGGACATCCCTGGCCACGCTAGTAGATCCCGTGCTCGCGGGTGCTCAGAAAACGGATCTGGGGCCACCTCTCCATGGTCATCTGTAGGTTGACGCGGGTGGGTGCGATATAGACCAGATCACCCGCGTGGTCGAGTGCAAGATGGCCGAGCGTCTTGTCCTTGAACCGTTGCAACAGCCTATCGTCGTCACAGACCACCCACCGCGCCGTGGTGACGGTGACGGGCTCGAACGCGCAATCCACGCTGTATTCGCTCTTCAGACGATGGGCCACCACCTCGAACTGAAGCACGCCCACCGCCCCCAGGATCAGATCGTTATTGCCCAGGGGCCGGAACAACTGGGTGGCCCCCTCCTCACAGAGCTGCACAAGGCCTTTGTGCAGGGCCTTGAGCTTCAACGGGTCACGCAGCTGCGCACGCCGAAACAGCTCCGGGGCGAAATTGGGGATGCCCGTGAAGGCCAGCACCTCCCCCTCGGTAAAGGTATCACCGATACGGATGGTGCCGTGGTTGTGCAGACCGATGATGTCCCCCGGATAGGCCTCCTCCACATGCTCTCGATCCGAGGCCATGAAGGTCAGTGCATCGGAGATCTTCACCTCGCGAGCGATCCTCACGTGGCGCAGTTTCATACCCTTTTTGAAGCTCCCCGAACAGATGCGCAGAAAGGCGATGCGGTCACGATGCTGTGGATCCATATTGGCCTGGACCTTAAAAACGAAACCGCTGAAATGCGCCTCATCGGCGTGCACCTCGCGGGTCTGGGTACGGCGCGGCAACGGGGGCGGGGCGTATTCCACGAAGGTATCCAGCAGCTCCCTCACGCCGAAGTTGTTGATCGCCGAGCCGAAGAACACCGGCGTGAGACGCCCCTCCAGATAGGCCTGGGCCTCGAAGTCGTGGCTGGCCCCTTTCACCAGTTCGATCTCCTCGCGCAGCTCCCGGGCCTGCCCACCCAACACCGCGTCCAGTCTGGGATTGTCCAGCCCCTCGATGAGCTCGCCGGCGCGAATGCGCCCGCCATGGGCCGGCTGGAACAGATGCACCCGGTCCTGGCCGAGATGGAACACACCCTTGAAATGCTGGCCCATGCCGATGGGCCAGGTGAGCGGGGCACAGCGGATGCCCAGCACCGATTCCACCTCATCCAGCAGATCGATGGGTTCGCGCCCCTCGCGATCCAGCTTGTTGATGAAGGTCATGATGGGGGTGTCGCGCAGCCGGCACACCTCCATCAGTTTGATGGTGCGCTCCTCCACACCCTTGCCGCTGTCGATGACCATCAGGGCCGAATCCACGGCGGTGAGCGTACGATAGGTGTCCTCCGAGAAGTCCTCATGGCCCGGGGTGTCCAGCAGGTTCACGATCCGCCCCCGGTAGGGGAACTGCATCACCGAGCTGGTCACAGAGATACCACGCTGCTTCTCCAGATCCATCCAGTCCGAGGTGGCATGTCGCGCCGCCTTGCGGCCTTTGATCGTACCCGCCAGCTGGATGGCGCCCCCGTAGAGCAGCAGCTTCTCGGTCAGGGTGGTCTTGCCGGCATCGGGATGGGAGATGATCGCGAAGCTCCGACGGCGGGCCGTCTGCTGGGTATGCTGGGACATCAAAGACTCTTACGCGGACTCAAAGGCGCGCGATTATATACCTTGCGAAAACCTGCGGACAGGGTCCGCCATGGAGGTGTGGATATCGGCGCCGGCGGGGTCCTCCGGGCGCTGCGGCACAGACCCGGGGGCCGTGTTTAGCGAACTACAGCAGGGTCTTGGCCATGATCAGGGCGTCTTCACGGCCCTGCTCGGCAGGATAATAGTCCTTGCGC
>Ga0307417_10000803_pt1 | contig 12771 bp, 8 predicted proteins | sample SalMarWE160210MG_2_FD_202514 | JGI IMG/M metagenome (GOLD analysis project Ga0307417, IMG submission 202514) | Salt marsh sediment microbial communities from the Plum Island Ecosystem LTER, Massachusetts, United States - WE1602-10 | ecosystem: Environmental > Aquatic > Marine > Intertidal zone >...
CTTTGGCCGCCACGGCCCTAGTACTACGGGCAACGATAGAACGTGGCAGGCAGCAAGAGCAGGTGCAAGAACAAGCTTTGCTCATCGAAAAGGCAACCGGGCTCTCTGGGTCCAGAGCCTCGATGGAGGAGTGCAGAATACTCCTGGGGTCGCCGGACATGATCGATCATACGGATCTCGGAATAGTCTGGAGATACAGGTTGAGGAAGCCGTTGGAGGGCCAACCCGACAACCTGCTGTCACTACGTTTTGACACCGCGAGCAAGAGGCTGGCTGAAGTGTACACGCTGGCCCGAGACTTCTTTCCACCGGCAACGTTGACGGGGACTCCTCTGCCGGACGATCCGAGCTACGTGAGCTCTCGCGGCGTGCGTCCGCCTCCAACCCCAAAGGGAGTCGAAACGCCGAGTCCGGCGAAAGCACCGGCGGCGCCCTCCGCCATTGTTGCTCCAGGAACTCTACCCAAAGCCGTCGCCCTTTTACCGACACCTGTCCCGCCCGACCCAATCTCCTGGCCCGTCCCAACTCTGTACGAACTGGCAGGGGAATGTAAGCGATACACGAGGCCCGTCGTACGGATACTTGTAGGTGTAGATGGTGGTGTTCGTAGGGTCCGGTTCATTAGGAGCACCGGGTGCAAGCACTCGGATGAACTCCTAACGAAGTACATCCGCACATGGCGGTTTCAGCCCGGCACTGTCGCCGGTGTGCCTCGGGAAGCGGAGTACGTGGTGGGCATCAACATAGGAGGCTGATCAGTGCCGCGAATGGGTTTGGACCGATGCCTGGGCTGACACTCTTCTCCGGTGCCACGTATCACTTTCTCACATTGTTCCTCCGGGCCGGATCGGAGGGTGCGGACGCGTATGATGGTCTCGATCGAAAGCTCAGCGAGTTCAACAATGACCAGGGGATGACACCAGTGCCAAGACCTAGACTCATGAGCGGCCCTGGAGTAGGCGGCACTTTATTGACCTCTCTCCCGGAGGTCATTCGGTAACCGGCAAGCTGCCTCGAAAGGCGGAGGGGGAGTCCCCCAGGAAGATCAGGCGCAGGGGTTTTCCGGAGGATCTGGTGCCGGCCTCCTGGGCGCCGCTCTGAATCGTCAGTGTGTTGGTGGCCCTGCCGGCCACAGTCCCAGGGTCTTCTAGGACCTGTGCCGCTGCGGTGATGATCCGGCCGCCTCTTCTCCTGAGGAGGAGGTATGCGGGCGCCTTGCGAATGGCTTCAAGATGATCGGAGGGTCCTTGGACGCGAAGGACGAACCTGCCGCTCGCTGAGGTCCGAAGAACCTTGACGCTCACAGACCGGGGGATCTGGCTGTTCGTCAGTCGCCAGCGTGCCTCCAGGAGCTGCCTCTGCAAATTCTGCGTAGTAAAGTCCGGTGAGGGTCTCGGGCGTTCCGAGAGTGCCACGTTGAGTGCTGCGACGAGCTTGGCCGGCTCGTAGGTGAGAGAACTTGGGCCAAGATAGTTGGCTGCCCAGCCGGCAACTTGGCTCATGATCCTCTGGTTGCCATGAAAGAGGTTGCGGTATTCGTCCAGCGACCGTCCCCCAGCCGACGTCACGAGCCTCGAAAGAGTAGCTGGGCCCAATCCCGTTGACGTCACTTTGCAACGGACCTCAAGAGGCAGTGTTTCGAACCGCTGCAGGTAGCAGTGGACGTCGGTAGGCTCACAGCTCCTGATGGTTTGCCTGAGGATTAAGTTCGCCATAGTCCGGGCGCACCCCTCTGATCCTGTCGTGAGGAAGTGGTGATAGACCGGCATCATACCGGCAGGGCCCATCAGCTGGTCATACTTCTCCATGTATTGAGGGTTGCCGGGGCATCCTCTGTGTTCGTAGATCTCGATCAGGGCATCCGACATCCAAGGGCAGCCTGTCTTGGGACAGAGCGACTGCGCGAGATCGACCAGGGCGTACTCGATCCAATGGGCAGAGCTGAGATGGTGTACAACCCGTTCGATTTCAGAGTCTTGGGGACAGATGGGTGCGTTCTTCGCGAGAGCCCGAAAGAGCTCAGTGCCTCTACGCTCCGAACGGATCGGTACCGATCCCAGAGCTTTCAGCAGGGGAGCGCACAGCCGAGGATCCGGCGGCCCCCGGGAGATACTGGCGAGGTCGTCCCATTGGCTGGAATGGTCGAGCGCTTCGAGTAGAAAGGGGACGACCCTATGGTCCTGCAGGGTGCCGGAGAGGAGGAATCGGCCCAGGAAGGCCGCCTGGGAACGAGGATTCTCCTTCTTCAGAAAGTCGAGAACAGCGTCGGCGGACTTTGGGCTCCCGATGGCGTTGACCAGCTCCATTGTCGCCCAGCGCGCACACGGGTCCTCTGATTTCAGCCCGGGAAGGATGCAGTCGAGGTCAGCTTCAGCGATCTGTGCCGAACCCTTGGGAAGCATCCCGTTCCAGATGCTGGCCCCATTCCTCCAGGCATCAATCAGCTCTGTCGCAACCTGCCTGTAGCGAGTTCCCTCGCAGAGCTGCAGGAGCTTGTCAGAGCAGGGGAAACCGGGTGTGCTCCTCGACAAGACCTTCTGACCCCCATAGCCTACGCTCACTCCTGAGGTTCTGGCCGGCGGACCCCGCCACTCCTTATTCTGGGAGGCCGCAGGAGAAGGCGGGAGAAGGAAGGCAAGGAGCAGCCATGGAAGCGTTGTAATCCTCGAGGCGTTGAAAGCTCGGATCACCGATCTTCACCCTCCTCCCACATCCACCAGCGGTCAACCCTTGCTGAACGCCTAGCGCGCCTTCCATCGAAGGGGCTCGGAATCGAGGGATGACTCAGGTTCTTGAGGAGATCGAGAGCGTCCTTTCCCCGGATCGACCCCATGCTCCTGGGGCCGAGCATGGAACGGACAAGGAGTGAGCGGCTCCGGTTCGGGTCGAGATGCCACAGCAGGACCATGTTGTCCGCAGCCCTTGAGTGACCGTTCTTCACATGGGTCAGCAGTCCAAAGACGTCATCGGAGGGACCGGCGCCAAACCACTGGCGCGCAGCCTCGAAATCTCGTTGTCCCCATGCGCGGTTGGAGCACTCCATTGGAAGGAACATGCGCAGGGCGATACAGCCCTTGATGTGGGGCTCCCTTTCCTGTTTTGGGAACTGTTTGAGGCCACGGGAGTATCGGTCGCGCACCCACTGGGCGAGTCCATCATCTGAGTGCACCTTCCACCATCTAAGCCATCGAAGCGAGCTCTTCTCCGGTTCCCCGAAAGAGCTGACGCCAGCGCCAATGGGGTTGCCGAGATGGAACACAGCCGCGTCGGCGGCGGCGAGCAGCGGAGCGCAGTCGCCGTGCTCATCGACACAGGTCTTGAGGGAGGAGACGACTTTGTCGATCGTCGGCCGGTCGTGATGGCGGCCGAGCGCAGCGGAGGCGTAACCCGCTAGATTTCGATCCCCGTGCGCTGCAATATCGATGAGTAGGCTCACCACGCCGGGTTCCCGTCGCAGGGCAAGCAGGGCCAAGGCTCTCGCGGCCACATCCGGTACGTCATCCGCTACGAGGGCGAAGACCTTCTCCACCTGGCCCTCGATGTGGAACCGGTAGACGCCCTCCAGACCCCGGAAACGGAATGCGGGGAGTGGATGATCGAGGAGCGGCGGGAAGAGCTTGGCTGCGGGCGCCCACCGCGCGGCCAGGAGATGATCCAAAGCGTCAAGTCGTTCGGATGGGCTGCCTTGGCGTGCCTGCCGCATCCACGCGGCTGCGATCCCCGGATCATGGGTGCCGACCCAAAGCGCCCACAGGGTTGCATCCCGGATCTCCTGCTTTGACGTGGTGCGAACCACCTCGCGGAACAGGTCCTGGATTCCAGGATCAAAATAACGGATGAAATCGCCGGGCGGAGTCGATGGAGCGTAGCGCGAGGGTGCCAGACCGATCCCGCACGCGATGGCGCGGCTGAAGCCTCGCTCTTCGACCTTGGCGGCGGCTTTCTCGAAGCGGCTTCTTTTGGCCTGAAGCTCGGCAAGGGCTAGGACTGCCGCCTCGCTCGGTTTCTGAGGGGCCAGAGTTGGGAAGGTAAGGTGGCTCCGTCCCGGGGGGATCCGCTGGTACAACCGCCATGCCAGTACCTGTACTGGCTTTCGTCGATCAACAACGAGGCGGGCCAGAGTCAGAGCCCCCAGCGATTTCTCGGAAAGGCGCTCCTTCAGAAAACCAGCAGCGAGCCTGGGATTGAGCAAATCCGAATACAGACTTACCAACGAGTCTGCCAGGTCCTCACGGATCTTCCAGACGGCAGACGGGAGTTCCCCCAGACTTTCCCGCGGCTCCAGGCCCGCAAGCAGGCGATCGTCGGGCCGTGCCTCCACATCCTCCGGCAGAGGGAAAAGTGCCTCAATGGCGAGAGCTTCGGGTGGCAGCCAGCCTTCTTTCCATCCACGCGACAGGAGGCGACGCAAGGCCAAGGCGCGAATGTCGTTGCCTCCGGCGATGAGGACGATCCCCTCGAGATCCTGGAGCAACGAATCCGAATGGGCCCACCGCCCCCATTGTTTCTCGCGAGTCTCGGGATCGGCCAACAACCCCAGGAGCGCTCTCGGGTAGACGGCGTCTGGGGGGTACTTCCTCTCCTCGAGCTGGAGGGGATGTCTGGCCGCGATGGCCTCAAGGAGTTTCAGGGTCCTCTGGCGAGCCGTCGTCGAGGAGTGTTTCCCTGTGTCGGTCAGCGCTAACGAATACCAGAGATTCCGCCAGGAAAGACCCTCGGTACCCTGCGACGAAGTTACCCGAATCTGCTCCTGGACGTACTTTTCATTCCCTTCCTGCATCGCTGCACCGACCACGAGCGTCGTGGGGAACCGGCGGCGGGCGATCGGCTTCTCCCCGCAAGGGAACTCTTCTTCCCCCGTCAGCTGGCGCCAGGACAGGCGCCGGCCGCGTCGGTCAAGCTCCGCTGCTGCAAGCTCGGTGGCTCTGTCTGGGCCGTCCTCTAACAGCTGGCACAGGGCACTTGCCGGGAGCAGGGCAACGGCGCCACGACCGATGTGCGCCCGGGTGTGACCACCCAGGAGCTTCGGCAAGAGCTCCTCAACCAGATCGGTGCGGCCTGCATCGACGATGCGGCCGAGAATCTCGTTGTACTTCGTCGTACCCGGGGTTTCGAGCTGTTTCGCCACAGCCTCGGGTGGGAGATCGAGGATGTCGGGTTGCCTTTCCTTGGGTCGGAAGATCTTTCGGCTGCTTTCGGTGAGACTGGTCCATGCGGTGTCGTTCCATCGAGCACATGCTGAGATCCCCGACAAGCTCCCAGCCACCCACTGTACACATTGAGGATCGCCCCATAGGAGTGGCGCCTGCGAGGGAGGCCAGACGGCATCCACCGGAATCTCCACATGGAGGGTTGTCAGAGTGTGGATCGCAGCGCCGAAGACGATGGGGTCCCGACTCTTCAATCCCATCGCGATAAGAGAAGGCGTTCTGTTTCCCACCGGGCCGGAGAGTTCGAGTGCACGGAGTACTGCAGTCAGGACGAGCGGCCCCTGCAACTGCCTATTCGTGATTGAGTTAAGACAGGTTTCGAGCTCTGGTGAAAGACTCATTCCAAGGTATACGACGGCGGACGCGCGTTCGAAGGGCCTGCCTTCCCGGCAGAGCTGAAGAAGTGCAGCGTCGTAACGAGCCAGGGCGGGATGAAGGCCCGTTTGTACCTTCTCCTGGGCAAGGAGACTGAAACACTGGACATGCAGTACGCAACAGCTTGCCAAAATGAGAAGAAAACGTTGCATTGTGGAGTCCCGTACCATCATAGCAGGAGGCTGATCTGTGCCTCGGCCAACACCTTGGGCACCTTGACTGGGCTGCGGACAACCACTACCTCGCCTCGAGCCGCCGGGCCCGGCCGGAGCGTGAGGCCGCGTATGGCCGGTGCTCGTCAGCTCACCTAGAGTGCGGCGAAGGGAAGCTTGGAGAGGAAGCCACCCGCCCGGAGCAGCTCCACGGTCTTGTGGGCGCAGGGCCAGGGTTCGGGCAACGTGGGTATACTCCGGGACATGAGACACCATCTCTGTGCCGCGTTGCTGCTGCTCCTCCTGCCCACGGGTGTAGCCCGGGCGGACGAACCCATCGCGATCGGACGGACCGGTCAGATCCACTCGGACATCCTCCACGAAGACCGGGTCCTGCGGACCTACCTGCCGCGGAGCTACGGCTGGGCGGTCGACCGGCGCTATCCGGTTCTCTACCTGCTCGATGCCGAGACCGACTTCGTTCACACGGCGAGTGCGGTCGACTACCTGGCCTCCACCGGCCAGATCCCGGAGATGATCGTAGTGGGTGTGGACAGCACGAACCGTATCCGCGATTTCACACAGACCGACTGGTCCGAGGCATGGGTCGGCGGAGGCGGGGCACCGAAGTTCAAGGCATTCCTCTCGAAGGAGCTGATCCCGGACATCGAGCGGAGCTATCGAACGAACGGGTTTCGCGTGATCTCGGGGCACTCGGCCGGGGGGCAGTTCGTACTGTACTGCCTGACCTCCGATCCAACGCTGTTCCAGGCGTATCTGGCGCTGAGCCCGAGCCTCAACTGGGACCACAACCTTCCGCAGCGCTCACTGGAAAAGGTCCTGGCGTCGACCGACAGCTTGAAAGCGTTCCTTTACGCCGCCCACTCGGACGACTTCGGTCGCGCCCTCGCCGACGACCAACGACTGGTTCACACGCTCGAAACCACGGCACCGCGGGGCTTTCGCTGGGCGAGCGGCTCGTTCCCGGAGGAGTCGCACTCCGGGATGACCCTTGTCGCCGAGATCGATGGGCTGCGCCACCTCTTCTCCGGATATCGCTACTCGAACGACCTGCTTGCGCTGGGGATCGATTTCGCACAGGCACATTTTGACGAGGAGTCGAGGGTCGTGGGCTACCACATCGGGGTTCCCGAAGACGTGGTGAACGATCTGGGCTATGCGGCGCTGTCTGCGGGCAAGACCCCGGACGCCATCACGCTGTTCCGCCGCAACGTCCGGGACAACCCGAACTCGGCCAACGCCTACGACAGCCTGGCGGATGGCTACGAAAAGGCCGGCATGTGGAAGGATGCCGCCGCAGCGGTGGACCGCGCCGTCGCTCTCGCCGGCAGGTACCGCGACCCCGATCGGGCGCAGTTCGTCCAGCACGCGGAGGAGATTCACCGCCGGCTGAGCGGAATTTCGAAAAGCGAACCGGACTCGCACGAGTAAGCTCGCCGGCGGGCAGAGGCCGAGCGTCCGCGCAGCCGGTTGTGAGGCGGTCGTCACTGCATGAGGCCCTTGTACCGGAGATAGGTGATGTTGACGATGCTCAGCAGCACTTTGGCTGGTCCCGCCGCGATACCGATCGATGGCACGAGACGCGGTACGAAGAAGGTTGCTGCGCAGAAGAGAGAGACCGCCAGCTTCCCAATGGGCGGCGCCGTCCGCGAGAATCGCCACGAGCACCGTTGTCACAACCGCTGCGCTCTCGGGTGCCACGTGAGCCTCTTGCAAAATTGGGAGCTCCGACCGTGCGGTGCGAAGTGTCCGCAGAAAAGGCATTGAAAACAAGGACGTTCGGTTTTCGACCCTGTGCGATTTGGGGAGTTTTGCAAGAGCCTCACGTATCACTTTCTCACACTCTTCCGCCGGGCCGGCCCGGAGCGTGCGGACGCGTATGATGGTCTCGATCGAGAGCTCAGCGAGTTCAAGAATGCACAGGGGATAACAGCAGTGCCGAGACCTGGGCTCATGAGTTGGAACAGCGTGGCGGGGGCTCGTTCTTCGCTGAAAGTGAGGACTGGCTCACAATGGCGGAACGGTACGACTGGCGCCGTTTCGGAGATGACTTGCTGCGCGATTCGGAGGGAAGCCGATGCCATCCAATACTCGCTCGAGCCTGTTCGCGCTCGCATGGGCGCTCGGAGCCGCCGCCTTGCTGGCGCCGGGCACCTGTGCCGCGGCAGCCGCAACCACCGGAGGCCACGCCCCGGCGGCGTGGCAAGTCCCGATCACCCCGAGCAGTCCCGAGTACGCCCGGCTTGCAGACGAAGCACAGCGGGTCACGATCATCCGCGACGACTGGGGGATCGCGCACGTGCACGGCAAGACCGACGCCGACGCGGTGTTCGGGGATATCTATGCGCAGTGCGAAGACAGCTTCGATCGCGTCCAGTACAACTACCTCCTGGCGCTCGGCTGGACCGCGCAGGCGAAGGGCGAGGCGGCGATCTGGCAGGACCTGCGCGAGCAGCTTTTCATCGACCCCGCAGTGCTGAAGGATGACTATGCGAAAAGCCCCGGCTGGCTAAAGGAGCTCATGGACGCCTGGGCGGACGGCATGAACTGGTACCTGGCCACGCACCCCAACGTCCATCCCGAGGTCATCGAGCGCTACCTGCCGTGGATGGCGCTCTCTTTCACCGAGGGCAGCATCGGCGGCGACATCACCCGTGTGGACCTTGCCAAGCTCGCGGCGTTCTACGGCGTCGACCACGTCACCACGGCGGCGCTGGCCGATACGACGCCTCCCGCCGGGCATGAAGTGCTCGGCTCCAACGGCATCGCAACCGCCCCCAAGGTGTCCGCCGACGGCCACGCCCTGCTGCTGATCAACCCACACGTCACCTTCTACTTCCGCGACGAGACGCAGATGTCGAGTGATGAGGGACTCGACGCCTACGGCGCCTCGACCTGGGGTCAGTTCTTCGTCTACCAGGGTTTCAACGAGCACGTCGGCTGGATGCATACCTCGACCGGCGTCGACGCGGTGGATCAGTTCGCGGAAACCGTCGTCAGGAAAGACGGGCGGTACTTCTATCGTTTCGGCAAGCAACTGCTGCCGGTGAAGACGCGCGCGATCACCATCCGCTACCTCGGCGAGAACGGCATGATGAAGTCGCGCACCTTCACCGCGTACTTCACCCAGCACGGGCCGATCGTCGCCAAGGAAAACGGCAAGTGGATCGCCGAGGCGCTGATGAACAAGCCGATCCCTGCGCTAGAGCAGAGCTGGCTGCGCACCAAGGCCACCGACCTGGCAAGCTACATGAAGATCGCCGAGTTGAAGGCCAACTCGTCCAACAACACTGTCTTCGCCGACGACAAGGGCGAGATCGCGTTCCTGGTGCCGCAGTTCATCCCCAAGCGCGACGACGAGTTCGATTACACCAAGCCCGTGGACGGCAGCAATCCCAAGACAGCCTGGCAAGGCCTGACCCCGATCGAGGACATGCCCAACGTGATCAACCCACCCAACGGCTGGGTGTTCAACACCAACGACTGGCCGTGGACGGCGGCCGGCAAGCACAGCCCGAACGCCGCCGATTATCCGCAGTACATGGATACGTTCGGACCGAATCCGCGTAGCGAACATGCGCTTCTCATGCTCAGGGGTGCGCGCGACTTCACCAAGTCGAAGATGATCGCCGATGCCTTTGATTCCTACCTGCCGGCGTTCGCACGGCTGATCCCGATCCTGCTGAAGGACTACGACAGCCTGCCCGAGAGCGATCCGCTGAAGGCAAAGCTGGCCGGCCCGATCGGGGTGCTCAGGCGTTGGGACCATCGCTGGGGCATCGCCTCGATTCCGACCGCGGTCGCGGTTTTCTGGGGCGACACGCTGTGGCACGAGGTCGACGCCGAGGCCCGTGCCAGCGGCCTCGATGCGCACAAGACGAATATGCGCGTGTACGACTACATCGCGGGAAAAGCGACGCCGCAGGTGCGTCTCGGGGCGCTCGCCAAGGCGGTCGACCGGCTCCAGACAAGTTTCGGCACCTGGGGCATTCCGTGGGGCGAGGTCAACCGCTACCAGCGCCTCGACGATTCGATCCACCCGCATTTCAGCGACGCGAAGCCCAGCATCGCGGTGCCGTTCACCTCCTCGCGCTGGGGCTCGCTGGCCTCGTTCGGCGCGCACACATGGCCCGGCACCAAGAAGTACTACGGCAACAACGGCAACAGCTTTGTCGCAGTGGTGGAGTTCGGGCCGAAGGTGAGCGCACGCGCAATCCACGTCGGCGGTGCCAGCGGCAACCCGGAGTCCCCGCATTTTACCGACCAGGCCAAGCGCTACGTCAGCGGCAACCTGCGCACCGTGTACTTCTGGCCCGATCAGATCAAGGGCCACGCAGTACGCGTGTACCATCCCGGCCAATGAAGATGCGCTCCGCCCATCGGCACAGGGATGATACGTGCCTGGGCCGACACTTCTGGTACCTTCGCTGAGCCGCCACTCGCCACGACCTTACCTGGTTGCGCCGGGCCGGCCTGGAGCGTGCGGACGCGTATGATGAGTTAGCCCGGATCGTTCACTCGCGATCTACTGCGACCGACGATACGCCAGCCAGCGCCGTGCTCTTCGCGTCTCGGTGTCCTCAACGTACCCTCCGAGTATGCCTGCGGCACCTCGACGCTCAGAGCCCAGTGCTGACAAGCGTCTCGCCGGTCTCGCTACGATCGCTCATGAACGTACCGGGCTCGATCGGAAGCTCAGCGAGTTCAACAATGAGCAGGGGATGACAACAGTGCCGAGACCTCAACGCATGTGCTGCGCCCCCGGTGCCTTTCCTGCAATCCCAGTAGGTACCAGGAACGCGACCCAAAGCTCGTCTCCATGCCCCGAGTCGTCAGGCCGTCCAGCTGCCGGCCGCCTTTCGTTGGCCGCCCGCTCCGCCCGTCTCAGACCGCTGAGGTCGGCCCGCTTACTCCTTGATAGCAACCGCGTGGTAGGAGAGTACCTCGGGGATCGACTCGACCCCGTCGCACATCAGCGTCGTGCCCTTTTCGAGAATCTGGCAGTGGGTGGTGTTTGCGGGATCCGCCGTGGGCCAAATGAGGACCTCCCCAGTTGGAGAGACCGAGTACTCGTGTGCTTCGCTGTTCCACCTCGTACCTTCGACGCTGCACCTGTCGTAGCCTTCAATGAGAGCAGTACCGTCGCCGTGAAACTCGACGGTTCCCCAGCCGCTGCAGTACTCGGCGCCGCTGGCCGGGGGAGCGACTTCCCTCACGTGGATCATGGTGTAGTAGTAGGCCCCGTTCAGGCTGCGCTCGTCGTATCTCCTCCCGGCCTCGGTGGGTGCCGGCGCAGCCAACAGCCAGGTCAATCCGACCACTGTCAGGACAGTCGATGTGCTCAGTCTTGTATTCATCTTCCTTCTCCTCTCTGTTGGTTGTCACTCTCAAGAGAGGAGACCCCCGGCCGTTTTGCTCACACTGGCCTACTCGGCCCGCCAACGAGATCACAGCCTTGAAAAGGCGCCCGCATCGGTCCCACGCTCGAAGGATCGCATCGGTGTCAGGCATCCAGGTTTCGTGGTTTGATGACCTCGGGTGCCACGTTTCTCACCAGGGCGATCGCTCGCGGGACCCATGATGGCGCGGCGGACTCGGAGCTGCGCCGCGCGCTTGATTGCCTCGATAGCGCGATCGCGGCGTGAGCCAGAAGGTAAGTCGGCGACAAGGTCGGAAGTGAGTGACTGGCACATTTCTCGGCGCGCACCGGGATCGCTGGAGAAGTAGTTTCTACCCAGGTGGCGGTCCTGCTCCCGGGTAGTAAGTGCGCTTCCCGGTGGGACACCTGGGAGCTAGATTCGGGATCAGGCGAACAGAAGGCCGCACCAGGACTGGAGGCAGTACATGAGCTCGGCTCGTGAAGAGAGCACGATGAGCGATTGGGCCGGATGAGCTGCGTCGAAAGGAGACGTTTGATGAAAGGTCAGATCCTCGCAGTAGCCACGCTCGGACTCCTTGCGGCGTTCGTCGCGTGCAACAAGGAGACGACGCCAGGAACGTCCGCCGCAACGGAATCGTCGGCGAGGGAAACCTCTGCCCAAACCAAGGCGACGGTCACGCCGGAGTCGGCGACGACTGCTTCGTCGGTCGCGAGGGGCGTCGCGAAGGCCGCGCAGTCCGGCGCAGAGCAGATGGCGAAAGGCGCGAAGGAACTTGGTAGCGACGTGAAGGACGAAGCGCGGCAGGCGACGGCAGCCGCCGGAGCAGCGCTGGAGAGCGGTGGCAAGAAGCTGCAGCAGGTAGCCGACGCGGCTGTTCGGCAGAGCACCGAGCCGGCAGCCACGCAACCGGCTTCCGAAGCTCCCGCTGAAGGAAGTCTCGCGAAAGGCGCGGTGATCTTCAAGGCGAAGTGCGTGTCATGCCACGGCGCCGACGCCAGCGGGAACACTGCGATGGGCAAGAAGAACAGCATCTCGGATCTGCGCTCCTCGGTGGTGCAGGATCTGACCGACGCAGAGCTCGCGGCGATGATTGCAAACGGAAAGCCGGGCGGCATGTCAGAGAAAGCGCACAAGAGCAAGGCTCTCACCGAGGAGCAGATCAAGGACGTCATCGCCTACCTGCGCTCGATCCGGATGTAGGCCATGATTGGCGCCGATGTGCCTTGGAGCGACCGGTCGGGTCACCTTGTGGCTGCAAACCACCAACGTCGCATCGTCAGGAAGAGCCGTAGATGTCAGGAGGAAGTGCAATGATGAAACTCAGTCGTCCAAAGGTCATCACGTGGTGGATTGCCATTGCCCTTGGGGCGCTCGGGATCCTCGGTCAGTTGAGCGTCGTCCCCGCTCTGGGCGCGTACTCCTTCGTGTTGGTCACGGCCGGGCTTGTGCTACTGGCCCTGGCGGTGGTCCTCAAGAACCTCTAGCTGAGATGTGGTCGCAGGACGGCCGCCGGGCACTCTGGCGTCTGTGAACAGCTGGGGATGGTGAAGCCACGGATCGGTGCCCGGGCCGACACCTCAACACCCTTGGTGAGGTGCCACCCACCATCACCTCACCTCGAGCCGTCGGACC
>Ga0307417_10000804_pt1 | contig 12761 bp, 11 predicted proteins | sample SalMarWE160210MG_2_FD_202514 | JGI IMG/M metagenome (GOLD analysis project Ga0307417, IMG submission 202514) | Salt marsh sediment microbial communities from the Plum Island Ecosystem LTER, Massachusetts, United States - WE1602-10 | ecosystem: Environmental > Aquatic > Marine > Intertidal zone...
CAGGTCTCCGTGATGCAGTCCTCCGGGGGCACCATCGAGGCCCATCAGGCCGGACGGCGGGCGGTGCACATGTTGTTGTCCGGGCCAGCAGGTGGGCTGGCGGCCGGTCGCTACATCGGCCAGGTGGCCGGGCGAGAGCGCCTGCTGAGCTTCGACATGGGAGGAACCTCCACCGATGTGGCACTGCTGGAGGGCGAGCCGCGGCTCACCAGCGAGGGCAGCATCGGCGGCTATCCGGTGGGGGTGCCCATGGTGGATATGCACACCATCGGTGCCGGCGGCGGCTCCATCGCGCGGGTGGACGCCGGCGGGCTGCTGCAGCTGGGACCCGAATCGGCGGGGGCCGATCCGGGTCCCGCGTGCTACGGCCGCGGCGGCGCCGAGGCAACAGTGACCGACGCCAACCTGGTGCTGGGGCGGCTGCGTCCCGACGCCTTCCTCGGCGGTGCCATGAGTCTGGACGTGGCCGCCGCCGAGGCGGCGGTGGGACGGCTGGCGCGGACCCTCGGTCTCAGCCGCGAGCAAACGGCTGCCGGCATCGTGCGCGTAGCCAACGAGCATATGGCCCACGCCTTGCGCGTGATCTCGGTGCAGCGGGGAGTGGACCCGCGGGATTTCACTCTGGTCTCGTTCGGCGGCGCCGGCGGGCTGCACGTCTGCGCCCTCGCCGAGGCCTTGGGCATGTGCCACGCCCTGGTGCCGGTGCATGCCGGCGTGCTCTCGGCTCTGGGCATGCTGGTGGCGCCGCCCTCGCGGGAGCTTTCCCGCACGGTGACGGCCAGGCTGGTCGATGTGGAGGTCGCAGCCCTGGAGGCGGCGCTCGATGCCCTCATCGACGAAGGTGCCGCGGCGCTGGCGGCGGAAGGCGTCACGCGAGACGAGCTCTCGGTGCGCCGCTCCCTCGCTCTGCGCTACCGCGGGCAGTCTTACACTCTGAACATCCCGTGGCAGGGCGTCGAAGGCTCCGCCGAGGCCTTCCACGTGGCACACGCCGCGCGCTTTGGCCACCGCCTGGAGGTCGACGTTGAGCTGGTCAATGTCCGGGTCGGCCTACGGGGCCCCACACCCTCCATCTCCCTGCGGCCGCCGGAGGTAAGGTGCAAACCGCCGGTCGCCACGGGGCGCGGTGGCATCCGGGCGATGGAGCGGCAGGACCTCGCCGTCGGCAGCGTCCTGGCCGGCCCGGCCATCATCACCGAGGCGGTGTCCACGACCCTGGTGGCGCCGGGCTGGCAATGCATCGTGGACCCGGTCGGCAATCTCCTGCTGGAGCGGGGCGGCCCGAAAGTCGACCCTGGTGGCGCGGACCGAGACTCATGACGCCTTGCTCGCTCTATGCTGGACCTGGCCGGCGGGCTCACGTATCATCTATGCTTCCTGAATTCGACCCGCGCCGCAGCGCCCACGGAAGGGCGCTACTCCGACCATGAGGACTTTCCAAAGCATGCTTCACGGACTACTGGACCTTTCTTTCTGGGGCTATGTCGGGGTGACCCTCGCACTGACTCATGTCACCATTGCCAGCGTAACCATCTTCCTACATCGACATCAGGCCCACCGGGCCCTGGATCTGCACCCCGCCGTCAGCCACTTCTTCCGCTTCTGGCTGTGGCTGACCACTGGGATGGTGACCCGGGAATGGGTCGCTATACATCGCAAGCACCACGCCAAGTGTGAGACTCCGGACGACCCCCACAGTCCGCAGGTGCTCGGGCTTCGCAAGGTGCTCTGGCAGGGCGCGGAGCTGTATAAGCGCGAGGCCGCGTGCGAACAGACCATCGGCCGCTTCAGTCACGGCACCCCGGACGACTGGCTGGAGCGCAACGTCTACCGACGCTACAACGCGGTGGGGCTGGGCCTGATGCTGGTCCTGGACCTGCTGCTGTTCGGCGCGGGGGGGCTGACCATCTGGGCGGTGCAGATGATGTGGATCCCGTTCTGGGCCGCTGGCGTCATCAACGGGGTGGGACACTACTTCGGCTATCGCAATTACGAGTGCCCCGATGCCTCCACCAATATCGTGCCCTGGGGCATCCTGATCGGTGGAGAGGAGCTGCACAACAATCACCACGCCTATTCCAGCTCTGCGAAGCTCTCATCCAGGCGATGGGAGCTCGACGTGGGCTGGCTCTATATCCGGCTGCTGGACGCGGTGGGCCTGGCCCGTGTGAAAAAGGTGGCGGCCCCGGCGGTCTCTGTGCCGGGCAAGTCCGCGGTGGACGAAGAAACCCTGATGGCGGTCATCGCCAATCGGTTCCAGGTCACCACCCAGTACGGGCGGCAGGTGATGCTGCCCGTGCTGCGGGAGGAGATCCGTAGGGCGGACAATTCCTGCCGGCGGCTGTTCAAGCGCGCCGGGGGCCTGCTGACCCGCCACAGTGCACTGGTGGACGACAGCGGGCGTCGCCATCTCCAAGATATCCTGGCCAGGAGCCGGGATCTCAGCACCGTATACCAGTTCAGGCAGAAGCTGCAGGAGATCTGGCAGCGTTCCACGGCGACTCCCGAGATGCTGGTGCAGGCGCTGCAGGAATGGTGCCGGCAGGCCGAGCAGACCGGTATCAAGGCCCTGCAGGAGTTTGCCTGCGCCCTGCCGGGATACGTGCGGCGTCCCGCATAGACCGCGCGCCGGCTCCGGCGCCCGACCACAAAAAAGCCCGCTGCTCGGCGGGCTTTTTTGTGGTCTCGATGCCGGCTTACTTGATCTTCGCCTCTTTGTAGAGGACATGCTTGCGCACGACGGGATCGAATTTCTTGATCTCCATCTTGCCAGGCATGGTCCGCTTGTTCTTGCTCGTGGTATAGAAGTGACCGGTGCCGGCACTCGATACCAGTCTGATCTTGTCGCGCATTGCAGCTACTCCTCGGCCTAGACCTTGTCGCCACGGGCACGCATGTCTGCCAGCACGGCCTCGATGCCCTTCTTGTCGATGGTTCGCATACCCTGTGTGGAGACGCGCAGGCTCACGAACCGCTTCTCGCTCTCGACCCAGAACCGGTGGGTGTGCAGATTGGGCAGGAAACGGCGCTTGGTCTTGTTGTGTGCATGAGAGACATTGTTGCCCGTCATGGGCCGCTTTCCGGTGACTTGACAGACTTTGGACATTACGACTCGCTCCCGGCTGGGTCACGGCACGCCCGGCGGCGCACCTTGAACAGAGGGCCAACCTTATACCAGGGTCCCGAGGCGGATGCAACTCGGACAGGCTTCAAGGCCCGGGCTTAGAGCAAGCCATGGGCGGCAAAGGAATACGACGCTCCGTCACCGACGATCACGTGATCGAGGACTCTGATGTCCACCAGGCCCAAAGCGTCCTGCAGGCGCCGCGTGATGAGCTGATCGGCCGCGCTGGGCTCCGCGACGCCGGAGGGATGGTTGTGGGCCAGAATCAGGGCTGCGGCGTTGTGCTGCAGGGCGCACTTGACCACCTCCCTAGGATGCACCGTCGCCCCGTCTATGGTTCCCTGGAACAGCGTCTCGAATGCGATCACCCGATGCCGGTTGTCCAGGAACAGGCAGGCGAACACTTCACGCGCCTCGGCCCGCAGCCGGCTGGCCAAGAAGGCTGCCGTGTCTTCCGGGCTGCGAAGAGCGTCGCCGCGGGCCAGGATGGCCCGCAGGTGGCGACTGCCCATCTCCAGCACCGCCTGCAGCTGAACGAACTTCGCCAGCCCCAGCCCGTGACCGCGACAGAACTGGGTACGGTCTGCTTCCAGCAGCGGGCGCAGGCCCCCGAACTCGGCGAGCAGCTCTCGCGCCAGGTCCACTGCCGTCTTGCCGGCCACACCGGTGCGCAGGAAGATGGCGAGCAGCTCCGCATCCGACAGGGCCTGCGCGCCCCGGCTGAGGAGCTTCTCCCGCGGCCGCTCCGCGGCGGGCCAATCCCTGATTCCCATGGCTGCTTCCTTGTGGCCAGCTACCGTTGGCCAATGCTATCTTACTCAGCCTAGGTATAAAACCCCGGTCAAGTTGGTCGTGCAAGAGCTCAGCCCAGGACTTGCCGGCAGACGCATACTGCTCGGCGTCACCGGCGGTATAGCCGCGTACAAGGCGGCGGAGGTGATCCGTAAGCTGCGGGGAGCGGGTGCGGAAGTCCGGGTGGCCATGACCCGCAGCGCCACCGCGTTCATCACCCCGTTAACCCTTCAGGCCCTGTCGGGATACGCCGTGCACGGCCAGCTGCTGGACCCCGCCAGCGAGGCGGCGATGGGGCATATTGAGCTTGGGCGCTGGCCCGATTTGTTCCTGATCGCGCCCGCCACAGCGGATTTCATCGCCCGGCTCGCGCAGGGCCGGGCCGATGACCTGCTAGCGGCGAGCTGTCTGGTGAGCCGTGCGCCCCTGGTGCTGGCACCCGCCATGAACCAGCACATGTGGGACCACCCGGCCACCCAAGCCAATGTGCGGCTGCTCATGACCCGGGGCGTGGACGTCTGGGGGCCGGACACAGGCACCCAGGCCTGCGGGGATGTGGGGCCCGGGCGTCTGCTTGAGCCCGCAGAGCTGGCCCGCCGTGTCATCCAGCGGCTGGAGCGAGGGCCGCTATCGGGCGTCAGGGTGCTGGTCACGGCCGGCCCCACCCGGGAAGCCCTCGACCCGGTGCGCTTCATCGGCAACCGCAGCTCCGGCAAGATGGGCTACGCCGTGGCGGCGGCGGCTCGCGATGCCGGTGCCGAGGTCACCCTTGTCAGCGGGCCGGTGGCGCTCTCCCCCCCGGCGGGGATCGAATGCCTGGCCGTGGAAACGGCGGCCGAGATGTATGCTGCGGTGATGGCGCGCGTGGGGGCGGCCGACGTGCTCATCGCCACCGCGGCGGTGGCGGATTACCGCCCCACCGCGGTCTCCCCACAGAAGATCAAGAAATCCGCCGCGCAGCTTAGCTTGCAGCTCGAGCGCACCGCGGACATATTGGGGACCGTGGCAGCCTTGCCGGCGGGGCCGTTCACCGTCGGGTTCGCGGCCGAGACCAGCGAGCCGGAGCGCCACGCGCGGGAGAAGCTGGAGCGCAAGGGACTGGATCTGGTGTGCGCGAACCGGGTCGGCGTACCGGGTCTGGGATTCGAGTCCGAGCACAACGCACTCAGCGTGCTGTGGAAGGGCGGACACGCCGCGCTTGCGCGGGCGCCCAAGCCCGCCCTTGCGCGGGAGCTGATAGCGCTCATCGCGGAGCGGTATGATGCACGGCAGCGTACAGCTTAAGATTCTGGACCCGCGCATCGGAACCGATTACCCGATGCCGGAGTACGCCACCGAAGGGGCGGCGGGCATCGATCTGCGGGCCTGCCTGGATGCCCCGCTGACGGTCGAGCCCGGCAACGCCCGTCTGATTCCCAGCGGAATCGCCATCCACATCGCCGACCGGGGCCTGGCGGCGGTGCTGTTGCCGCGCTCGGGACTGGGACACCGCCACGGCATCGTGCTCGGAAACCTGGTGGGCCTCATCGACTCGGACTATCAGGGGCAGGTGCTGGTATCCTGCTGGAATCGGGGTCTGGACTCCTTTACCATCGCCCCGGGGGAGCGGATAGCCCAGATGGTCTTCGTTCCAGTGGTGCGCGCCGCCTTCGAGGTGGTCGAGGAGTTCGAGCTCAGCGCCCGCGGAGAGGGGGGATTCGGTCACTCCGGCAGGTTCTGACCGAAGCAGCGAGGGACACCGGGCCTTTGCCGGCACGGCCCGGCGGATTCCGCATGAAACACAAGCGCAGCAAGAGTAAGACCCAGAGCCAAGAGCAACCACCGAAGCATACGCCGCGGCTGCCGCCAATTGGTCCAGCCGGCATGCTCAGCCTCGCGGCCGTCGCGATCCTCACGCTGGTGCTGGCCGCCGCCGCCGCCGTCGTGGACGGGGTCGTCGGGCGCAGGCTGGAGCAACGGGAGGCCGAGCACCGGACCCAGATTGCCGCCCTGGTGCAGGGTCAGGCGGAGGCCTTGGTGCGCAATCAGGGGGAGGCGCTGCAGCGCATCGCCCGTGACCCCGAGCTGCAGCGCCGCTTCGCATCGGGCGACGCCGGCGCACTCGGCCCGGAGGAGACCGTGCTGTTGCGGGCGCTGCCTGACGCACTCAAGCTGCGGCTACTGCGTCCCAAGCACCTTGCCCTCGACGACACCCCCGTCGCCCCGCTGGGGTACGCAGCGCTGGACATGCTGCGCAAGGCGGTGAACAGCAAGACTCCTCCGCCGATGGAGGCTCATCTGTTCGGCACTCGCCGGGCCGCTCTGAACCGGGTGCAGCGAGTGCTCGACGACACGGGCAGGCTGGTGGGGCTGATTCTCGCGTCTTACGACGTTGCCATGCTGCAGCAGATGTTGAGTGCGATTCCGCCTCACGGCGTCTATGTCGAGCTCCTGCAGGCCATAGGCAAGGACGAGCCGAAGGCCGTGCAGGGGCGAGGTGAGCAGGCCCTGCGCAAGGGTGCACCGACCACGACTCTCCCGGTGGCGGGCACGCGCTGGCAGCTGGCGTTCTGGTTTGCCCCTGCCTCCCAGGGGGTCGCGTTGGGCGGGACGCTAGCCGCAGCTGCGGGGTCGGTGCTCGTCTTGCTCGCGTTGCTGCTCTTGGGCCTGCAGTGGACGCTGACCCGCTGGCTCGATCGCGACCTGGAGTTGATCGTCCGGCTGGTGGGAGATCTGCGTCGTGGGCGCCCAGACGACAGCTACCCGGTGTGGCTGGCGCCCAGCGTGGCCGCCGTGGCCGCCATCGGCAAGCTGGGCATCGAGCCCGCCGCGCGGCCGGCGATGACTTCCCCGGAGACTCCATCGGCTGGGGCTGCCCTGGGCGTCCCCCGGCCGGCGTCGTCTGTGCTGGCCGCCGACGAGGACGCCCTAGACATCGCTATCGTTGACGAGAGCTTCGAGATCCCCGCCTCCATCTTCCGTGCCTATGACATCCGCGGCGTGGTGGGGGAGACTTTGACGGACGAGCTCGTGTATCTGCTGGGACGAGCGATCGGCAGCGAGGCGGAGGCCCGCAACGAGCCCCGCCTGGTCGTCGGGCGCGATGGACGGCAGTCGGGCCAGGCCCTGGTCGGCTCTTTGGTTCGTGGACTGGTGGAGACCGGACGGGAGGTGATCGACATCGGCCAGGTACCCACGCCGCTGTTGTACTTCGCCACCGAGCATTTCGGCACCGGCGCGGGGGTGATGCTCACGGGCAGCCACAACCCGCCGCAATACAATGGCATGAAGATCGTGCTGGAGCACCAGACCCTGGCGGGGGATGCCATTCAGGCACTGCGCGAGCGTCTTGAGACCGGCCACTTCTCCAGCGGTCAGGGCTCTCAGCGCCAGGAGGACGTGGTCGCCGCATACATGGACCGCATCACCTGCGACGTGGGACTGGCCCGGCCGTTTCGGATAGTGGTCGATGCCGGAAATGGCTCCGCTGGCCCGGTCGTCGTGCCGTTGCTCGAAGAGCTGGGCTGCGAAGTGATTCCGCTTTACTGCGAGGTCGACGGCAGCTTTCCCAATCACCACCCGGATCCCAGTCAGCCCGCCAATCTGGAAGATCTCATCCGCACCGTGGCTGCCGAGAAGGCCGAGCTGGGACTGGCCTTCGATGGGGACGGTGACCGCCTGGGGGTCGTGGACGGTGAGGGACGGATCGTCTGGCCGGATCGCCAGATGATGCTGTTCGCCATGGACGTGCTATCCCGCCATCCCGGAGCCGACATCATCTATGACGTGAAGTGCACCCGCAATTTGGGCCGGGTCATCGCCGAGCATGGCGGACGTCCGCTGATGTGGAAGACCGGCCATTCCCTCATCAAGGCCAAAATGCGGGAGACCGGGGCGCTGCTGGGCGGCGAGATGAGCGGGCACATATTCTTCAAGGAGCGCTGGTTCGGCTTCGACGATGCCCTCTACAGCGCCGCTCGGCTGCTGGAGATCCTGGGCATGCATCCCAGCGAGTGCTCCGAGGTGTTTGCATCCCTGCCGGACAGCATCAACACTCCGGAGCTGCGTCTGGACCTACCTGAGAGTGAGCATCTGGCGCTGATGGCCAAGCTGGCGGCAGGTCCCACCTTCGAGGGGGGCGAGGTCACCGACATCGATGGCCTGCGGGTGGATTTCCCGGACGGCTGGGGTCTGATTCGGGCCTCGAACACCACGCCGTCATTGACCATGCGCTTCGAGGCCGACAGCGAGACTGCGCTCAAGCGTATCCAGGAGATCTTCCGCAGCCGCCTGCTGGCGGCCGATCCCAAGCTGAATCTACCCTTCTGAGCTCGAGAATCTCATGCCCCTAGACCTCCAGCAGGCGATGAACGTCGCCCAGGTGCTCACCGAGGCGTTGCCCTACATCCAGCGATTCACCGGCAAGACCGTGGTCATCAAGTACGGCGGCAATGCCATGGTCGACGAGGCACTCAAGCGCGGCTTTGCCCGTGACGTGGTGCTCATGAAGCTGGTGGGCATGAACCCGGTGGTGGTCCACGGCGGCGGACCCCAGATCGGTCGGCTGCTTGCCCGCATCGGCAAGGAGAGCCGCTTCGTGAACGGCATGCGGGTCACCGACAGCGAGACTATGGACGTGGTCGAGATGGTCCTCGGCGGATTGGTGAACAAGGAGATCGTCAACCTCATCAATCGCCAGGGGGGCGCGGCGGTGGGCCTGACCGGCAAGGACGGCGATCTGATTCATGCCCGCAAGCTCACCTTCGTGCGCGACCTGCCGGAGATGGAGGCGCCAGAGATCATCGACATCGGCCATGTGGGCGAGGTCGCCAGCATCGATGCTTCGGTGATTGACATGCTCCTGCGAGGGAATTTCATCCCGGTCATTGCACCCATCGGGGTCGGCGACGAAGGGCAGTCCTACAACATCAATGCCGACTTGGTGGCGGGCAAGCTGGCCGAGGTCATGCGCGCCGAGAAGCTCATACTGCTCACCAACACCGCCGGATTGCTGGATGCCCAGGCGAGACTGCTCACGGGCCTCGGGCCCACTCAAATCGATTGTATGATTGCCGATGGCACCATCCACGGCGGCATGCTGCCCAAGGTGCGCTGCGCCCTGGAAGCGGTGAAGGCCGGGGTGCGATCCGCCCACATCATCGATGGGCGAGTGGCGCATTCGGTGCTGCTGGAAGTGTTCACCGACGCGGGCGTCGGCACGTGGATTCACGGGCGTCCTTGAGCCTCCAATCAGCCAGCGTCCAATCAGGGCCGACCCGATGTCGCGTTGTGCTCCTGCTCCGCCTTCAGCCTGCGGTAGCGCTCGATGTCGACTGAGAACCGGCGCCGAATCTCGTCCTGCTCCTGCCGCTTGTCGCTGATGAATCTCTCGTTGGTGGTCAGGACCTCGGTCAGGTCACGGATGTCCGACACGAGCCTCTCCGGGACCTTCTCGCCGCTGCGCTCCGCGTCGGCGGCCCGCGCCTGCAGGCCGTTCAGGTCCGTGCGCACCCTGGCGACCTTGGCCCTGGTGATGCGGATCAGGGAGTCGAGGGTGGCGATTTTCTCGTCCCTTGCCTTGATCATGCTTTCCACGTCGGTGTAGCTGCGCAGCAGCACAGCGTCCTGGCGCGCCTTCTCGGCCGCCCGCCACTTCTCGAGCTCCCGCTGCCTGGCCAGGCTTGCTTCCTCGGCGAGCTCCGCAGCCGTCTTGGCAGGCGCCACCACACGCACGGGGGTGCCCCATTCGTTGACCACCTCGTAGCCCTTGGAGGCAAGCTCGGGTGGCAAGGTGTCATCGATCACCACGACACCATGGGCGTCGGTATAGCGGTAGAACAGCTTGCCGGCGACGCTGGGTGTCACGACTGCCATGGCACAGATTAGCAGTACTACGCTAGCTGCGGCGCGTCGCTTCAATGCATTCCTCCGGGAGAGCACGGCCGTGTTGGAACCACAGAGTATAGGTTGCAGCCACCGAGTATAGTGTGGGATTGTGCGGGTGTCATAGGGTGATTGCCACGGGCTCGCCCGGCGCCACGAGCCGGATCGCCCTTGGGAAGGACCATGCAGGACACGCTCACCATACGATCTGCCGGTGCCTTGGAGCTGGAGCTGGAGATCGCCGGCATCGGCAGCCGCAGCTATGCCTTCATCATAGACTGGCACATCCGCCTGCTGCTGGCGCTGGCCTGGCTGGTCGCAACGGCGCTGCTGCTCGCCGGCGGACTGTCTTCGGTGGCGCTGGGAGCGGCCTTCGGCGGCGACGAATCGGTCGCCGGCTATGTCGTCGTGATGCCGGCGCTGGCCATCTATTTTCTCTACCATCCGGTGCTGGAGGTGCTGATGCGGGGGCGTACCCCGGGCAAGCGTATGGTGGGGTTGCGCATCCTCACCACCGGCGGCGCCACGCCCGGACTCGGCCCTCTGCTCATCCGCAACGTGTTTCGGATCGTCGACAGCGCGCCGCTGTTCTACGCGCTGGGTCTGACCGTGGTGGCCCTGACCGCCCGCCAGGTGCGCGTCGGCGATCTGGCCGCCGGGACCCTGCTAGTCTACGACAAGCAGGGTGCCAAGCGCGGCTTCGATAGCCCGGCGCTGGCCAACGCCACGACCGGCTTGCACCCGCGCCAGGTCGAGTGGCTACAGGATCTCATGGAGCGCTGGTCGGCTCTGCGTCCGGAGGTGCGGCGGCGCCTGGCGGCGGAGTTCCTGCGTGCCCATCGCATGCAGCTGCCCTCCGGCGAGGGGCAGCAGTACGACCAAGCCTTACGCGAGCAGCTTGGGCAGTTGCTGGGAATGGATCTCGCCCGGCGGCGTGCCGCGAGTCGATGAGCGGGATCCCCGATGCGGCTTGAAGGCCGGGAGCCGCTGCGGCGCTGGCTGGAGGGACGCGCACCCCAATGGCGCCAGCTGGACCGGCTGCTGGCGCAACGCCGCGACCTCCGCGGCGAGACCCTCGAGCCCCTGCGGGAGCTGGTGCAGGGCTTGCGCGCCCTGGCTCACGACGTCTCGCTCGCGCGCACCGCCATGCCGGAAGGGCGCCTGGCGCGACAGCTCGAAGTCTTGTATCTGCGGGCGCATGAGCTGGTGTATCGGCCGCCGCAGAGCGTGCCCCACCAGCTCGTGGAGCTCTACACCCGGCAGGTCCCTCAGGTGTGGCGGGAGCTGCGACCCGCCGTCTGGGCGGTGGTGGGCTGGCTCATCGCGACCATGGCGGCGGGCTGGCTGCTGGTGTACGGCCACGCCGAGCTGGCGACCTTGTTCGCCTCGGAGGCCATGATTGAGGGGGTGGAGCGCGGTGAGCTGTGGACCGACGATCTGCTGAACGTGCTGCCGTCCTCGGTGCTGTCCCTCGCCATACTCACCAACAACATCATCGTCAGTCTGAGCGCCTTCGTCCTGGGCGCGTTCTACGGCCTGGGCACCATTTACATCATCGGCGTCAACGGCCTCATGCTTGGGGGGGTGTTCGCCTTCACGGCGCGCCACGGCATGGCCGGCCGCCTTTTCGAGTTCGTGGTCGCCCATGGGATCGTGGAGCTCAGTGTCATCTGCCTGGCCGGTGCCGCCGGCGTCGCCCTCGGGGAGGCGCTGGCGCGTCCAGGCGGCCGCAGTCGAGGTGACGCCTTCCATGCGGCGGTGAGTCAGGCCAGCAGGCTGCTGGCGGTAGTGGTGCCGTTCCTGGTCGGGGCCGGCTACATCGAAGGCTACGTGTCGCCGAATCCGGTCTACGGCCTGCCGCTGCGGACCGCCATAGGCTGTCTCTACGGCGTGCTGCTGTGGACGGTGCTGAGCGGCGGCCTGTGGCGCGCGCTGGGCCGCTTGGCGGAATCCGCGAATCACACCCGACGCCGATAGCGCAGGCGCTCGTAATAACTCAGCACCGCCTGGTCGAGCTGTGCCGGCCTGGCCAGCACCACCGATGCGCCCAGGCGTTGCAGTCGTGCGGCGATACGGCGCATGCCGTGCAGGGCATCGCGGGCAGCCAGGCTGCGATAGGGGTCCAGCCAGTCGGTGGCCTCAGCGTGCTCCAGCGCCAGTACTTCCTCGTCCAGGAGGCCGGCCACCAGCGGCAGATGTTTGCCCGCCAGCAGCTCGGTGGCCCGCAGCAGTTGGGTGGCGGCATCGCCCTCCTCCAAATCCGTCAGGATTACCACCAGGCTGCGCTGGCGTAGCCACTGACGCATCTGCAGCACTGCCGCCAGGGGATTGGACTCGCCGGACTGGGTGCGCACCCGCTCCAGTGCCTGCCGCAGCCGCGCCAGCCCGCGGGCGCCCTTGGCAGGCGCCGCGATTTCGATGGGTCCTTCGGCATAGACCACCAGGCCTACCGAATCGCCGCTGCGAACGCTCTTCTCGGCCAGTCGGGCCGCGACGTTGACGTGGTGGTGCAGCCGGCTCAGCGGGCCTGCCTGCAAACCGCTGGAGCGGCCCGCGTCGATGAGCAGCATGAGCTCCATGTGCTGCTCGTCCGCGTAGACCCGCACCGTAGTGCGCTGCGACCGTGCGGTCGCCTTCCAGTCGATGGCGTGCAGGGGATCCTGCCAGGTGTAGGGACGCAGCGACAGCAGCTCCCGGCCTGAGCCGGCGGCGGCCCGGCTCAGATCGCCGCCGGCGACCACGCCACTGCGCCGCTCCCGGTCGTCGAGGGCGTCGGGAATTACCCGAATCCGGCTCGGTAGCCGCAGCCGGCGGGACCACCAGGCCAGACCCAGGGGACCACGCCAGCGCACGTAAAGCAGCTCCCACTCCAGGACACCCAGGCGCTGGGGGGTGAGCGTCAGCCGCTGGGTGGCGGTAGGTGCGATCGGCGCCGACCAGGCGACGGGTCCCTGGGGACCCCGCAGGCCTAGCGGGTAGAGGT
>Ga0307417_10000805_pt1 | contig 12756 bp, 14 predicted proteins | sample SalMarWE160210MG_2_FD_202514 | JGI IMG/M metagenome (GOLD analysis project Ga0307417, IMG submission 202514) | Salt marsh sediment microbial communities from the Plum Island Ecosystem LTER, Massachusetts, United States - WE1602-10 | ecosystem: Environmental > Aquatic > Marine > Intertidal zone...
TGAAGAATCGATCGCCGCGAGATTATAAACCCGTCCGGGGGAAAGGCCGATGACGCGCAGGATGTCCCATATTGTGCTGCTGGGAGCGTTTCTGCTCGTGGGAAGCTCCGCGGCGCTCCACGCCGGCGACCGGTCGTGCGAAATGCCGTACCCGCAGAAGGAGCTCCCGAAGGCGGAGGATATCGTTCACCTCCCCACGGGGCTCAAGCTCTCTTTGGACGGGATGATGGACATGATCTCCGGCGCAACTCTCGTCTGCGTGGGAGAGACGCACGACAACATCGACGCCCACCGGGTCGAGCTCACCATCATCCGGGAGCTGTTCCGCCGCTTCCCCGGCCGCATCGCCATTGGGATGGAGATGTTCCGCGAACCGCAACAGGGGGTTCTCGACCGCTGGACGAAGGGGGAGCTTTCCGAGCTCGCGTTCCTGAAAGCCGTGAAATGGTACGACAACTGGGGTTCCGATTTCGGCTATTACCGCGGCATCCTGGAATTCGCGAAAGAGAACGGAATCGACGTCGTTGCGTTGAACCCGTCGAAGGAGATCCAGGAGGAAGTACGCCGGGGAGGCCTGGACAACGTTTCGGTCGATCTGAGGGCAAAGCTTCCCGGGATCGGCGAGGTGGACCCGTACCAGCGGGCAGCGATGAAGGCGGTGTACGGAAGCCACCTTCCCACCGAGGGAATGTTCGAGTCCTTCTTCCGGGTCCAGATGCTCTGGGAGGAGACGATGGCCGAACGCATCGTCGACTACCTGAAAAGCCCCCGCGGGAAGGGAAAGAGGATGGTGACGATCACGGGAGGCTGGCACGTCCGGTACGGCTTCGGTCTTCCCAAGAAGGTGGTCCGCAGGATGCCCCTGCCCTACGCTATCATTCAGCCCGTGGAGATCGAGATCCCCGAGGAGAAAAAGGACCAGCAAATGGATGTGGACCTGCCGGAAATTCCCCTGCTCCCCTACGATTTCGCCTGGTACGTCCCTTACGAGGGGCTGGAAGGAAAGCGTGTCCTGATGGGGGTCCTCCTCTCCGGGAACGAGGGGAGGGTTACCGTTAAAAGCGTCGAGGAGGGATCGCCTGCCGCAAAGGCCGGTGTCCGCCCCGGTGACGCCTTCGTTTCGTTCGACGGGGAGCCCGTGGAGGACATGACCGATATCTTCTACCGCATGGGGAAGAAGAAAGAAGGGGATACCGCCTCGCTGGTTCTTCTCCGGGACGGGGCCGAGACGCCGGTGGAGATCACCTTTTTCCGCATGCCGAAGAAAAAGGCCCATTGAGCGCCGGGGGCCGGGAAGACTGCGGAATAGGAGGAAGCCGATGCTCAGGATCAAGCGGGTGTACGATCCTCCGGATCCTTCCGATGGATACCGGGTTCTCGTGGACCGGCTGTGGCCGAGAGGCCTGGCAAAGGAGAAAGCGCAGCTCGACGACTGGCGTCCCGATATCGCCCCGACCAAGGCCCTTCGGGTCTGGTTCGCGCACGACCCGCAGAAGTGGGAAGAATTCCGGGTGCGTTACCGGAGCGAACTGGACGCGTCCGGGAGGATGGCGGAACTTGCGAAGCTGGCGGCGAGGGCAAGGAAAGGGAGGGTCACCCTCCTGTTCGGCGCGCGGGACCGGCAGAGAAACAACGCCTTTGCCCTCAAGGAGATTCTCGAGGAACGAATGTAGGGGATTTCCCCGGAGATGCCGCGCGGCTATTCCGATCGGAGAAACGATTCCAGTTCTTTCCTGTTCACGAGGAAGAAGCGCCCTTCCCGTTTCACCAGTCCTTTTTTGCGGAACCGGTTGACCTGCGTCGTTACCGTCTCCCGCGTCGTCCCGATCAATTTTGCCAGGTCCTCGTGCGTCAGGCGCAGCGGAATCCTCGTTCCCGCGGGCGTTTCGACCCCGTGCTCTTCGGCAAGCCCGAGCATGACCATTGCGAGACGGTTGTAGGACCACGTATGCCCGAAATCGGCAATCTCCTTCTCCACCTTGGACAGGCGCCGGGAAAGGAGGCGGATGAAGTTTTCGGCGACAACGGGGACGGATCGCAGGATCTCCAGGAAGTTCTTCCGCGGGATGACGGTTACGACCACGTCCGTTCCCGCGATAGCCGTCAGGGCCCTTCTGTCCTCGGAGAAGAGAAGCTCCCCGAAGATCGCGTCCGGTTTCAATATGTGCAGGATTGTCTCAGCCCCTTTTTCGGATACGGAACAGATTTTCACCACTCCCTCCTTGAGAAGGAACAGGGAGTCGCCGGGGTCTCCCCTGGCGAATATCGTCGCTTTTTTCGGGTAGCGCCGGTCGACGCAAAGGCGGGAGATTTTCTCCCTGTCCCGCTCGGGAACTCCGCGGAAGAGCTCGACCGCCGTGAGAACGGAAAGAGGCATGAGATTGACTCTATCTCCGTATTTCCCCCGTTTCAATCGTTCCCGGGATGCCGGTATCGGCCGGGGGGGGCCACGGGTCCGCCCCCCTGGTTTCCGATCCGGACAGAACCTTCGCACCTTCCTTCCGGGGAATCAGGAATGCGGCAACACCTTCCTTCCGTACATTCCGTTTACGAGGATCGCGGTTGCGATATACCAGGCGACCAAACCGGTCAGGAAGATCTCCCAGCCCGTCACCACCGCCGAGATCCTGCCGATCAGGACGCCGTCGAGCATCACGAATGCAAGCAACAGCAGACCGAAGAGAACCGCGAGATGATTCCCCGCCTTGAACGAGGCGACGAAGAAGGACAGCGTGAACAGGGTCCACATGAGGAAAAACCCGAGAAGCGCATTCGGATCCGCGGGGACACCGGTCTTCGGGAGAACGTAATCGATGACGAACAGGGACCACCAGAATGCTCCGTACGCCATGAAGGCGGAACCCCCGAATAGGCTGCCCTTGCGCAGATCGACGACACCGGCGATGAATTGTGCGGTTCCGCCGAATGCGATCGCAAGTGCGAGCGTCGCCCCTGCGCCCCAGTACCCGACGTTGTGCAAGCCCGTCGCCATCGTGGTCGTGGCGAACCCCATGAGGCCCACGACCGCCGGATTGGCCCACCATTCCCGGTTCATGCCCGGCTCCGGGGTCATCCTTGGCGATTCGTGATATTCGGACTCTTTGTGCCCAACCTCTTTCCTGAGTACTTCCAAGGGTTGTGCCATTTCGATCTCTCCTTTGGGCAGACGGTTCTTTCGGTCTGCCCGGTTTTACGGTTGGTTGCCTCGGCGGCAAGTTTCCGGAAAAACCGCCGGATGCCTTTTCTTCTGACTTCGACTATAGAAGGAGGGGCAGCAATTTGATGTGAAAGGTTTCACCGTTTCCGCTGGCGAGCCCCCCCCCGGGCGATGTCTCCTTCTCCAGTCCACGACCGGCATTCGGAGGCACCGTACCCGGGGGTTTCCTTCACCCTCCCTGCAGGATCATGCCGCCTTCCGAATCTGCCCCTTCTTTTCTCCCGGACGCTCGCTCTTCTCCGGTTCCGGCGGAATGGGCTTTTTCGTTTCCGGTACAGGCCATTCCTCCCGGTAAACCCGTCTGCCGACCGCTTCCGTATCGGAGGCGTGTCCCAGGGCGATTCCTACAACCCCGCAACCGAGCACGAGCAGGCCCAGGAGGATGGGCATAATGGTGGAGAATGCCCCGCTCCCTAACAGGATTCCTTCCATTGGTCTCTCACCTCCCTTTCTAATCCCAAGGTAGACCGGGGCAAGGGGGATTTCCGTGTGACCTTTCACGGTGTTCCGCTTCGCTCCGACGGGATCTTCCGGGCCGGAGGAATATCGTCGACGGGAGAAGGGAAGAAACCCGACGTTTGTCAGGGCGGTGCGAGAGGCGATATACTCTTCTCGCGCCGGCAGGCGGCCGGCGCGATTTCATCGGCAATAAATATTCGAAACCGGCCGGAAGGGAAGCGGGATGCCGTTCGCCGTACGCATGGGAGCCAACGCGATCGCGATCCTGCTGATCGCCTATCTCCTTCCGCAGGTGATGCTGGCCGACGGAGCGCTGTCCGCGCTGGCCGCGGCGTTCTTCCTGGGACTGGTGAACGCCGTGATCCGCCCGATCCTCGTTCTCCTCACGCTCCCGGTCACCGTGCTCACCCTCGGGGTCTTCCTCCTGGTGATCAACGGGTTGCTCCTGTGGTTCGTCTCCGGGATCGTCCCCGGGTTTCACGTCAACGGCTTCTTCGGGGCCGTCGCGGGATCGGTGCTGGTGAGCATATTCTCCGGGATTCTGACGAGCGTAATCCGGTGAGCGTGCAGATCCGGTTCCTCGGAGGGGCGAGGGAAGTTACCGGCTCCAGTATCCTGGTGAAGACGGGCCGTTCGAGGTTCCTCGTGGACTGCGGAATGTTCCAGGGAGGAGGGGAGAGCGACCGGAAAAACGCGAGGACGTTCCCGGTTCCTCCCTCCTCGATCGACTTCGTCCTGTGTACGCACGCGCACATCGACCACACGGGACTTCTTCCGAAAATCGTCCGGGACGGCTTTCGCGGCCCGATCCACGCGACCGCGGCGACGGCCGATCTTATCCGCATCATGCTGCCCGACTCCGGCCACATCCAGGAAAGGGAAGCGGAATGGAAGAGCAGGAGGCGAAAACGCGCGGGCCGCAAGGATGCTTCCCCCCTTTACACGGAAGCGGACGCGCACGCGGTGCTTCCCCTCCTGTCTCCGGTCGGGTATGGCGAGACGGTCACCCCCGCTCCCGGAATACGGGTTTCTTTCCTGGATGCGGGACACATCCTCGGGTCGGCGATCCTTCGCATCTCCGTTAAGGACGGCAACCGGGAGCGGATCCTGGTATTTACCGGTGATATCGGCCACCGGGGGCTTCCCATCGTGCGCGACCCCACGCCGGTGGAACGGGCGGACGCGGTGGTGATGGAGTCCACCTACGGGAACCGGCTGCACAAGGGGATGGCGGAAACCAGGGAGGAATTCCTCCACGCCGTGACCGACACATTGGGCCGCAAGGGCGGCAACGTGGTCATCCCGGCATTTGCCGTCGGACGCACGCAGGACATCATCTACCTGCTCGCGGATCTCACCCGGAAAGGTCTGGTGTCGGGCCTCACCGTCTACATCGATTCGCCCCTGGCCATCGAGGCCACGCGGATTACCCTCCGGCACCCCGAGTGCTTCGACAAGGAGACGATTGCGGTCTACGAGTGGCGGGAGAAAAACCCCGACGCGCTCCGGGTCGTCGTATCGAGGGGCGTGGAGGATTCCATGGCGCTCAATTCGATGCGCGGCGGCGGGATCATCCTGGCCGGCAGCGGAATGTGCGAGGCGGGGCGGATCAAGCACCACCTGAAGCACAACCTCTGGCGAAAGGAATCCAGCGTGATCATCGTGGGATTCCAGGCGCCGAGGACCCTGGGGCGAAGGATCGTGGAGGGGGCCAAGCGGGTCCGTATCTTCGGGGAGGAGATAGGCGTCGCCGCCGACGTCTACACGATCGGTGGGCTGTCCGCCCACGCCGACCGGAACGACCTTCTCGCCTGGGCCGGGGCTTTCCGGACCCCTCCCGACAAGGCTTTCGTGGCCCACGGCGAGGAGTCGGTGTCCATCGGTTTTGCCGGACTTCTTTCCGGGCGGCTCGGCTGGAACGCCTCGGTCCCGTATCCGAACCGGACCATCGAACTATGAGAGAGGCAGGATGGATCCGCTTCGCCTCGGTCGCGTTCCTTGCCCTGGTCTGGGTGACTGCACATCCCCTCTCTCTCGAGGCGCATGCCGTCCACGACCCCCAGGACGATATTCTCAAGTCGATCGGCGTGGACGAGAAACTCGGCGGCGCGGTCCCCCTCGATGCCCACTTCCGGAACGAGAAGGGTGACGAGGTTCGCCTGGGAGACTACTTCACGGGGGGGCCGGTGCTTCTGACCCTGAACTACTACACCTGCCCGATGCTGTGCCCCCTGACGCTTCGCACGCTTCTCGGGACGGTGGAGAAGCTGAAGGGGGTTGACCTCGCGCGCGACTTCCGGATCGTTACGGTAAGCTTCAACCCGGAGGACAGCGTCGATACGGCCCGCGCGCCCGCCGGAGAGATACACGACGTGATGGAGGGGATACCCGACCCGGCAGCGCGGTGGCCGTTCCTGCTGGGCGATGCGGAGGCGGTAGACGCCCTCACCGGCGCCGTCGGATTTCGGTACCGGAAGGTGGGAAACGAGTTTGCCCATCCGGACGTGCTCGTCGTGCTGACCCCCGAGGGGAGGATCTCCCGCTACCTGTACGGGGTCGAGCAGGACCCCCTGGATCTCAAGATGGCGCTCATCGAGGCCTCGGGGGGGAACATCGGGAAGTCGACCGCCCTGAACCAGGTCCTGTTGTTCTGCTTCCAGTATGACCCTGTGGGGAAAAAATACGCTCTCTACGCCCGAAACATCATGAAGGCCGGCGGGGTCCTGACGGTCGCACTGCTCGGAGGCCTGTTCCTCGTTTTGTGGAAGCGGGGCCGGAGATAGTGTACCGTTTCGTAAATAGTTTCACGCACCGGGAGCGTCGATGCGCCGGCCTTGCTACGACGCGCGGCTGAGGCATACCGTTTTCGTATGGTGAAGAAGCGCAACGAGGCTGTCGCTTCTGCTGCGGCGCTCGAATGCCGGGGAATTTGCGAGACAGTGCACCAGGCCACTTCGTAGCGATAGCGACGGGGGGAGACGATGGCGAATGCATACACCCTGGGGGAGGCGGCATCCCGGACGACGGGCGAGGTGGATGCCCTGTTTCTTTTCATCACGGTCGTCTCCCTGTTTTTCTTTCTGCTCGTCGAGGGACTGCTGATCTACTTCGCGATCCGGTATCGAAGGAGAAAGGGGGGCGAACCCTCCGAGACCCCCGACATACGAGGCAACCTGTTACTGGAAACCATCTGGATCCTGATCCCCACGATCGTCGTCGCCTCCTTCTTCTACTACGGGTACCGGGTGTTCCGGGACATCCGGACGCCACCCCCTGGAGCGACCGACATTCACGTCGTGGGCAGGCAGTGGCTCTTCGAGTTCCGGTATCCCGACGGCAGGTCGTCGATCAACGAGATCCGGGTGCCCGTCGGCAGGCCCGTGAAGCTCATCCTGTCTTCCGACGACGTGATCCACAGTTTCTACATACCCGCGTACCGGCTCAAGCAGGACATGGTGCCGGGTCGGTACAATACCCTGTACCTGCATCCCGACAAGGTGGGAACGTACGATATTCTGTGCGCGGAGTATTGCGGCGTCGGCCACTCCACGATGCGCGCGGAATTGATCGTGATGGAACCCGCCGCCTATGCGGCATGGCGGGAGAAGAAAGGGGCGCCGGCCGGCCTGTCGCTCGCGGGACAGGGGAAGGCGCTCGTGGAGAAGTCCGGTTGCCTCGGATGCCATGCGGTCGAGGGAGAGGAGAAGGTCGGCCCGAACCTCGGCGGGATTTTCGGCAGGAAGGTCCTTCTCTCGGACGGGACCACGGTGACCGCGGACGAGGAATATCTCCGGGAGTCTCTCCTCGATCCCAAGGCAAAGGTGGTGAAGGGATACCCGGCCGTCATGCCCACCTTCAAGGAGAGCCTTTCCTCCGACGAAGTGGGCGCAATCATCGCCTACCTGAAATCCCTTTCCGGGGTAAAGGCGAAGGAGTCGGAGGAGGAGAAGGAAGAAAAAGAGGGGAGGGAGGCCCCACCGGGGCAGAAAGGGAAAGAGCTGGTCGAAACCCTCGGGTGCCTGGGGTGCCACTCCGTCGACGGGTCGGTCCGGGTCGGCCCTTCGTTCAAGGGGCTGTTCGGCGGGCAGGTCGAGCTCGAGGGCGGTGGGAAGGCGACGGCCGACGAGGCATATCTCAGGGAATCGATCAACCGCCCCAAGGCAAAAGTCGTCAAGGGGTTTCCCGATGTCATGCCGGAATTCCAAGGGAAGATTTCGGAGGAAGACCTCTCCGCCGTCATCGCCTACCTGAAGACGCTGAAACAGTAGGTTTTTTTGCGCATCCAACTCCCCTCTCCGGTCATCGCATGGGGGAAAAACGGAAGGAGAGAGAAAAAAACCGATGCGGGAAACGACGGGGAACGGGGAACAGCCGCAAAACGGTAACGCTTCCCCGAGGGGCTACCTCGAGGCGAAAGGGATCCGGGCATGGGCCTACACCTTGGACCACAAGCGGATCGGGGTGATGTACCTGTACACGACCCTCTTCTTTTTTCTGGCGGGTGGAGTATTCGCTCTCCTGATCCGCCTCAAGCTGATGTATCCCGGGCAGCACATATTCACCAACCAGACCTACAACGTGTTGTTCACCATGCACGGGGCCCTGATGATCTTCCTGTTCGTCATCCCCGCGATCCCCTCGGGCCTGGGGAACTTCTTCATCCCGCTGCAGATCGGTGCGAGGGACGTGGCGTTCCCCCGGCTGAACCTGATGAGTTACTGGATCTTCGTGGCCGGGATCGTCGTGATCCTTTTCTCCCTCGGCCGCCCGATGGACACGGGGTGGACCTTCTACACCCCGTATTCCGCGAGGACCTCCGCCGACGTTACGGTCCTCTCCTTCGGGATCTTTCTCGTCGGAATGTCCTCCATCCTCACGGGCCTGAACTTCCTGGTGACGATCCACAAACTCCGTGCGCCGGGGATGACGTGGCACCGGATGCCGCTTTTCATCTGGTCGATGTACGCCACCAGCATCATCCAGGTTCTGGCGACCCCGGTTGTGGGGATCACCTTCCTTCTGCTCGCCATGGAGCGGCTCTTCGGAGTGGGATTCTTCGATCCGACGAAGGGGGGCGATCCGATCCTGTTCCAGCACTTCTTCTGGTTCTACTCTCACCCGGTCGTCTACGTGATGATCCTCCCCGCGATGGGAATCATCTCGGAAATCATCCCGGCCTTCTCCCGGAAGCCGATCTTCGGGTACAAGGCGATCGCCTACTCCTCTCTGGCGATCGCCGGCTTCGGGTTTTTCGTCTGGGGCCACCACATGTTCGTCACCGGGATGTCCGCCACGGCGGCGATCATCTTCTCCCTCCTGACCTACTCCGTGGCCATACCCACGGCGATCAAGGTCTTCAACTGGCTCGCCACGATGTACCGGGGATCCATCACCTTCGAGTCCCCCATGCTGTATGCCCTGACCTTCATCTTTCTCTTCGTCGTCGGGGGCTTGACGGGGATGTTCCTGGGAGCCCTGGGGGCGGACATCCACGTGCACGACACCTACTTCATCGTCGCCCATTTTCATTACACCATGGTGGGGGGGACGGTGATGGGGCTTCTGGCCGGCCTGCACTTCTGGTTTCCCAAGATGACCGGCAGGATGCTCAGCGAAAAGATGGCGGTTCCTGCCTGGCTGCTGATATTCATCGGCTTCAACGTCACCTTTTTCACCCAGTTCATCCTGGGGTTCGAGGGAATGCCGAGGCGCTACGCGCAATACCCCGCGCAATTCCAGGCGCTGAACATCGTGTCCACGGTGGGGTCGTGGATCCTCGCGGCGGGGATTTTGATCATGTTCGCGAATTTCGTCCACGGGCTGTTCCGGGGCGCCCTCGCCCCACCGAACCCCTGGAACGCCCTATCCCTGGAGTGGCAGACGGGGTCACCGCCGGCGACGGAGAATTTCGAGGAAATCCCGACGGTGACCGACTGGCCGTACGGGTATGCGGGGAGGCAGACGTAGGGAAATGAGCGGACGATCCACGCACCACGGGCCCGGGGCGGCAGGGCACGAAGCCCACATGGACCCGACCACGGCCCGCGAGGCCGCAACGCTGGGGATCTGGACGTTCCTCGCCACCGAGGTCCTTCTCTTCGGGGGGCTGTTCACCGCCTACGTCATCTTCCGGATCAAGTACCCCCAGATGTTCTACGAGGACCACCTGGAGCTGAACAGGATTCTGGGCGCGGTCAACACCGTCGTGCTGATCTGCAGCAGCCTCACCGTGGCGCTCGGCATCGCGGCGATCCGCAAGGGAAAGGTCATGCTCCTCCGTTTCTACCTTTTCCTCACCATCCTTCTGGCGGCGACGTTCCTGGTGATCAAGTACTTCGAATACATGGAGGACTTTTCCAAGGGGCTCTATCCCTCCACCGACATCTTCTTCTCCCTTTACTTCATGATGACCGGGCTGCACGCGGTCCACGTGACGGCGGGGATTACGGCGCTCGCCACGATGCTCGTCCTGGCCTTTCGGGGAAGATTCTCGGCGGATTATCATACGCCCGTGGAAGTCACGGGGTTATACTGGCATTTCGTCGATCTCGTGTGGATCTACCTTCTGCCGCTGTTGTACCTTGTCGGGTAGGTCGTCAAGGGGGACCTTATGAAACCGGAACACGGCGGGTACGGCATCTACCTCATGGTCTGGGTCGCACTGCTGATCCTGACGGGTCTCACCGTCGCGGTTTCCTACGTGCACCTGGGGATGATGAACGTCGTCGTCGCCCTTCTCATCGCTTCGGCGAAGGCGTCACTCGTCGCCCTTTTCTTCATGCACCTGCGGTACGAAAGCCGGCTCGTCTGGGGGTTCGCCCTGACGCCGATCTTTTTCCTGGCCCTCATCATCGCGGGGACCCTCTCGGATACCTTGTTCCGTTGACGCCACGGCGGGTGTCCCCGCCGGGGAAAAAGGGGGGAGAATCGATGCTCGGAAGAGTTACCGTGGGGCTCTTCTTCGTTCTGCTCATCTGGGGCAATCTCGTCGCGGGGCTGAAGGCGGGGCTGGGCTGTCCCGACTGGCCCCTCTGCCACGGGAAGGTTCTTCCGCCATTCCGCTTCGACATCTATATGGAGTTTCTCCACCGGGTGATCGCGGCGGCGGCGGGAGTCGCCCTTGTCGTTCTGTCGTATCGACGATTCCGGGATTACCGCGGTGGGGCCAGAACCGTGCCCGCGCTGGCGGTGGCCTTGCTGGCGTCCGAGATCATCATGGGCGGGGCTGTCGTGCTCCTCCAGATTCCGGTCCGGCTCACCATCATCCACTTCACCACGGGCATGGTCGTATTCCTCTTCGCCTATTACATGATGGTTTTCGACGGAGTCCAATCGCCTCCCTCCTTCTCGGTGCGGGGGTACCCGGGCCTGTTCTTCGGGATGGGGATCCTCGTGTTCCTCCTCGCGGCATTGGGGGCCTACGTCCGTCATGCGGGCGCGGGACTTTCCCTTCCCGACTGGCCGACCTCTCTGGGAGGTCTCGTTCCGGACGTTCTGTCCGGAGCGGTACTCATCCAGTTCTCCCATCGGGTGGTCGCCGCGCTCGTCGCGCTCACCGTCGTGGCGCTCTGGGCGGCGACGCGCCTGGACGAGCACCTCAGGAAGCACAGGCGGATGGCCGGGGGGCTTGTTCTCCTGATCCTTGCGCAGGTTGCGGTCGGCGGCGTCGTGGTTCTGACACGGCTCTACTTCCTCTCGACCGCCCTGCACCTGGCCGTGGCGCTGGCAATGCTCATGATACTGGCCCGAATGTGGGTGAGAGAACTTTCCCCCGGAGGGACGTCGTCATAAAGGCGACCGCCCTGCCGAGAAAACCCGCCGAGGGAAAGGAAGGGGGATACCCGGCGGACCTGGCCGGCTCGGCCCTTCTGATCTCGAAACCCGGCATCGTGTCGGGCGTCGGACTCGCCGGCCTGGCCGGGATGGTCCTGGCCGAAAGGGGGATGCCCGCCGCCGGCATCGTCATCCCCTGCCTCGCAAGCGTCATCGGCGCAGCCTCCGGGGCCGCGGTCATGAACGGCATCCTCGACTCTCCGCTCGATGCCCGGATGCCCAGGGTGTCGGGACGGGTCGAGGCGATGAGAAGAGTCGGCAACGAGGGAGCGCTTGCCCTATCCCTCGGTCTTGTCCTGGCCTCGCTTTTCCTTTCCTACCGCTATTTTCACGGGATGACCGCCGCTCTCGTGCTCGCCGCCGTCCTGTCCTACACGCTCCTGTATACTCTCTTCCTCAAGCGGCGTTCTCCCTACGGGACGATTCCGGGGGGCATTCCGGGGGCGCTTCCCGTTCTCATCGGGTATTCCGCGGTGGCCGGCCGTATCGGGATGGACGGGATCATCCTGTTCCTCGTGATGATCCTCTGGCAGCCGCCCCACTTCTGGACCCTGGCGCTCGAGCACAGGGAGGAGTACCGGGATGCGGGAGTTCCCGTTCTTCCCGTCGCCCGGGGCGAGCCGTACACCAAGATCCTCATCTTCCTCTATGGCGTGAGTCTTTTGCCGGCGACCCTCGCCCTCTGGGCGTTCGGATACTGCTCGGCGGTGTTCGGGCTGGCTGCCTTCCTCCTCTGGTGCTTCTTTCTTCTTTCCTGCTATCGCAACGTGGTCGGCCGGCGCAGGTATCGCCGGGCGTTCGGAGCCTCCATTCTGTACATGATGGGAATTCTGCTCGCGGTGATCGTGGACGTCTCCGCGCGGTAGTAGGATAGGACCATGTGCCTTGCGGGAAAGGAGCTTGGGGAATGAGCCTTCTGGTCGTCGGCTCGATGGCGTTCGACAGCATCCGGTCTCCCTTCGGGGAGGTCGAGAAGGTGGTGGGAGGGTCCGCCATGTACTTCTCCCTGGCGGCAAGCTATCTCGCCCCGGTGCGCCTGGTTTCGGTTGTCGGGGAGGATTTCTCCCCGGAGGTGATCCGGATGCTCGGCTCCCGGTCGATCGACACGAGGGGCCTCACGGTCGCCGAGGGCAGGACCTTCCACTGGAAGGGATTTTACGAGTACGACCTCAACACGGCCCACACCGTGACGACCGAACTCAACGTCTTCCGCGACTTCGCTCCCGTCCTTCCCGAGGAATACCGGG
>Ga0307417_10000806_pt1 | contig 12755 bp, 16 predicted proteins | sample SalMarWE160210MG_2_FD_202514 | JGI IMG/M metagenome (GOLD analysis project Ga0307417, IMG submission 202514) | Salt marsh sediment microbial communities from the Plum Island Ecosystem LTER, Massachusetts, United States - WE1602-10 | ecosystem: Environmental > Aquatic > Marine > Intertidal zone...
GGGACCCCGGTGGTCATCCCTTGGGCACGCAGGTAGTGATCGGCGGCGTCGAGCATCGCGTTCCGAGGAACCAACCCGACGATCTCGCTTCCCGTGACGCGCAAGCCGAGACGTGCGGCCTCCTCGCAAGCTGCGTCGAAGACGACATGCAGGGGTGTGACAGAGGGATCGGTGAGGTTGAAGGACACCTGGGCGCGGCCGTACTCCTCGATGTACCAGCCGACTCCTCGGAGTTCCGTGAACCGCCCGGGGACACGCACGGCCGCACCGGTGTCGTCTCGAACGATCGTGCCCTTCTCATCTCTCTTGACCCTGCCGCTCTCGCGAAGCTCCCCGGCGATCTTGCCGGCAGCGGATCGATCACGGGTGTTCAGGTTCACGTTGTAGGCGATAAGAAAGTTCCTCGCTCCGATGGCCGTCGCACCGGAACGGGCATTGAAGTCGTCGGGACCGAAGTCGGGAGAGTCGCCCCGATCGGAGAGCCCTTCGTACTCTCCACGTCTGACGTTCGCCAGCGACCGACGCTCGGGCGCGGTCGCCGCCTCTCCATACAGGTAGACGGGGACGCCCAACTCGCTGCCGACCCTCGCCCCGACCCTCCGCGCCAAATCGGCGCAGTCTTGCATCGTCGCACCATCGAGCGGCACGAACGGGCAAACATCCGTTGCGCCCATCCGGGGGTGTTCCCCATGGTGGAGGCGCATGTCGATGAGGTCGGCGGCGCGCTCGATTGCGCGAAACGCCGCTTCTTCGACAGCAGCCAGCTCCCCGACGAACGTCATGACGGTGCGGTTCGTCGCAACACCGGGATCGATGTCGAGTAGCTCTGCACCACCCACCGCGGAGATCGCGGCGGCAATCGCATCGACTACCGCAGGATCGCGGCCCTCACTGAAGTTGGGAACACACTCGACGAGTTTCATCACGCCTCCAGTTCGAAGAGGGTCTCGAGCGGCTCGCGGCCCATGTAGTGCGAAGCCATCAACTCCTCCCACTCCGCATATCGTTCCTCACAGCGCAGCGAGCAGAACTCGGACCTCCTACGCCTGGTGGCGCCGTCCCACAAGCACGTCGCATGCAGACGCCGCAACCACAGAGGGTCGAAGAGCGGATACCGACCCAAGGGCTCGTGCGTGGGTTCCATCCTCTCCTCACTGCTCCTCCCCAGGCTAGAGGGGTTGCGGATGCTCGTCCCAGCCCGAAACATCTTCAGAATACGTGGTGGGGTGCCGATGCCTGAAGCTGAATGCAACAAGGCCTGACATTCAAGTGCACGCGGTGTCGTGCCAAGCCTGCGGTAGTGAAGAAGGGACGCAAGACGTTTCTCTGCGCCAGCTGCGCATCGGACCTCATGTGGCAGGACATCGTGGGCTGGATCTCCGACCCGGTCGGAGAAGATGACGCGCCGGACGCGGGCTCCGTATAGCCTGGGGATGTGTACAGGCGAAGCGGCACCTACGTTCTGCTCGCAGGGGCCTTTCTAGCCCTGCTGCTGCTCTGGCTGCCCGTTCGCTACTTCACCGGGTACTCGATCGGGAGAGATCACGTCAGCAAGATCTACCTTCCATGCGGAACGGCATTGGGGATACTCACCGATCAGTTCGACCCCGCCGTGACGCGACCCGGCGAACGGAACGAGTGCACCAAACGGGCGCGAGGTCGCATCGTCTATGTGGTGGTATTCGTCGGTCCGCTTCTGGTGCTTGGCATGTACGGGGTCCTCCGCGGTCCCCACCCTTACCTTCCGCTTCGCCAGTAGGAAGCGACCCTCGGGATCCCTCCCGGCAGCCTGGCAGTATGTACCGGACATCCGGCACGCCGTGCTGGTGGCGGTGGCTCACCATCATGCCGCTGACCCTCCCACATGCATGATGAACGGGTGAACGATCGGGATCTTCACCGCCTACTACGACCTGGTTCTCATGCCTCCGGAGTCGAGCACAGTGCGTGGAGTGGGCACGAGGCAGGATCACGATCAGCGTCACGCTGGACCTTCCCTTGGGGATCTTCGGGATGCCGCCGCAGGGGTCAGGCGCTCAGCCGGCGGACCGATGCCTGACGGCTCGCTCTGCTCGCGACGGGAGAAGATCGCGCGCACCGAGCGCTATCGCTCAGCCCTCGAGGCGAGGTACGCGCCACCGAGCACCATCGTGGTGCCGAGGATGGATATGCCGGCCACGTGCTCGCCATGGAACAGCACGCCGAGCAGGATCGCAACGATCGGCAGGAAGTAGATCGCTATGGACGCTCGCGTTGCTCCGACACGACCAGCCAGCACCGACATCGCGAGCTGCGCGACTCCCGTCCCGAGTACGCCAAGTGCCGCGACCGCGGCCAACGGTCCCCACGCGAATGTGACCTTGGACAGCTGTGTCAAGCCGATCGGTACCACGATCACGATGGCTGACAGCTGCGCACGGAACACGACAGGGAACGCGCCGTACCGCTGCTGGAGTGGTACCGCCAGATTCACGGCCAGGCCATAGGAGAGTGCTGCTGCCACCACCATCAGGGACCCGTAGACGGCGGCAGTTCCACCTCCCAGCGATGGCAGACCTATCGCGACGATGCCGGCCAAACCAAGAGACAACCCAAGCAGCTGAGGGCGTCCCGGCGCCTTCCGAAGGAGGAACGCTGCGATCACCGCCGAGAAGATGGGCATCGACCCGTTGAGCATTCCTGCCAACGATGAAGAGATCCACTGCTCTGCGATCGGGAACATCAACATAGGGAATGCCATCCACACGACGCCGAGCAGCGCAAGCCTCGGCAGATCCGCTCGATCCACGTGGTGGCGCGATGCAGGAACGAGTGAGAGCGTTGCCGCACCGACCAGGAGGCGCAGCGACGTGACCACCGGAGGTGGGAAGGCCTCCAATCCGAACGCGATCAGCAGGAACGACGATCCCCAGATGAGCGAGATGGCGCCGAGAAGCCCCCAGTCGGCAACCGAGTAGGCAGCACGCCTGGTGCCGGGTGCCGTGAACAGGATGGTCGGTCGCCGCATCGCTGCGAGGCTAGCCGCGCGGCTGTTCGTACTCGGAAGTGTTCTGCGCCTTCCACACAACGGTGAATGCGAGGTATATGGCAAACAGGATGATCGCAATCGGACCGATACGAACGATCTTCAACAGGCCGATCCTATCGGCGAGCGCTGTCCCGAATAGGGCGCCGAATGGCACCGTGCTCCACGCGAGGGCTCTCCCGGCGGCACTCACCCTCCCGAGGAGATGCGGCGGCGTATAGAGCTGCCGCATGGTCAGGAGACTGATGTTCGTCCAGACCAGTCCTGTGAACGCAACGGCGAGCACACTGGTCACGATGGCCAGGTTGTGCGACCACGTGAGACCGAAGATGCCGAAGCCGAGCACCGCGAACCCGAACACGTAGCTGCGTCCCAGGCCGACGAGATCGATGACCTTCGCAGCGGTGAGAGCGCCGATAATGCCGCCGGCACCCATGCCGACGAAGAAGACTCCGAGCTTGGCCGGATCGTTGGTGCCAAGAATCTCGGCCCCGATGAGAACCAGGGTGGCCTCGATGAAACCTCCGGTGATGAAGTTGGCGAGTCCCCCTCCCAGCGTGGTCAGCCGGATCCGCGGTTCCCGCCAGAGATGCTGCCAGCCCTCCTTGAGTGTCTCTACGAAGTGACCATTGGTTTCGAGTGTTCGTTGCGGGACTCGAGCCAGGAGAGTGAACGACAGCGCCGATACAAGGAACGTGAGGCCGTCGAACGCGAAGGCCGAAGCAAATCCGGCCTTCTTGACGATGAAACCTCCGATGAGTGGCCCAATGAGAAAGGCTGCCTGCTGCGAGAGCGAGAGACGGCTGTTCGCTCTCGCCAATGAGGTACCCGACGCGAGTGAAGGGATGAACGCCTGAAGTGAGGCAAAGAAGGAAGCGGCGAGGGTGCCCGAGACGAACGCGAGCGCGAACAACCCGAGTGTGGTGATCCCGGACGTACGCGATACGACGGCGAGCACGATGAATGCAGCAGCACGAAGGAGTTCGTTGAGGACGAGCAACGGTCGGAGGCGGTAGCGATCGAGAAGTGTCCCACCCAGGAAACCGAAGATCAGGGTGGGGACGTTCTCGGCGGCGGAGAGTATGCCGAAGTCGAAGGCCCGTTCCGTGAGTCCTGCGAGGTAGAGGGGGACGGTGAAGTAGGCCACGTAGTCGCCAAGCAGCGAAATCGACTGCCCAACCCACACGACGGAGAAGTTGTGGAGCGGGTGCGCTCGTCGATGGCTGCCGCGAGTCACGGCGGGTAGCCTAGCCGTGTGCTGGCAGGGATTTCATAGGACCTCGATCGAGATTCGCCGATGTGATCTGCGCTCGGGTAGCCTCAACGTTGTCATGGGTGATCTACGCGAGTTACCAGAGCAGGTCAGCGAGCTGATCGATCTCTCCAAGGAGTACCTGCGTCAGGAGACGATCGAACCTGTCAAGAGGCTCGGACGAGTGTTCGGCATGGGTTTCGCCGCGTCCGTTCTTTTCTCGATCGGAGCGCTCCTCCTGTCGGTCGCCGGTATGCGGCTGATGGTGCGGGTCCTCCCGGAGGGGCAGCTCTGGAGCGCGCTTGGCGTATTCATCTCATTCGTCGTGCTTGCCGGGGTAGCGGGCCTGATCATGTGGAGGGCGAGTCGCGATGGTTGAACGGGCCGATATCGAAGCCAAGGCACGCGAGATCGAACAGACGCTCAATGAAACGAAGGAGAGCGTCCAGGACAAGGGCGTGATGATCGCGATCGCAGTGATCGCAGTGATCGGTATCGCGTTTCTGTTGGGCCGGCGTCGCGGCAAGCAGGCCAGGGCCGTTGTGAAGGTCTACCGGTCCTGACTCTCGAGTCCGATTCGGATGGTCTCGCCAGGCCTCAGTCGCTTCTGGTAGACAACCTTTGAAGGGCGAGGTTTTCGAAGAAACCCGAACGCGAGGATCGCTGCACCAACCACCACCAGTTTCGCGTCGCCTGTTCGTAGGCCACGAAAGAGATTCCTCGTTCCCAGTCCATCGAGCTGCATACGATCAGGGTAGCTGCAGGTCGAGCTGCACTCGACGTCGTGGGCTGTGAGTTGCGAGTTCTAGAGCCACTCGCCCGGAGGTCTCTCGGCGTCGACTGCCGCGTTCCCACCGACAACCCGAATATCAGAACTCAGAACGAGTGGGCGAAGCCCGCCCCTAAAATACCTGCCATGCTCAACGAAACCATGAAGAGAGTCGTCATCTGGATCATCGTGCTGGGAATGGTGCTGTCGCTCACCGTCGGGCTCCTTTCCCTGGTCTTCTCGTCGTGAAGGTCATTCTTCGGCATCCACGCCGGGAGGTCACGGTTGGTGCTCCCACCACCGTCGACCGGATGCTGAAGACCCTCGACATCGTGCCCGAGACGGTGCTGGTCATTCGTGGATCGGACCTCCTGACCAGAGATTCACTCCTCGCTGTCGACGACACCGTCGAGGTGCGTCCCGTGATCTCGGGGGGCTGATGCGCTGCAGGGTCTGCACGTCCAGGGCCGCCGTGGAGGTTCGACGACACAACGCGGCGTTCTGCCGGGATCACTTCATCGATCATGTGGTCAGGCAGGTGGAGCGGACCATCCACGAATTCGACATGTTCGATCACACAGATCGTCTGGTCATCGGCGTTTCGGGCGGCAAGGACAGCCTTGCCCTCTGGGACATTCTCCACCGTCTCGGATATCGCTGTGAGGGCATCTACCTCGACCTTGGCATCGACGCCTACTCGACCGAGAGCGGTGAGTACATCGAGCGATTCGTGAAGGAACGGGACTTGATCCTGCGTGTCGTGGACCTCCAGGACGCGTACGGCTTCACGATCCCACAAGCGGCAGAGTCGACACGGCGCAGCCCGTGTTCCGCGTGCGGCCTTTCCAAACGCTACATCCTGAACGAGGAGGCGCTCAAAGGTGGGTACGACGCACTGGTGATGGGGCACAACCTCGATGATGAAGCCGCGACCTTGTTCTCCAACGTTCTCAACTGGAGTGTCGAGTACCTCGCGAGGCAGAAGGTGGTCCTGCCTGCATCGGACGGCCTGGTAAAGAAGGTGAAACCTCTGGTGCGTGTGGCCGAACGGGAGACCGCTGCGTACGCGGTGCTTTCCGGTATCGACTACGAGGTCGAAGAGTGCCCGATGGTCGCGGGCAACACGGTCAACCGCATGAAGGAGTGGATGGCGTTGCTCGAGCACCGGTCCCCTGGAGTGACCCAGCACTTTCTCGGTGGCTTCTACAAAGTGGGCAGCTTCGACGCGGCCCCACCGGTCCTTAGATCGTGCGAATCGTGCGGCCGGCCGACAACCGGTGAGCGATGCGCGTTCTGCAGGCTGCAAGAGTTGGCTACTCGATCATGATCTTTCGAGCCGGCGATCGTTGTCTGCTGGTGGACCTCCGGGGACGTAGGTACCTGGTCACCCTGAAGGAAGGGGGGGAGTTCCACTCTCACCTCGGGGCCCTGTCCCATGACGACCTGATCGGAGAGGAGGAAGGCACCCTGATGCCAACCAGCAGTGGCAGCCGGCTCCTCGCGATCCGACCCCGCTATGTCGACTACGTTCTCAAGATGCGCCGTGGCGCACAGATCGTCTACCCGAAGGATGTCGGACCGATCCTCATCTACGGTGACATCGGCCCGGGGGAGAAGGTGCTCGAAGCCGGCACAGGCTCAGGAGCACTGACGATCGCGCTGGTCAGGGCCGTCGGCTCCACGGGGAGCGTGGTCAGTGTCGAAGCCCGAGAGGACCATGCTGCGCACGCTCGGAGGATGATCGAGGCGTTCTTCGGGGCGATTCCGGAGAACCTCGACCTTCGTGTCGGCGCCGTTGAGGATGTGGGTACCTCTGTGTCGCCCAGTCGCATCGTGCTCGATCTTCCCGAGCCATGGCACGTTGCCGAGAACGGCGGTGGCCTGCAACCGGGCGGTGTGTTCGTCTCCTATCTGCCGACGGTTCCCCAGGTGCAGACACTCGTGGAGACGATGCACGCGTCGGGGGCGTACCAGATGATCGAGACGTTCGAAACCATGCACCGAACCTGGAAGGTCGAGGGGAGATCGGTCCGTCCCGATCACCGTATGGTCGGTCACACAGGGTTCGTCACAGTCGGACGCAGGACGCGATGAGAGGACCCCGCAGGGCCCTCCCACCTGTTGACCGGATCGCTACGGCTCGATGAAGATGCACTCGCCCGGGCACTCTTCGGCCGATTCGATCACCATGTCCTCTTGGCCGTCGGGAACCACAGCCAGGCCCTGAGCACCTTCGGGGTTGCCCTCGGACGCGGCGAAGATCTTCTCGCCTTCCTTGACGTAGGCCAGACCGTCGTCCAGCAGGACGAATACGTCGGGTGCGATCTCCTCGCACAGGCCGTCGCCCGTGCAGAGATCCTGGTCGATCCAAACCTTCATTGTGTAGAAGTCTCCTTATCGGAACGGAGGCATGATACCCGCATTCGGGTTTGTGGGAGTCTCACCGGCAATTGCGGGCCGGTCGTATACTGCGCGCGGTCATGAACGAGGTGACCCGGCTCCAAGCGACGATCGCGGAACTCGAGTCGCAGGTCGAGGGCCTGCAGACGTCCGCTGGACGCGCGCATGCGCTGGAACGGCAACTCTCCGAAGTCCGTCTCCAGCTGGATGACGCCATCTCGAGAAACAGCAGGTTGGCAGCAGTCCTCTCCGAAGCTCGGGAGCAGCTGGCGCTCCTTCGGGAGGAGATCGAGAAGCTCTCCGCACCGCCCAACCAATTCGGCACGGTCGTGCAGGTCAACCAGGACGGCACCGTGGACGTGATGACCGGCGGCAGGAAGCTCCGGGTGACGGCCCAACCGTCCATCGAGGTGAAGCAACTCGCTCGGGGCCAAGACGTGCTCCTCAACGAGGCGATGAACATCGTCGACGTTCGGGAGTTTGCACGATTGGGAGAAGTCGTCACCGTGAAGGAACGCCTCGAAGCCGGACGCCTCCTGGTGCTCGCGCGTGGAGACGAGGAACGGGTCGTCGAGATCGCCGAACCTCTCGAGAGCAAGCCCCTTCGGGCAGGCGACGCCGTGCGCCTCGACGGGAGGACAGGCCTCGTATTCGAAAAGCTGCAGCGCCCCGAGATCCAGGAGCTGATCCTCGAGGAGATCCCCGACGTCACCTACGAGCAGGTGGGAGGTCTGCGCGAGCAGATCGCAGCGATCCGTGACGCCGTCGAGCTTCCCTACGTCCACAAGGAGCTGTTCGAGACTTACGGGCTTGAAGCCCCGAAAGGCGTGCTGCTCTACGGTCCGCCGGGTTGTGGCAAGACGCTCATCGCCAAGGCGGTCGCGAACAGCCTCGCGCAAGCCGTCACGGAACGGACGGGACAGACCGATGTCAAGTCCTATTTCCTCAACGTGAAAGGCCCAGAGCTCCTCAACAAGTACGTCGGCGAAACGGAGCGGCAGATCCGCTTGATTTTCGCCAGAGCCAAGGAGAAGTCGGACCAGGGCGTGCCCGTGATCGTCTTCTTCGACGAGATGGACTCGCTGTTCCGGACGAGAGGCACAGGCGTTTCATCCGACATGGAATCGACGGTCGTCCCACAGTTGCTCTCCGAACTCGACGGTGTCGAGAGCCTGAAGAACGTCATCGTGATCGGCGCTTCGAACCGGGAGGATCTCATCGACCCGGCGATTCTGCGGCCCGGTCGCCTGGACGTGAAGATCAAGATCGATCGACCCGATGAAGACTCCGCCCGACAGATCTTTCGTATCTACCTCGGAGATGTGCCCATCAACAGGGACGAACTGGAAGCGTCCGGAGGGGACAGGGATGCCGTCGTGACATCGATGATCGAGCGCACCGTTGAACTGATGTACTCGAAGGACGACGAGAACAAGTTCCTCGAGGTGACCTACGCCAACGGTGATCGGGAGTTGCTGTACTTCAAGGACTTCTCGAGTGGCGCGATGATTCAGAACATCGTCAGCCGAGCGAAGAAAGAAGCCATCAAGCGCGAGATCGATGGCGGCAGTCGCGGCATCCAGACCGGAGACCTCCTCGAAGCGATTCGAAACGAGTTCACCGAGCACGAGGACCTCCCGAACACAACCAACCCGGACGACTGGGCGAAGGTCTCGGGCAAGAAGGGCGAGCGCATCGTCTACGTGCGGACGTTGGTTCGTGGCGAGGACAAGTCGAAGAAGATCGAAGCCGTCACAACCGGACAGTACCTCTGAGGTTCGCATGAGTCCCGGTCGCACCAGCGGGCACCCGACGGTGCTCGGCACCGAAACCGAGTTTGGCATCAGCATCACAGGGCGCACTCAGGACAGTGCGGTACTTTCGTCCGGATTGGTCGTCCAATCCTCACCTGACGGAACCCCCGTCCGGTGGTCTCTCGGTGAGGAGTCTCCAGGCCGGGATGCTCGCGGGAGGCGCTACACCGTCCCGGTCGACGTGGACCCGGACGCACTCAACGCACTCCTACCGAACGGAGCCCGACTCTACGTCGACCATGCACATCCCGAGTACTCCACGCCCGAATGCCTCGGTGCGCGCCAAGCGGCCCTCTACGACAAGGTGGGGGAGCTGGCTCTCGGCCGCGCAGCTCGTAACACACAGCGTCTCCTGTCGGGTGAGGAGAGGGTGTCGATCTACAAGAACAACAGCGATGGGAAGGGGAACTCGTACGGTGCCCACGAGAACTACCTGATCGACCGTTCGGTCCCGTTCGGTGACATCGTCGACTACCTCACAACGTTTCTCGTGACCCGGCAGATCTTCACCGGCTCGGGGAAGGTCGGCGCCGAGAACGGTCGACCCGCAGTCTCCTATCAGATCAGCCAACGTGCCGACTTCTTCGAGACGCGGGTGGGGCTCGAGACAACGATTCGCCGGCCGATCATCAACACGCGAGACGAGCCGCACAGCGATCCCGATCGGTTCCGCCGCCTTCACGTCATCATTGGAGACGCGAACCGTTCAGAGCTTCAGACGTTCCTCAAGCTTGGAGCCACCGCCATGCTGCTCGCAGCTATCGAGGATGAGGTCTTGCCCGACAAGCTCGAACTGGCCGATCCGGTGGAGGCGACGTGGGGGGTGAGTCATGACCCGGACCTCACAACGCGACTCAGGCTCGTGGATGGTTCATCGGCGTCAGCGCTCGAACTCCAGTGGCAGTACCTCGACTGGCTGACGAAGTACTCGGAGGCTGCCTCACGTCCCGACGAGGGGGTTCTCGACCTTTGGAGAGGCGTGCTGGAGGATCTCGAAGTCGACCCTCTCCGGACGGCCGACCGGCTCGATTGGACAGCGAAACTGCGCATGATGCGGGCGTACCAGGCTCGGGAGGGCATCGATTGGGATCACGCGAAGGTGCGAGCCCTCGATCTCCAGTACCACGACGTCGACCCTGCACGAGGACTCTACGATCGCCTGGTGGCGAGAGGGTCCATGCAGCGACTCTTCAACGACGATGAGGTTGCGGCAGCACTGGGGGATCCACCGCGGGAGACGAGGGCGTACTTCCGAGGTAGATGCGTCGAGAAGTTCGGGTCGTCGATCATGTCCGCCAACTGGGATTCGCTCGTCTTCGACACCGGTGAAGCCACCTACAAGCGGGTGCCTATGATGGATCCCCTGAGAGGCAGTGCTGAGCGAGTCAAGAGGGTGCTCGACACTTCGACGGACGTCGCATCCCTGATCAGAGCGCTAGGAAGCGAAGAATGAAAGAACAGAGCCGTAAGCAGCATCCCGAGGAAGACCAACCACGAGAGCAGGAGGTTCCTACGGTCCCGGAGGCCGCAACCGCCGACGATCTCGAGGACCTCCTGGATGAGATCGACGAGGTCCTCGAAGAGAACGCAGAAGAGTTCGTGAGGAACTACGTGCAGAAGGGCGGAGAGTGATCGATCGTCCGACTTCCAGTTTCACCGACCTGCTCGGATCGCTCGGCCTGGAACCCACATGGAACTTCCCCGAGGCCGGTCGGGCGGTCGACGTTCCGGTAGCGACCACGGTCCTGGCGCTTCGGTTCACCGACGGCGTGGTGATGGTGGGTGACAGGCAGGCAACCGAAGGCCACCTCGTCGCGCATAGACACATTCGGAAGGTGTTCGAGGCCGACCGATTCTCGGCGGTCGCGATTTCCGGGACCGCAGGCATCGCCATCGACCTGGTCCGTCTCTTCCAAACGGAACTGGAGCACTACGAGAAGCTCGAAGACACTCGCCTGAGCCTGGAAGGCAAGGCGACCTACCTTGGCCGCATGGTGCGACAGCAGCTTTCACTGGTCTTCCAGGGTCTCGTGGTCGTCCCGCTGTTCGCCGGCTACGACGAGGGCGAGGGGGTCGGTCGCCTCTACACATTCGATGTTGTCGGCGGTAGGTACGAAGAACGCGAGTATGGAGCGACCGGCTCGGGTTCCAGGGACGCGAAGGCGTACCTACGGTCGGCGTTCGCTGCGGATCTGGACGAGGGGGCGGCACTCGAACTCGGTGTGCGAGCGCTCGTCTCCGCCGCAGAGGTCGACACGGCGACGGGCGGACCCGACCTCGCACGGGGGATCCTGCCCAACGTCGTGACCGTCACGGAGCGGGGATTCGAAGAGATCGACGAGGAGCGGGTTCACGAACTCGCGGCTGCAGCACTGGACGCGATCCGATGAGCCTCCCCTTCTACGTCCCTCCAGAGCAGCTCGTCAAGGACCGCGCGGAGTTCGCGAGGAAAGGGATCGCTCGTGGCCGTGCGATCGTCGCAATCGAGTACGACCAAGGGATCCTGGTCCTTGCCGAGAACCCCAGCGACACGTTGCACAAGATCAGTGAGATCTACGACAGAGTCGCGTTCGCCGGCGTTGGCAAGTTCAACGAGTTCGAAAGCCTTCGGGTTGCAGGCACGCGACATGCGGATCTGAGGGGATACCTCTATAGCCGGTCCGATGTGAACGCGAAGAGTCTGGCCAACGCGTTCTCCCAGACACTCGGCAACATTTTCACCCACGAGGTGAAGCCGTACGAGGTGGAGATCCTCGTGGCCGAACTCGGCCTGAACGGTGACCCGAACCATCTGTACCGGGTCACGTACGACGGGACCCTCTCCGACGAACGGTATGTGTGCGCCATCGGGGGCCAGGCAGAAGCGCTCGATGAGTCCCTTCGTGGCTCGTCCTTCTCACCACAGCCACTGGCGGCGACCGTTCGCCGCGCGGCAGGCGCGTTCACCCAGGTGCTCGACCGGGACGTCGACGGGTGGGAAGCCGCCGTGCTCGACGCCACGGAGCGACGCCGGACATTCCGGCGGCTCTCCGAACCGGACGTCACTGCTGCACTCTCCTGACCGACCCGGCGTACGCTGAGGCGATGCAACGCCGCATCTACGGACTCGAAACCGAGTATGGGGTCACGTGCACCCTGAGGGGACAGCGCAGGTTGAGTCCTGATGAGGCGGCCCGATACCTGTTCCGCCGCGTGGTGAGCTGGGGGAGATCCTCGAACGTCTTCTTGGAGAACGGCGCCCGCCTCTACCTGGACGTTGGCAGCCATCCCGAGTACGCAACCCCGGAGTGTGACACCATTGGTGATTTGGTGGCAGCCGACAAAGCGGGCGAACGCATTCTTCACGAACTGGTTGGCGAAGCTCAGGTGCGGCTCGGTGAAGAGGGGATCAGAGGTGAGATTCACCTGTTCAAGAACAACACCGACTCGGCCGGCAACTCATATGGCTGCCACGAGAACTACCTGGTGAAGAGGGAGGCGAACTTCGCAGCGACG
>Ga0307417_10000807_pt1 | contig 12744 bp, 7 predicted proteins | sample SalMarWE160210MG_2_FD_202514 | JGI IMG/M metagenome (GOLD analysis project Ga0307417, IMG submission 202514) | Salt marsh sediment microbial communities from the Plum Island Ecosystem LTER, Massachusetts, United States - WE1602-10 | ecosystem: Environmental > Aquatic > Marine > Intertidal zone >...
GGCGTCGCGACCGCGCAGATGTGGCGGATGCTCGTGACCGATGCGCGCTACCGCGACGCGCCGGCCGAGGAACGGCTGCACCTGTTGGCTGAAGTGACCCGGCGTGCGCTCGACGACCGCCACAAGCTGCTGCTTGCCAATGGCAATGCGGCGAGCGAGGCCGACCAGATGCTGTCGGCGGAGCATGCACGCAGCCTGATGTCGAACTACGATCCCGGCGCGGCGACGCCGGTCTCGGCCTTCCAGGCACGCCCCGAGGACACCCAGGAGAACCCGTCCGGCACCGGTTTTATCGTCGTCGACGGGACCGGGCTGGCAGTGGCGTGCAACGTGACCCTCTACAATCCCTACGGCACGGGCCGCCTGGTGCCCGGCATCGGCATATTCCTGGCGCAGGCGCCCGGTCTCGGGACGCGCAACCCGTATTCCCTCAGCCCGGTGATCGTGACCGGGCCGAAGGACACGACCTTCCGCTTCGCCGCGGCCGGCGCGGGCGGCGGCGCCGTGCCGCCGGCGATCGTCAATGTGGCGGCCCGCACGCTGCTGGACGGGATGCCGCTCGCCGATGCCATGACGGGCGGACGGGTCTATGCCAGTCCGACGAGCGCGAGCGTGGTGGTCGAGGCGTCCGAAACGCCGCCCCGTGTGGAGACGCTCGTCCAGCGTGGGTACGATGTACACCGCCTTGACGCGCTGGCCCGGCTCAACGTCGTCTATTGCAAGAACGGGCTTCCGGATGGCTCGCCGAAGGATGCGGGATGCAGTGCCGCGGCGGATGGCGGCCGGGAAGGGCTCGGGTCGACCTTTATCCTTCAACTGGATTGATTACGTGGCGCTGAAAGTATCCTCGCGGTCGCAGATTTCGCCGTTCATGGTCATGGAGGTGCTGCGGGCCGCCAACGAGCGGGCGGCATCGCGCAAGGCCGTTTATCACCTGGAAGTGGGCCAGCCGGGAACCCCGGCGCCCGAAGGCGTGCTCGAGGCGGCGCGCCGGGCGCTCGACGAAAACCGCATCGGCTATACCGACGCTTTCGGCATTCCCGAGCTGCGCCAGGCGATCGCGCAGCATTACGGCGACTACTACGGCGTGACGCTGGCGCCGGAGCGGGTAGTCGTGACCACCGGGTCGTCGGGCGGCTTCGTGCTGGCGTTTCTCGCCGCCTTCGACATCGGCGACCGGGTCGCGCTCGCATCGCCCGGCTATCCCTGTTACCGCAATATCCTGTCGGCCCTGGGCGTCGACCCGGTCTGCCTCGCGACAGACGCCGCACACCGCTTCCAGCCCACGCCGGAGCTGCTCGACATCGCCCGCCGCGACGGGCCGCTCGACGGGCTGATCGTCGCCTCGCCGTCGAACCCCACGGGCACCATGCTGCAGCGCCGGGAGTTGAAGGCGCTGGCCGATTACTGCACGCAGCACGGCATCCGCATGATCTCGGACGAGATCTATCACGGCATCACCTATGACCGGCGTGCGGACACGGTGCTCGACTTCAGCGATACCGCGATCGTCATCAACAGCTTCTCGAAATATTTCTCGATGACCGGCTGGCGCGTCGGCTGGATGGTCGTGCCCGAAGACCTGACGCGGGCGACCGAATGCCTGAGCCAGAACCTCTTCATCTCGGCGCCGACGCTGTCCCAGCTTGCCGCCGTCGCGGCCTTCGACTGCCGGGAGGAGAACGACCGTCGCGTCGAAAGCTATAGAGCCAGCCGCGATCTTCTGCTGCGGGCCCTGCCGCAGGCCGGGTTCGACAACCTGGCACCGGCGGATGGCGCCTTTTACATCTATGCTGATGTCGCCAGCCTGACCAACGACAGCGAAGCGTTCTGCCGGGAGATCCTGGCGGCGACCGGCGTCGCGCTGACGCCTGGGCTCGACTTCGATCCGGAGCGGGGCAATCGCTTCATCCGTTTTTCCTATGCCGAGACGCCGGCGACGGTGAAGCACGCCGCGTCGCTTCTGGCGGAACGACGGCGCTGAAAATCAGCGCAATCAGGCGGCTGTTTTCTCGACCAGGACCTGGGCCACGCAGAAGCCGGTCGTATCGAAGGCCGCTTCCGACCCCGCGAGGTAGAAGTTCCACATGCGCCGGAATCGCTCGTCGTAGTGACTGTGGTCGAGCGACGGGTAAGCTTCGTTGAACCGCCGCCGCCAGTGACGCAGCGTGTTCGCGTAATGGAAGCTTTCGTGGATGAACGGCTCGACCGACAGCCGTAGCCCCGCCGCCACCGCGCTCTTCGTCATTTCGCCGAGCGATGGAATGTAGCCGCCCGGGAAGATGTACTTGTCGATCCAGGGGCTGGTATAGCCGGGGCGGGGGCGGACGATCGAATGGACCAGCGCGCGGCCGCCGGGTTTCAGGAGGTCGCGGATCGCCCGGAAGTAGTCGACAAAATGGTGCCGTCCGACATGCTCGAACATCCCGACGCTGACGATGCGGTCGTAGGTGGATGGGTTGCTGGCCGCATGCAGCCGGTAGTCCTCCAGCAGGTAGCTCAGCCGGTTGCCATGGCCGGGCGCGATGCGGGCGCGGTCCAGCTTGCACTGTTCCTCGGCGAGCGTGATGCCGACGACGCGTTCCGCGCTGGTCTCCTCCGTCATCAGCCGCGTCAGTTCACCCCAGCCGCAGCCAATGTCGAGCGCGAACATGCCCGGCTCGACGCCCAGCCGCTGGACCGTCGTCCGCAGCTTGTTGAGCTGGGCGTCCCGAAGATCCTGTTCCGGATGCTCGAAAAAGGCGCAGGAATAGTTCATGCCTTCGTCAAGGAAGGCGCTGTAAAGGTCGTTCCCGATATCGTAGTGGAGCGCCACGTTGTGGCGGCTGTGGCGCGGGTCGTTCTTCCTGTGCGGGCTGGCAAGGCATTGCACGGCCGCGGACGCCGCCCTCACCGGTAGCGTTTCGCGGAGCGCCTCGTCGTTGACGAGCAGTAGCCCGATCACCTCCGCCAGGTCGCCCTCGCGGACGTCCCACTCGCCATCGACATAGCCTTCGCCAACCGCGAGGTCGGGCGAGGGGAGGATCCGCCTCAGAAATCTCGCCGACTTGATCTGGATGGTGTAGGGGACGCCGCTGCCGTCGCCCAGTACCGTCGCGGGCTCGTCGCGGTAGCCGACGGTTAGCTTGCCGCTCTTGAGCAGCAGGCGCCCCAGCAACATCGCGGCGTGGTAGGTGAAACCGTCCAGCCACCGGCCGGCCGATTTGAACGGCAAATCGGCCGCTGCAGGCGATGTGTTGTGCAGGTCCTGTTCCTGCGGAGTGGTTCCCTCTGCCATCGGTGCCCCTCCTCGACATGCGTGGCCTCGGTCCACGCAAACGTCTTCGAAAAGCTATGTTTCGAAGCAGGTTACCGAACTACCCGGAATCGGTCAAATGTTGTTCTACGGCAAAGTCAAAGCAATGGTGCGGAGCCGCGGGTGGATTGTCACCAATTGCGGTTCCACCACCCTGTCTTTTTCTCCCGCGCAGGCTCGGCGGCAAGCGGCGGCGCTTCGGTATCCGCCGATTCTTCCCGCTGGTCCCGCCCGTTCGCGCTGTCCTCGTGAGGGACGATATCGTCCGCCGGCACGGCGGCAATCGCCTCGGTCGGCAGCTCGATGGGCTCGGGCTCGGGTTCTTCGGCATCTGCCACGATCGCGACGGGCTCTTCCGGGGCCGCTTCCTCAACTTCGGCGATCTCGGCCTCAGCTTCGGCCTCGGCAACTTCCGCTTCGATAACCTCGGCTTCGACGAACGCTGCTTCGGCAACGGCGGCAGGGATAGCGGTTTCCTCCGCGGGCGCTTCCGCCTCCGGGGTTTCCGCCGCAAGCTCGGTGGCCGTCTCCGCGGCGACCGCGGCGCTACGGCGCTTCCGGCGGGGACGGGCCCGCTTGCGCGGCGCCGGCTCGGCCTCGCTGTCGTCGGCCGGTACCGTTTCCTCGTCCGTCCCGGCGGCTTCCGCGGCCATCTCGTCATCGGCGTCCGCCGTCATCTCGACCGGCGTTTCCACCGCATCGGGCGCTTCGTCGGCAATGTCCGCATCGACCGGCTGGTCCGACAGGGCTTCCATGTCCTCGGCGTCCGCGTCGTCGGCCACGGCCGATTCCGCGGCGATATCGCCCTCGGCCTGCCGTCCCTTGCGGCCGCGCCGGCGCCCGCCGCGACGCCCGCGCTTGCGGCGCTTCGGCGCGCCGTCGGCGTCGTCTTCCTGCGCTTCGACGCTTTCCCGCTCCTCGGTCTGATCGGTTTCTTCCTCGGCTGCGATCTCGATGACCGCTTCCTCGTCCTGTGGCCGGCGACGTCGGCCCCGGCGCCGGCGTCGGCCGGACCGCTCCTGCGCCCCTTCCTCGCCGCGCTCGACACTGCGCTCGGCGCCGCGTTCGACACTCTGCGGTTCAGCGCCCGGCGCGCGGACAACGTCGAGCGTGAAGTTCGGCGTCACCATGTTGTTGTCGGCGATGACGAGGATCCGCAGTTCGTAACGCTGTTCGATGTCATGCAGCTTCGCGCGCTTGTGGTTGAGCACGTAAAGCGCGACCTCGGACGGCATGGCGACGGAGATTTCCGAAGCCCGGCGCCTCAGGGATTCTTCCTCGATCGCGCGCAGGATATGCAGGCCCGTCCACTCGACGGACTGAATGTACCCGCTGCCGCCGCAGTAGTGGCAGATCTCGCTCGAGATCTCCATCAGGCTCGGCCGCAGCCGCTGGCGCGACATCTCCATCAGGCCGAAATGGCTGATCCGCCCGACCTGGATGCGCGCCCGGTCGAAGCGCAGCGCGTCCTTCAGACGGCGCTCGACGGAATGGTTGTTCCGCGACTCCTCCATATCGATGAAGTCGATGACGATCAGTCCGGCCATGTCGCGCAGACGGAGCTGGCGCGCCACCTCGTCGGCGGCTTCCATGTTGGTCTTGAGCGCCGTTTCCTCGATATGGCGCTCGCGTGTGGAGCGGCCGGAATTGACGTCGATGGCGACCAGCGCCTCGGTCTGGTGCATCACGATGTAGCCGCCCGAGCGGAGCTTGACCTCGGGGCTGTGGATCGCGTCGATCTGCCCCTCGACCTGGTAGCGCTGGAAGATCGGCACGCCTTCGCTCTTATACGGCTGTACGCGTTTGGCGTGGCTCGGCATCAGGGTTCGCATGAAATCCTTCGCCGTGCGGTAGCCTTCGTCACCGTCGACCAGGATATCCTCGATATCCTTCGTGTACATGTCGCGGATCGCGCGTTTGATGAGGTTGGCTTCCTCATAAATAATCGATGGCGCGGTCGATTGCAGCGTGTCGTTGCGGATCTGGTCCCAGAGCCGCATCAGGTATTCGAAATCGCGCTTGAGCTCGGCCTTCGTGCGTTCCGACCCGGCGGTCCGCACGATCACCGCCATGCCCTCGGGGATGCCGAGGTCGTCGACGATGGACTTCAGGCGCTTGCGGTCGCGAGCGTTGCTGATCTTCCGGCTGATACCGCCGCCGCGCCCGGTGTTGGGCATCAGCACGCAGTAGCGTCCCGGCAGCGACAGGTAGGTCGTGAGCGCCGCGCCCTTGTTGCCGCGCTCCTCCTTGACTACCTGGACCAGCATTACCTGGCCCCGCTTGGTCACTTCCTGGATCTTGTAATTGCGGCGCACGCGCGTGCGGCGGCGGTCGACCTCGTCGAACTCGTCGCCGCCCATGGTCTCCACATGTTCGGGATCGTCGGTATCGTCGCCGTCGTCGGCGGCCGATTCCTCCGCGATCAGTTGCTGACGGTCAGCAACCGGGATCTTGTAGTAGTCGGGGTGGATTTCGTTAAAAGCCAGGAATCCGTGGCGATTTCCGCCATATTCGACAAAGGCCGCCTGCAGCGAGGGTTCGACCCGCGTTATCTTGGCGAGGTAGATATTCCCTTTGAGCTGCTTCTTGGCTTCGGAATCGTAATCGAATTCCTCAAGTCGGTTCCCGTGTAGTACGACGACCCGCGTCTCTTCGGACTGCGAGGCATCGATCAACATACGTCTTGTCATCGATGATGGTCTCCGGCGCCCGGCTGTCGGCGGTTGCGCGAATCAACCCCACGGCTCCGGCGCCTGTACGAATGAATGCGTATAGCGATGGCGACTGCGCCGCCCGACCGTCCGTGAAGACACGGACCGCGGCGGCGTCACTGGCGGTTCGAAAGCCGGCGCAAAATCGCTTCGCGCTGTCCTCGGCTTCGAATGCTGGCTTCGCGTTACCCATCGCTACCTTGCTAGGTAAACCGGATCGGCCTTGCCGGCCCGGCAGTAGAAACTGGTTCCGTCGCGTCAAACTCTGCTACCATTGCGGCGGCGATTGCGCCGTTTTATGGCAGGGCGCCAGCCGGCTTTCGCCATTGGCGCTACCCCCATTGAGGGAAGCTTGTCTGCGTACGCTATCCCTAAAATAAGCATGAAGGGATAGATCGACAATCGATTATTCACATCTGTGACATTTTTAGAATAACAAGGTTTAAATTCAATTGAAGATAAATCTTAATAAAGTATATATTCCGTCGAGGCACGGTAGGGAGCGGCTTCGATTTAAGATCAGCAAGATTACGGCTGTCGTTTTTGAGAGATTTCGAGAGGGCGGAAATAGAGTGCTGGCGCGAATCATAACGATCATTGCGCTGATGCTGGCGGTTATACACCCCGTCTGGGCTGCCGATATTTCGGATGTTCGGATCGGCGTCCATCCCGACAAGACGCGTATGGTCGTCGAGATCGACGGCAAGGTGCCCTACAAGATCTTTACGCTGTCGAACCCCTATCGCGTCGTCGTCGACCTGCCGGAGGTCGGCTGGAAGCTCGCCGCGTCGTCCGGCAACCCCGGCACCGGCGTCGTCGCCAGCTACCGTTTCGGGCTCTTCCAGCCCGGAAACAGCCGCCTCGTCGTGGACATCGACCGTCCGGTGAAGCTGATCAATCACGTTCTTCTGCCGGCAACGTCGAAGTACCCCAATCGGCTGGTTATTGACCTGAGACCCGTCACGCCCGAGGAATTCGAGGCTTCGGAGCGCCAGTTCGTGTCGAAGGGCTGGGTCGATCCGCCGACCCGGACCGCGCTCGTGACGCCGAAGAAGGTCCCCGACGGTGGGCGCTCGCCCAAGGGGCTCGGGCGTCAAAAGCGTGTCGTCGTCCTCGATCCTGGCCATGGCGGCCCGGATCCGGGGGCGATCAGCGTCTCTGGGTACCGGGAGAAGGACCTGACCCTGCAGGTCGCAAAGACGGTCCGGCGCTTGCTCGAGGCGACGGGCCGCTATCGCGTCCTGATGACCCGGAACGAGGACGTCTACATTCCGCTGCGCAAGCGTTACCAGATCGCCGAGGAGGCGGAGGCGGAGCTGTTCATCTCGCTTCACGCGGACATCAACAGCGATCCGAAGGTGCGCGGGACGTCGATCTACACGCTGTCGGAGAATGCGTCCGACCGCGAGGCGGCGGCGCTGGCGGCGAAGGAGAACCGGTCCGACGCGATCGCGGGCATCGACCTGTCGAACCAGTCCGATGCCGTGGCGTCCTTCCTGATCGAGCTGCGCCAGCGCCAGACCATGAACGAATCCGCGCTGTTCAGCGAGACCCTGATCGACGAGGTCGCGACCAACAGCCGGCTGCTGCGGAACTCCCACCGCTTTGCCGGGTTTGCCGTCCTGAAGTCGCCCGACGTGCCGTCCGTGCTGATGGAGCTGGGTTATCTTTCGAACCGTCAGGATGAGAAGGTGCTGCGGAGCCGGGACTATCACCTGAAGATCGGGCGCGCGATCCTGCGGGCGACGGACGCCTTCTTCGAACGCAAGGAAAGGCTGAGCCGATCATAACTTCGCCACATTTGGCGCATAGTAACCGTCGCGTGGGATCGGGGCGGGGTTATCTCTGCTCGGCGCGCTGATGTCTCGAATCATTAAAATTTTCGTCTTCCTGTTTTCGTTCGTGTTTTTTCTGACCCTGGCGGGTGTCGGGGTCACGTTGTATGTGCTGTGGGAATACAGCCGCGGCCTCCCCGACTATAAGCAGCTTGCCCAGTACGATCCGCCGACGGTGACGCGGGTCCATGCGGGTGATGGCCGCTTGCTCGCCGAATACGCGGTGGAGCGCCGGGTCTTCGTTCCCGTGGGGGCGATGCCGCGACCCTTGATCGGCGCCTTCCTGGCGGCGGAAGACCAGAATTTCTACCATCATCCGGGCGTCGATTTCGTCGCGCTCGGCCGGGCGATCGCCACGAACGCGATCAACGTGGTGCTGCGCCGCGACCGGCGGCCGGTGGGCGCGTCCACGATCACCCAGCAGGTGGCCAAGAATTTCCTGCTGACCAACGAGCTGAGCTTCGAGCGCAAGATCAAGGAGGCGATCCTCGCCTTCCGCATCGAGCGGGCCTTCTCCAAGGAACGGATCCTCGAGCTGTACCTGAACGAGATCTATCTCGGCTACGGCTCCTACGGCGTGGCGGCGGCCGCCCTGAATTATTTCAACAAGTCGCTGGACGAGCTGACGGTCGCGGAAGCGGCCTATCTCGCCGCGTTGCCGAAGGCGCCCAACAACTACCACCCCATCCGCCACTACGACGCGGCGGTCGCCCGCCGCAACTGGGTCATCGGCCGTATGCTGGAGGAGCGGTACATCACCGCCGCCGCGGCCGAGGAGGCGATGCGCGAGCCGCTCAAGGTCGTGCCCCGGGCGGCGATCCAGATCGTCGAGGCGGATTATTTCCTCGAGGAAGTCCGGCGCGAGCTGGTGGACCGCTTCGGCGAGCGCGGCCTCTACGAGGGCGGCCTGTCCGTCCGGACGACGCTGGACCCGCGGCTGCAGAGGATCGCGGACAAGGCCCTGCGGAAGGGGTTGATCGACTACGACCGGCGGCATGGCTGGCGTGGCCCCGTCGCCAAGATCCCGGTCAACGACAACTGGGTCGGCTATCTCCACCAGATCACGCCGCCCGCCGGCAGCGGCGCCTGGCGGCTCGCGGTCGTGCTCGACCTCACCCCGGGCCACGCTGAAATCGGTTTCAGCGATTCCACCCGGGGCCGTATCCCGATGGACGAGCTGACCTGGGCGCGTCAGTCGCTGGACGACCAGAAGGTCGGACCCCGGGTGCGGCGGCCGTCCGACGTGCTCGCGCAGGGCGACGTGGTGCTCGTCGAGGCGGTGAAGCGACCGGACGATGCCGACAAGAAAAAAGAGCCCGATTACCCTGCGGGAAGCTACGGGCTGCGCCAGATTCCCGCGGTCAGCGGCGGCATCGTCTCCCTCGACCCGCATACCGGCCGCGTGCTCGCGATGTCGGGCGGTTTCGACTACGAGATGAGCGAGTTCAACCGGGCGACCCAGGCGATGCGGCAGCCGGGATCGGCCTTCAAGCCCTTCGTCTACCTGACCGCGCTCGACCATGGTTTCACGCCGTCGACGATCATCCTCGACGCGCCCTTCGTGATCGACCAGGGCCCCGGCCTCGGCAAGTGGAAGCCGGACAACTACACCAAGCGGTTCTATGGCCCGAGCCCGATGCGGATCGGCATCGAGCACTCGCGCAACCTCATGACCGTGCGCCTGGCGCAGGCGATCGGGATGAAGCCGATCGTCGCGACGGCCAAGCGCTTCAACATCACCGACAGCATGCCGGAGCAGCTTTCGATGGCGCTCGGGTCCGGCGAGACGACGCTGCTGCGCCTGACGACCGCCTACGCCATGCTGGTCAACGGCGGCAAGCGCATCACGCCGACGCTCATCGACCGGGTTCAGGACCGCAACGGCAAGACCATCTTCCGCCACGACACGCGCGCTTGCGAAGGTTGCAACGCCGACGGCTGGCATAATCAGGAACCGCCGGCCATCCCGGATACCCGCGAGCGCGTCGCCGACGCCGCGAGCGCCTACCAGATCGTCTCGATGCTGGAAGGGGTGGTGAAACGGGGAACGGGGCGGCGCATCAGCACGCTCGGCAAGCCGCTCGCCGGTAAGACGGGGACGACGAACGAAAGCCGGGATACCTGGTTCCTGGGCTTCTCGCCCGACCTCGCGCTCGGCGTCTTCGTCGGCTTCGACCAGCCGCGCACGCTCGGCAGCCATGAGACCGGGTCGTCCGTGGCCGCGCCGATCTTCAAGGACTTCATGGCCGACGCCCTGGCCAACCAGCCGACGGCTCCGTTCCGGATCCCGCCCGGCATCCGCCTCGTGCGGGTCAATGCCGCGACCGGTAAGCCGGCCACGGTCCATGACCGCAACTTCATCCTCGAAGCCTTCAAGGCCGGGACCGAGCCGGACGCGTCGACGCCCAGCACCGTCATCGGCGACAGCAGCCCCGGGCAGGACACCGGCGGCGGGGCGGGCGAGGTGCCGGCGTCCCCCGCCCGCGGCCTCTACTAGCTGCGCCTCGCCGCGGGGCGGGCGGGAATGTCCAGCCGGCGCTTGCCAACAGCCGCGGCTTCGCTTACATGCACGGACCGGTCTACGGACTACTACTAGCTGTCGGAGGGTATAGGTGCGCGCCGAAGTTCAGACGCTCGTCGACGAAATCCAGCAGTCGCTCGCACTGCTGAGGAGGCATCTTTGACCTCGATGCCGCGAAACTGCGCCTCGAAGAGCTGAACGCCCTCGCCGAAGACCCCACGCTTTGGGACGATCCGGAACGCGCGCAGAAGGTGATGCGCGAACGGACGCGGCTGGACGACAACATCGGCGCCTATACGACGGTCGAGACCACGCTCAACGATAACCTCGAGCTGATCGAGCTGGCGGAGGCGGAGGACGAGGATGATGTTGCCGCCGAGGCGGAAAAGGCGTTGCGCGCGCTCCGCGAACAGACCGCGAAGATGGAACTGGAGAGCCTGCTGTCGGGCGAGGCGGACGCCAACGACTGCTATCTCGAGGTTCACGCCGGCGCCGGGGGCACGGAATCGCAGGACTGGGCCGAGATGCTGCTGCGCATGTACACACGCTGGGCCGAGCAGCACGGTTTCAAGGTCGAATACATCGAAGAATCGCCGGGCGAAGAGGCGGGGCTGAAATCGGCGACGGTGAAGGTCAGCGGCCATAACGCCTATGGCTGGCTCAAGACGGAGAGCGGCGTCCACCGGCTGGTGCGTATCTCGCCCTATGACGCCGCGTCGCGCCGCCACACCAGCTTCGCGTCGGTGGGCGTCTATCCGGTGATCGACGACACGATCGAGATCGAGGTGGTGGACAGCGACCTGCGCGTCGACACCTACCGCGCGTCGGGCGCCGGCGGTCAGCACGTCAACCGGACCGACAGCGCCGTCCGTATCACTCACATGCCGACGGGTATCGTCGTGCAGTGCCAGAATGATCGCTCGCAGCACCGCAACCGCGCGCAGGCGATGACCATGCTGAAGGCGCGGCTCTACGAACGCGAGTTGCAGATGCGGGAGGAGCAGGCGCAGGCCGACCATGCCGCCAAGACGGACATCGGCTGGGGCCACCAGATCCGCTCCTACGTGCTGCACCCCTACAAGATGGTGAAGGACCTGCGGACGAGCGTGGAAAGCGGCAACGCGGAAGGCGTGCTCAACGGCGATCTCGATCCGTTCCTCGAAGCGGCGCTCGCGTCGCGCGTCGGCGGCGGCGCCGACAAGAAGGGCGAGGACGCGGCCGCGGGGTAGGGGTGCTTGCTTTTGTCCCCCCATCCTAACTCTTCCCCGCAAGAGGGGAAGAAATCTCCTTGATATGTCACTCGTTTAAAGTCCTCCCTCCTTACGGGGGAGGATTTAGGTGGGGGGGCGCGTCGAGCTCTCCTCCGCCAGCGGCTCGTAATACGCCGCGGCGAAGCCGGCGCGGGCGCGGCTGGCGTCGTTGAAGGGCGGCTTGATCATGCCTTTGAAATATCGCCGCACCAGCGCGTGGTAGGTTGGCACCGGGTCATGTCCGGCGCCGGCGCAGACATGCTCGAACCAGCGGCGGCCGGCGGCGACGTGGCCGATCTCCTCGTCATGGATAAGCTGCAGGATGGCCGCGCTCTCGCGGTCGCCGGCGGCATCGAGGCGCACGACCATCGCCGGCGTGACGTCGAGCCCGCGCGCCTCCAGTACCAGCGGCACCACGGCGAGGCGGGCGGCGAGGTCGTGCGCCGTCACCTGCGCCGCCTGCCACAGCCCGTCATGCGCCGGCAGGTCGCCATAGGCCGCGCCGAGCGCGTCGAGCCGGGCTGCCAGCAAGGTAAAGTGCTTTGCCTCCTCCGCCGCGACGCCGACCCAGTCGTCGCAGAAGGCGCGGGGCAGGGCGCAGGGACCGGCGAAGCGCGCCAGGATGTCCCAGGCGAGGTCAATGGCATTGAGCTCGATATGCGCCAGCGCATGCAGCAGCGCGATGCGGCCGGCCGGATTTGCCGTCACCCGCCGGCGCTTGACGAATTTGGGCGCCATGAGCGCCGGCTTTTCCGGCCGTGCGGGCCGGTCCGGCGGCGCTGTCTCGCCCAGCGTGCGGATCCGGCCTTCCCGCCAGTCGTGCGCGGCCTGCTCGCTGCGCCGGGCCTTCTCGGCAGGGTCGCCGGTCAGTAGCACCGCGCAGGCGGCCTCGGACAATGTTGGCATGGGGGCGTTACCGGTCCGGCAGGGTGAGGGCGCGCCTCACTTTTCCTCGAGCAGCCAGTGGACCCGGCGCTCGCCGATATCGCAGGGCGGGGGGGTGCGCGCGGGCTCGTTCGCCGCGGCCTTGAAGATCCGCTCCCGACCGTCTTCGTAGGGCTGGCGGCCGGCGATCTCCAGCAGCAGCTTCTTGCGCACGGCCCGGGCGAAGTCGGTAAAGGTATTGGCGACG
>Ga0307417_10000809_pt1 | contig 12743 bp, 13 predicted proteins | sample SalMarWE160210MG_2_FD_202514 | JGI IMG/M metagenome (GOLD analysis project Ga0307417, IMG submission 202514) | Salt marsh sediment microbial communities from the Plum Island Ecosystem LTER, Massachusetts, United States - WE1602-10 | ecosystem: Environmental > Aquatic > Marine > Intertidal zone...
TCGCCGTTAACCCCGCGACCCAAAATCGTCGTTTCCAGGGTGGGGGGTACCCCACTCACCCTCCATAAACTCGCACCCTTCACTCGCCCGCCTTCCTCCCTGGCGGGCGTTTTTTTTTGGCGGCAAGCCGTCTCTCGCCGAATCCAGGTTTTTTTCAAGGTCATAACCCCTTCGGCCCGAAACCGCCGTTCTAAGGATCGGGCGGGTGTTCCGCACATCCAATTGGGGAGCCAGATCAATGTTCAGCAAAACAATCGTCACGACCCTCGCCATCGCCGTCGCGCTTCATGCAACCGCCGCTTTCGCAGACGGCGTCAGCTGGAACGGCGTCAAGACGGGCGGCATTTCCCTGCAGCAGAAGGCGCCGCGGCCGAACGGCCTGAACGTGCGGTTTGCGGACCAGTTCCGTAAGGGCGGTGCCCCGAAGGCAACCGCCGGCACGATGCGCCTCGGCAGCACCAACTATGCAAAGTACGGCCGCGTCGCACCGTCCGAGAACGCGCGCTTCGGCACAACCTCGCACCTGACGCGGAATGCGAAAGCCCCCGCCCTCAAGACCAGGCAGGTTCACTTCGACCCGAAAGGCAACCGCGTCTACGAGATTGAAAAGTCCGGTCGTTCCAGGCCCGTCACCGGCGGCGCGAAGGTCACCGGAAAAGCCAAGGCCGGGATGACGACGAGCGAAGCCCGCGCGCTCAACGCCAAGAAGAAGGCCGTCAGCCCGAAATACGCCGATTACAAGGCCAACCAGAAGAGCTTGGCGAAAACCCGCAATGGCGGCCTGCGCGTGAAGAACGGCAAGGTCGTGCCGCCGAAGAACGCGCGCTTCGGCACGACGTCGCACGTCGCGAAGGGCGCCAAGACCGCCAAGCGCGGCAGCAAGGCCGCGAAGGCCACGAGGTCCGTCGCCAGGGGCGCCAAGATCGCCAAGACGGGCAAGAAGCTCCGGACCGTCGGCAAGTTCGCCGCCGGTGGCGCAGCAAGCGCCGCCGCGGGTGCCGCCCTCGGCGTCAAAGTGCCGGACGCGGTCGACGCGGCGATGTTCACCGGCAAGCTGGTCACCGACCCGAAGAATGCGCCGAAGCGCCTGGCCGGCCTCGCGACCGGCGGCGCCAGGATGGTCGGCACGGCGGCAAACGCCGTCACCGATCCCGGCCGCATGGCCCGCAACCTGTATGGCGCCGCCAACGGCGTCGGACGCTCGGTCGCGAACACAAAGGTCTATAAGAGCCTCGCCAGGACAAAGACCGGCCGCGAGATCGGCAAGGCCACGAGCTGGACGAAGAAGCAGGTCGGCAAGGGCTACGACAGGTTCAAGCGCACCAAGACCGCGAAGACCATCGGAACCGCCGCCAGGACCGTCGACAAGAAAGTCTTCAAGCCCCTGAATCGTACCGTCAACAAGACCACGAAGACGATCGGGAAGATCGCCAAGAACCCGCGCAAGACCGCCAAGGTCGCGGCGAAGAAGATCAGCAAGGGCGCCAAGAAAGTCGCCAAAAAACTGAAATTCTGGTAACGGCCTCAATAGGTAGATTTGAAGGACGCCGCCGCAAAACCTTGCGGCGGCGTCCGGCACTTGGCGGCACCCTGTCGTCATCGCCGGCGATAGACACCGTCTCCCCGGCCGGGTCACTCAAGACATATCGCATCGCCTGGCCGCCCAATTGTTTGCAGAAGGTTCCAATGAGATATTCAAATCGCATTTCCCGTCCCGCTGTCGTCGCACTCTCGGCCATTTTCCTGTCTCTCTCCGCCGGCTGCGTCGCCCCGCCGCCCCATGACAGGGGCGGCCAGTACCAGCCGCCACCGCCGCCGGCGTATGCCGGTATCAATCCGACCGGCCGCTGGTGCTTCAAAGACAGCAAGGGCAAGAACAGCATGAACGACATCGAGCTGGTACAGGGCGGGATCATCGCCAGCCCCATCGGCCGGAAAGGGGGCGAGGCGTTCTACAGCGAGGTCGGGCCGAACCTCTTCCATCACGGCAATGGCGCGACATACGAGTTCTACAACGACAATCAGGGGGTTTGGCGTCGAGGAAATCGCGTCTGGCCGCATCACCGCTGCGGTTAGGCCGACAACAAGCCCTTCATAGATGCCGCAGGGGCGATCCAGGCCTCCCTGCGTCGACGACATCCATAAGAATGCCGGACCCTCTCAGGTCCGGCATTTCTTTTTAGCCTGCATCCGGATCATTTTAGTCAACAATTCCAATGTCTTTCGGGCAGGCAAAATAATTTGAATTTTTTCGATACCGCCGTAACCCCCGCCGGCAATCGCCTTCGTTCTTATAAGCAAGCCGGGATTGGACGCCACACCCGCCCGGCGAAACGCAAAGAACCCCAAGATCAAACCAGGAGAACGACTATGAAGACCTTCGCCAAACTGACCCTGACGGTCGCGGCTCTCAGCATCCTCGGCGCGGCGCACGCGAGCGCCTTCGAAAAGCACGGCACGAAGGTTACGGCCGTGGTCAAGGACTCGCCGACCTACAGCCAGCCCCACAAGGGCAAGCGCTTTGTGCGCAAGGGCGGCCTGAAGCGCATCGCGCCGACCTTCGAGAGCAACGGCGTCAAGATCGGCGGCAGCGTCGCCAACGCCACGCTCGTCACGGACAACGCGAACATCGCCTACGGCCGGCACGCTCGTGCGATCCAGAGCATCGGCACGATCCACGGGAACGGCAGCGTGAAGATCGGCGGCAGCGTCGCCAACGCCACCCTGGTGAAGCGCAATGTGAACATGGCCTGGGGCTCGAACGCGGTCGCGTGCCAGTCGATCGGCACCATCGGCGACAACCCGGCCTGCGATTACTAAGACCAACGACAGCAACCACGAAACCCGGAGGGGACACAGGCGGACAGGTTCAAGCACATCCATCCAGCTTTCTGGAAAACAGGAACCTCGCGCCCCCGTGTCCCCTCCCCCAATCCTGAGGACGGAAAAATGAACACCTTCACGAAAACCTTCGCCGGACTGCTTACCGGAACCGTTATCGCCCTTGGCACCGCAACTCCGTCTCAGGCTCAGAACGCCCATTATCTGGCGCAGGACGCCAGCCAATGCGAAATCTTCCGCGGACTGAGCCGTGACCTTCCCGCCGAATGCGGAACGGTTGCCGCAAAGCCCGCCTACCAGACGCTTCGCAGCTTCGGCCGCACCCGCGGACTGGTCGTCTATGGCGACGCCCAAGACACCCAGCCGGTCCGGGTCGCGGAAGCGACCCCGGCGACGGCGACGGAAACCGAGACGAAGGACCTATCGATCGCCTTCCGCGCCGAGTTCGAGTTCGACTCCGCCGAACTGACGCCGGAAGCGAAAGAGATCGTCGACCGCGTCGCCGCCGTGCTGAAGCACGACATCATGCGCGACAAGGTCATCGAGATCGACGGCCATGCCGACGCGCGCGGCGACGATCAGTACAACATGACGCTGTCCCAACGGCGCGCCGCCGCGGTCACCGAGTATCTCGTGACGCGTCACCAGATCGATCCTTCACGCCTCAAGTTCGTCGGCAAGGGCGAGTCCGAGCCCTACGACCCCTCGCATCCCGAGGCCGGCATCAACCGCCGGGTCGAGTTCCGGAACATCACCGGCTGACCCGACCCCTGGAAAGAAACCCCGGGCGAGAAACCGCAAAGGACCCGGAAATGACGACCGCCGCGTGCACCGACAGCACGCGGCGGTTCGCCAAGAGGAAACGGACGATGACCCACCGCAACACCTGGATTGGCACCTTCCTCATCTCGCTTGGCCTGCTGGGCCTCGTCACCGCGAAGGCGCATGAGCAGCAAAGCGCCGGGCCCACCGCCGCGATCGAGAAGAGCTTCACGGTCGCGGCGGTTTCGCTACGCAATCTGGACGCGGCGCTGCGCATCGACACCTACGACGGCACCCTCGTGCTGGTTAAGGCGATGGGCAGCCAGCGGGCGGTCGATGGGCTTCGCATGACCGCGTCGCGTTCCACGCTCGAAATCACGCAACCCGAGAATAACCACGTCACCGCCAACGCCGTCCACGTCGAGCGAAACGTCGTCATCAACCGCGGCGGCAACAGCACCGTCATCATCGGCGGGACGCCGGCGGCAGCCTCGCACCCGGCGGCGGCGCTGCGGCTGCAGATCATGCTTCCGCGGCGCATCCCCGTCACCGTCAGCGCGTATACCGGGCGGGCCGAGGTCGGGCGACTGTTCGCACCAGCCGAATTCGAGCTGCTGTCCGGGCATGTTTCGATCGCCCGGACCGCCGCCGCGCGGCTGGCGATCACGGGCGGCGGCGAGATCGAGATCGGCCGCGCCGACGGCGCGCTCGACCTGGCGATCGCCGGCAGCGGCGAGATTACCGTCAGGGACGGAACCATGCCGTCGCTGACGCTGGAAACCACCGGCACTTCCACCGTCGCCGTCGGCGGCCATGTCGGCGCCGCCACGCTGTCGCTCAACGGCGTCTCGGACGTATCGATCGCGCATGTCGACCAGGAGCCCGCCGTCGACGCCAATGGCGTGACGACTGTCGACATCGGCAACTGGTAGGCCGGCGCGCCGCGTCCACCGCCTTATCCGTTATCTCACGAAAATGCGCCCGCAGCGTAACCCCTGCCGGCGCATTTTCTCGTTCTTACCTACAGAATGCCCGATCAACCCGACGAATGCTGGGCATCGCCAAAAACCGTTACGCAATCGCAACCGATTTCGAGGTACGCTATGTCCATCATTCTGAAGACGCTCGGCACCGTCGTCGCGATCGCGATGCTGACGCAGCTCGCCCACGCAGACGGCTATAACCAGCGGCCCCATCTGGAGCCGTCCATGAACGCCAAGGTAAACCGCGTCATCGCCAAGTCCTGGCTCGAGCGCGGCAAGGGCAAGGAATCGATCGAGAACGTCCGCTCCGGCAAAGGATGCGGCAACCAGGTCGTCGGCGATTTCAGCAACGTCAAGAACCCGCCGCGCGAGGTCATCATCGTCGCGCAGGATATTATCAACATTAACCAGAACTGCAGACGCTAGCGTTTGAGTTTGGGAGGCCCAGATCATGAAAACCGCCTACAAGCTTTCTTCCTCGCTTATCGCGCTCGCCCTGGTGTCCGGCTGTGTCACGGCCGACCCGGACCGAGCCTACGAGGTTCGTCAGCCGAAGACCGCCGTCGTTCGGACCTTCACCAGCTTCAGCGATTCGCTTCGCTGCATGGATGAGCTGTTCGTGAAGTACGGCGTCCGTGACATCGTCATCACCAGCGACGGCATTCCCGACGCGACCGGCAAGGTTTCGGCCGGCACGAAGGATATGCTGATCTCGGCGATGTCGCGCATGTCGGTCCGCAGCGGCGCTTTCGCCTTCGTCGACTTCGATCAGCGGCAGGAGGATATCGCCAACCTGCAGCAGCTCGTCGGCTTCACCGACGAGTTCCGCGTCCCGAGCTATTACATCCGCGGCGCGATTACCCAGCTGGATGAAGGCGTGATCGCCGAATCCGTCGGCGGCTCCGTCGCGCTCACGAACTTCTCGCTCGGCGCGTCGAAGGACCAGGTGGTTTCCGTGATCTCCACCGACATGAATGTCGGCCGGCTGGTGACCCGCCAGATTATCCCCGGCATGTCGGCAAACAACTCAATCGTCGTGCGCCGCAGCGGCGTTGGCGGGGACGTCGGCGCCACCATCCAGAAGGTGGGGCTGTCGTTCAACATCTCGATCAACAACCAGGAAGGCATGCACCAGGCAACGCGTACACTTATCGAGCTGAGCGCGATCGAGATCGCGGGCAAGCTGACCAAGACGCCCTACTGGCGGTGTCTGCAGATCGAGCAGACCAACCCGGAGATCGATGCCGAGGCACGGGGCTGGTTCAAGGACATGTCCGAGAAGGAGCGGGTCATCTTCGCGCAGCGCGCGCTGAGCGCCAGCGGCGACTACCGCGGCCCGATTTCCGGCACGCTCGACCAGTCGACCCGGTCGGCCGTCGGCCGCTACCAGGCAAGCCACGGCCTGATCGCGTCGACCCGGATCGACTTTGACCTGTACAAGAGCCTCATCTCCGAGGATCTCGCCATCGGCAAGCGCCCGGCCCCCGTTACCGAAAAGCCGACGCCGGTCGCGGCACCGATCCCGCTGCAGGTCAGCATGACCACGCCGAAGGGATCGCACCCGACCTATCGTGTGCGGGACTCGCTCGCCATGACCGTGACCACGAGCCGGGACGCCTATCTCTACTGTTACTACAGCGATGCCAAAGGCACGGTCGCGCGGATCTTCCCGAACAAGTTCACGCCCGACTCCTACGTCGCCGCGAACCGTCCGACGGCGATCCCGGGCAAGGATGCGCGCTACGGCATCGTCTTCGACAAGCCGGGTGCGTCGGAAGAGGTGCTCTGCCTGGCCTCCGAACGTGAAGTGGGCCTGCGCCTGCCGGATGCCCTCAAGCAGAAGGACCTGACGCCGCTTCCGGTCGCCTCGCTCGATGACGTGGTCCAGGCGTACCGCAAGGCCGACCCCACCCGGACCGCCGATGCGCGGCTGCCGATCAAGATCGCCAACTAACCCGGCCCATCGAGCCAACGGAAAGGAATCCGACAATGTTTCGCAAACCCACACTCCCGCTGCTCGGACTGGCCGTTTCGGTCCTGGCGTTCGCGGCCGGCAGTACCGCCGTCTACGGCGAAATCGCAAAGCGCGGCGACGCACCGGCACAACATGTTAACGCGGATGCGGCTCCGCGGCTGGCGGCCGACACGCCGCTCAGCGTCGAATGCTGGCAGGAAGGACAGAAGATCATCTCCGAAAGCAAGCTCTACGGCTTTACGGTGAGCAGCCTGATCGACAGCTCATCGGTGTCCTTCCGGCGCAGCCCGCGCGGCAACGTCAATATCTTCATCGTGTCGCTGAAGCATTCGACCTGCCTCATCCGCGACTCCTCCCGCGGGGATGGCGGCTAGCGCAGCGGCCGGTGCCCTGAAACCGGGCGGGCCGATAAGCCGTTCTGCCATACCATGATATGCAGGAAAGGGCCTCTCATCGAGAGGCCCTTTCTCTTTGCCGATTCTTGCTCTCCCGAAACCCAATACTATGCCTATCGCTTCCTGCCGGAGAACATTGAGGCGAAATTCCTTTGACTCTTCTCCATCGTCTCTCCTAGCATTAAAAAAAATCTACCGTGGCGAGCTTTTATAACGCTGCGGAGTTGTCAGGCTGGACGTCCGACAACCAGGGAGGAAAACCCATGGAAACCGTGACTCGCCGGAGGGTCCTTATCGGAACCCTTGGCGTGACCGCGTCTGCAGTTCTGGCGCGGCCCTATATCGCCAAAGCACAATCAAAAACAGCCACCGTTTGGTTCCAGCAGGGCTTCGTTCGCCAGGAGGACGAAGCGCTCAAGAAAACGATCGCTGCCTACGAGAAGATCTCCGGCAACAAGCTTGAATACAGCATCATGCCCTTCAGGGCGCTGAACCAGAAGGCGATCTCCGCCCTGACGAGCGGGGATGTTCCGGACCTTATTTTCCACGACGCACCGACAGCGATTCTGCCGCAGAACGCCTGGCACAACCGCTTGGAGGACATGAGCGACGTGGTGGCGACGCAGGAGTCCAAATACTCCGAAAGCGCGCTGCTCTCCGCCAGTTTCTACAACGGCACCACCAAGAAGCGCTCTTACTATATGGCGCCGGTGAAGCAGAACAGCGCCCCGTTCCATATCTGGTCGGACCTGGTCGAGAAGGCCGGTTTCAAGATGTCCGACATTCCGGAACGGTGGGACGACCGCTGGAACTTCTTCAAGCCCGTGCACGAGGCGCTGCGCAAGCAGGGCATGCGCCGGACGTTCGGCATCGGCCTGCAGGTCACCACCGTCGGGCCGAACGACGGCAATAACCTTTGGTATCATTACATGATCGCCAATGGCGGGCAGGGCCTCGTTACCAAGGACGGCTCTCTGCATATCGACGACCCGAAGGTGCGCGACGCGGCAATCCACTCGGTCGAATTCATGACCGGCCTCTACAAGGGCGGCTACGTGCCACCCGAGGCGTTGAGCTGGAACGATGCCGACGACAACAATGCCTACCATTCCAAACTGTTCGTGATGGATTTCGACGGCACGTTGTCGACGGAGCTTGCCCAGATCACCAAGGATCCGAAGGGCTATCACGAGCAGATGAAGATCCTGAACGTCGGGAAAAAGAACGACGGCTCGCAGATGCTTTGCCAGGTCGGCGCGGGCGGCGGCTTCGTCCCGCGGGGCGCGAAGAATGTCCCGGTGGCCAAGGACTTCATGAAGTATTTCATCCAGCCGGCGGTGATGAACGAGAACCTGAAGAATGGTCTGGGACGATGGGTCCCCGCCATCCCGCAGGTGGTCAAGGATGATTCCTGGTGGACCGACCCGAAACTGGATCCGTTCCGCTCCATCTATACGCAGCAGACCGTGCTGGAGCCGACCATCCCGAACTGGATCGGCTTCAACCCGGCGCTCGGCCAGGTAAATGCCGAGCAGGTCTGGGGCCAGTGCCACGCGGACGTCATCAAGAACGGCATGAAGCCGAAGGACGCAGTGGACAAGGCATTTAAGCGAACGGCCGAGATATTCGAGAAATTCTCCTTCGAATAAGCGAGGCTAAGCTCATGAGCACGACACAGCAGGCTCTTGGTTCCAAAGCGCCCGGAAGCTTCATTCATCGGACAGAGCGACTATGGCAAAGCCGGATGCACGTATTGCATGGCGGAATGCCCCTCTCGGATTACGCCTGGGCAATCGCCTTCGCCATACCGTATGTGTGCCTGTTTCTCGCCTTCGTCATCTATCCGATCTGCTACGGCTTCTTTTTGGGCGGCGACCCGGCGCTGTACGCGGAACTGGCGACCGATCCGCATTACGTGACGGCGATGATCAATACGATCATCTATGTCGGGATCGGCGTGAACGTGAAGATGGCCATCGCCTTCCTGTTGTCCGGCTTCTTCATGCGAAAAAGCTGGTGGACCAAGGGCCTGCTGGTGCTCTACATCCTGCCCTGGGCGATGCCCGCGCTGCCCGCATTCATGTCGATGCACTGGATGCTGAACGGGCAGTGGGGCTTCCTCAACAGCGTCCTCTACGAGTGGTTCCACATCGAAGGGCCGTACTATCTCAATGACCGCACGCTCGGGATGACATCGAACATCTGCGCCTACATATGGAAGAACATGCCGTTCTGGACGGTGATCTTCCTGGCGGGGCGGATGGCAATTCCGACGGAGCTGTACGAGGCGGCGGCGATCGACGGCGCATCCAAGCTGCGCATCTTCCGTCACATCACCGTGCCGTTGATGGCGCAGCTCTATCTGGTGTCGACGCTGCTCTCGACGGTCTTCTCGCTCGGCGATTTCAATGCGGTCTTTTTCGTCTCCGGCGGCGGACCCGCGATGTCGACGGAGGTGCTCGCCACCATCGGTATTCGCTATGCGTTCGACATCGGCGATCCTCGTCTCGGCGTCGCAGCGGTGCTGACATCGTTGCCCTTGCTCATCCCGCTGGTCGTGCTGCTGATGCATATGCTTCGCAAGCAGGAGGTACAGCTATGAGCGTCGGTTCGAATATCGCCATGAATTCCGAAAGACGGCGCCACAAACGCCTAAAGTACCTGATCGAAGCGATCGCCATGGTCTTCGGGCTCGTGCTGTTGGTCTGGTCGATGCTGCCCGTCTACAACATGGTGCTGATCGCGCTGAGCGATCATGGCGCGGTGTTCAGCGGCAACATCTACCCGCACGACCCTAACCTGAACAGCTTCGTGATCATCCTGCACCAGGGCTTCTGGTATCTGGAGCACTTCTGGCACCAGTTCGGCAACAGCATCTTCATCGGCGCGATGACGTCATTCCTGACCCTCGCGATCGCCACGATGACGAGCTTTACCGTGTCTCGCCTGAAGCTGCGCCATGGCTGGCTGCTGAGCAATGCCGCGCTGATGACCTATGTCATCCCGGCGTCCTTCCTGGCGATCCCGTTCTACCGGATCATGAGCATCTACGGCCTTGGCAACAATCCGTGGTCGGTGATCGCGGCAATGGTGACATTCGCCACCCCATACGCGATCTTCATCTTTCAGCATTACGGCAAGTCGATCCCGATGGAGCTCGACGAGTCCGCACGCATCGATGGGGCGACGCCGGTCCAGATCTATTTCAAGATCTACCTGCCGCTGATGTCGCCGGCGCTCGTTGCCGTCGGGACCTATGCGCTGCTGCTGGCATGGAATGAATATCTCTATCAGTTCATGCTGCTGTCCACGCCCGACAGCATGACCGTCTCCGTCGCTCTGGCGCAATTCCTCAACAGCGACGAGTCGCCCTGGAACTACATGATGGCGACCGCGATCGTGTATGCACTGCCGCCAATCGCAATCTACTACGCCTCTCGCCGTTACATGGCGGCAGGGCTGACCATGGGCGGCGTGAAGGGCTGAGGCTGGGGCGGGGTCCATGATGGCACGGTGACCCCGATGAGCGTCGCCCAGGAGATGTACGCGCCCCGACCGAGCACCGGGGAGAAGCCGTTCCGGCAACCGCCCTGGGCGGTCGGCCCGCGCGCGTCGGACGTCATCTGGGCGGCGGCGTTCCTGACGCCCTATATCGCGGTGCTGCTCGCCTTCGTCGTCTACCCCATCTGTTTCGCGCTGTGGCTCAGCTACGACGCGGACGCCTATCGGCATCTCTTCGACTATCCGCACTACTGGATCACCATGTTCAACACGCTGCTGATGGTCGTCGTCGGCGTGAACGGTGCGCTGTTTCTGGCGTTTCTGCTGTCCGGCTACTTCATGATTCCGAGCCGCTGGATCAAGGGCCTGCTCGTGGTCTACATGCTGCCCTGGGCGCTGCCGTCGCTCGCCGCCTTCCTGTCGCTGCACTGGATGCTGATCGGCTACGGCGGCTTCATGAACACCGCGCTCGAGACCCTGTTCGGCGTCGACGGCCCGATCTGGTTCGATTCCTACGGCCTCGCCATGACGTGCAACATCCTTTCCTACATCTGGAAATGGATGCCGTTCTGGACGCTGGTGTTTATGGCCGGTCGGATGGCGATCCCGCAGGACGTCTATGACGCGGCCGCCGTCGACGGCGCCACGGGCCTGCAGCGCTTCAGCTACGTCACCGTGCCGATGCTGGCGAACCTGTATCTCATCTGCACGCTCCTCTTCACGCTGTGGACGATCGGCGATTTCGACACGACCTATTTCGTCTCCAGCGGCTCGCCCGCGCTGACGACGGAGGTGCTGGGCACTTACGCCTTCCGCATGATGCTGGACTGGGGCTATGTCGAGATCGGTCTCGCGGGTGCGCTGACGGCGTTGCCGGTGACGATCCCGCTGGCGCTGCTGCTGATCCGCCGGTTGCAGGCGACGGAGGTCCAGCTGTGAGCCTGACGCTGGCGAGCGACCTGCATCGGAGCGAGCCGGCCCGCGGCCCGCGCGTCCGGCGCTGGCTGTTCAATGCCGGCGCGACGGGGATCGGCGTGGTCGTGCTGATATGGACCCTGCTGCCGGTCTACAACATGCTGCTGCTCGCGCTCAGCGACGACCCCGAGGAGTTCGACGCCACCATCTGGCTGCACGAGATCTCCTTCGACGGTTTCCTGCAGATCTGGACCGGCGAAAGCTGGTACCTCGAACATTTCTGGCGTCAGTTCGGCAACAGCATCATCATCGGCTTCGGGACGATGGCGCTCACCGTCGGCATCGGCGCGCTCGCGAGCTACGCGATCGGACGCCTGGGCCTGCGCCGTGGCTGGACGATCGGCAACGTCTCGCTCGTGATCTATGCCGTGCCCGCGTCCTTCCTGGTAATCCCGTTCGCCCGGTTGATGCACCTCTACGGGCTGTCCGACACGCTGTTCGCCGTGATCGCCTCGCAGGTGACCTTCGCACTGCCCTATGCCGTGCTGATCCTGCATCAATACGGCAAGCTGATCCCGCTCGAGCTCGACGAGTCCGCGAGCATCGACGGCGCGACGCCGGCCCAGATCTTCTCCAAGATCTACCTGCCGCTGATGGCGCCGGCGCTGGCGGCGGTCGCCACCTATTCTCTTCTGCTGGCGTGGAACGAGTATCTCTATCAGTTCGTCCTGCTGTCGTCCGACCGCAACATGACGGTGGCGGCGGGAATCAACCAGTTCTTCGATGTCGATGAAGCGCCGTGGAACTATCTGATGTCCGTCGCGGTCGTGTTCTCGCTGCCGCCGATCCTGGTGTATTACGTGCTGCGCCGCTACATGGTTGCCGGGCTGACCATGGGGGGCGTGAAGGGGTAGGCCGGGCGTTGGCGCGGTCCGCGTTCGGGCGGCTGACCGCGGCACGCCTGAAGCGCATTGACACATTCACTGCTCCGCACGATCGCGATGCGCCGGATCATAGATCAGGCTGCAAGGCAGCTCTGCCGCCAGACAGCGAACGTCCCGGCTCGAAGCGTTCTGAACAGCGGCGCGGATCGACAGAAAGCGTTGGGCTGATCCCGGGGACTTGAACCGCTGCGGTTTTCGCTCTCGTTGCCGCACGGGCTGGTGCGAATTTTCGGCCCGATCGTTCGCCCGCAGTCCCCGATCATGGACCACGCAAAGCCGCTCTCGGCGGATGGCGGCAGGGTACGATTTGAGCTTGTCCGCGGTGATGATCTGCCCCGTCTGATCGGGAAAATCAAAATTCTGCAGACTGACTTCGCCAATTTGGCTAGAAACGGACATCCTGTCCCGCCCGATCGACGTCCGCTTT
>Ga0307417_10000810_pt1 | contig 12715 bp, 12 predicted proteins | sample SalMarWE160210MG_2_FD_202514 | JGI IMG/M metagenome (GOLD analysis project Ga0307417, IMG submission 202514) | Salt marsh sediment microbial communities from the Plum Island Ecosystem LTER, Massachusetts, United States - WE1602-10 | ecosystem: Environmental > Aquatic > Marine > Intertidal zone...
ATCGCCGCACCCCATCGTGATCACCACATCGGCGGCTCGCACAACCTCATCCGTCCAGGGACGGGGGAACTCGGAGGCGATGTCGATGCCCACCTCGGCCATGGCGGCCACGGCAGTCTGGTTGACCTCAAACCCGGGCTCGGATCCTCCGGAGAACACGTCGACACTGTCGCCCGCCAGGTGGCGGAGCCACCCGGATGCCATCTGGGAGCGGCCGGCGTTGTGCACGCACAAGAAGAGCACGGCGGGCTTCTCGTCGGTGACGAGACCCTCGACACGGGCCAGCGCGCGCAGCCGGTCGCGGGCAAAGCGCTCGATCAGCATCGGCAGCCACGTATTCACCCGGGCCCGACCCTCGAGATCATGCTGAGACTCGCTCATGAACCGCTCGATGGTCTCCACCGAGAACGTGCCGGCAAACTCGCTCTTCAGCCGGTCCGCGGCCTGCGCCACCATCATTCGCTGCTCAACGGTCATCGCAGATGCCTGCTCGTTCATTGCTCCGCCTCTCTGTTCAGCGTGCGGATCCGATCACGGATCCTCTTGAGTGTCATGTCGAAAGTCTCCGCAGTGGGCTCGGCGACCGGGTCGGGGGTAGACCAGTGCCACCAGCGATCGCCGGGCGTGAGCTCCTCGTGGGCTCGATCGCAGACCGTGACCACCCACGCCGGCTCGATGCCGATCTCGTCGAGAGACCGGGGGGCCGCCGAGCTCAGATCCAGCCCGGAGCGGGATGCAGCCGAGACCGCGCCCGGGTGTACCCGGTCTGCGGGATGTGTCCCTGCGCTCATCGCCGGTGCCCCTGTCTCCTGCTCCCACACCACGGCCGCCAGCTGCGAACGCGCCGAGTTCTGGGTACACACGAACAGGACCGGTCCTTGCGGCAGGGTGGCGCCGACACCAATCTCGCGCAATGACTCGTGACGCAATCGCACGTAGCGACGGCGTCGGTCACCCGACGAAGTGACCCGCTCGATGAGCGAGGCCGCCTCGAGCACATCGAGATGATGCGCCAGCAGATTCGAAGGCAAGTGGTGGTGTTGTGAAAGCTCCTGGGGCGACCGGTCGGATGCGACGAGGTCATCAATGATCGACAGCCGCACCGGATCCCCGAGCGCCGAATGGCGTTTGGCACGTTCAGCTACATCCATGCTGGGACCCTATCTCTCAAGAAATAATGAGTCAAGAGATTTTGAGAGAATTGAATCGGATCCCGGGGCCGGGAGGCCTGAGTTAGTGACAAACGGCTCTATCAAGTGCGTGTCGCCGGGTGGATGTTCGCGGTCAAAAGGAGGGCCGAATGTCAACCCCCACAACGGTCAATGAGGAGTTCGGTCACACCTCCCAAAGAAGGTACCCGGGGAGTGTGGTCGCGCTGCTTGTGCTGCTCGGCCTGCTCGCCGCCGGGGCGATCCAGGGCGGGATCGCTTTGGTCCGTGATCCGCTGACTCCGCTCGGGATGACCACCGAGTTTCTGGCGAAGGCCCCGATCGACGATTACACCTTGCCGGGCTGGTTCCTGCTCGGTATCGCCGCGGCGTCACTTATCACGCTAGCCGGCCTGATGCTCCCCTGGCGCTGGCGCTGGGCTGCGAGAATCGAGCGTGTTGTCGGTCATCGGTGGCCCTGGTTGGGCGCCGTCGCCACCGGAGCCGCGCTGTTGACGTTCGAGATCATCGAGCTTTTTGTCGTACCGTTCCAGCCGATCATGCACCCATTGCTGATCGCAATCGCACTCGCACTGGTGGTGCTTCCACTCACGCCATCAGTCAGTGCACGTCTTCGAATCAATGGCTGAGCACGAGGAAACGCCGGTGCAAGGCTGAGAATTGAGGACAGGTTTCCTCCGCAGTCGCTGTCATAATCACGCCATGGAATGGGTTTTGTACTCGTGCTGCGGTGGTACGAGACCTGAGATCGGGGCGCGATGAATGACGAGCCGGTGACCATCGACGCTCCGGTGAGGGTGGTCCCCGCCAACGAAGCGACGTGGGAGGACATCCAGACCGTCTTTGGGGTGCGCGGCTATGCAGCGCGGTGCCAATGCCAGTATTTCAAAACGCCCAACAAGGACTTTCGATCGGCCTCCGTGGCGGAACGGGCCTTCCGGCTCCGGCAGCAGACAGATTGCGGATACCCGGACTCAGACACAACGAGCGGTCTGGTTGGCTATCGGGGCGCGGAGCCGGTTGGCTGGTGCGCCGTCGAGCCGCGGTCCGCCTATCCGCGGTTGAAGTACGCACGGGTCCCATGGTCCGGTCGTGAGGAAGACAAAGATGACGTATCGGTCTGGGCAGTCACGTGCTTCATGGTGCGGGTCGGGTTCCGTCGCCAGGGCATCAGCCGCGCCCTGGCTCGGGCCACGGTTGACTTCGCCCGGGAACGAGGTGCCCGGTCGCTCGAGGCGTACCCGATGATCGTCCATCCCGGGGAAGAGCTGACCTGGGGCGAGCTCTTTGTGGGAAGCCGCAGCATCTTCGGCGATGCGGGTTTCACCGAGGTCACCAAACCGACGGACCGCCGGGTCGTGATGCGGATCGACTTCTGATTGGCCGACAACGTGGGCGCCGCCAGGGTGGCACCCACGTACTTTTCGCTACTCGCTCGTCGAGAAGCGGTAGATCGTTGTCGTCTTGTATACGTCACCCTGCCGGAGCACGGTCGAGGGGAACGTGGGCTGGTTGGGCGAGTCGGGATAGTGCTGTGTTTCGAGCGCTAACCCGTCACCCTGCCGGTACGTGTGCCCGCTGGTCCCAATGCGCGTGCCGTCGAGGGAGTTCCCGGCGTAGAACTGGATGCCGGGCTCCGTTGTCAGCACCGAGAGCACCCGCCCCGAGGCGGGGTCCTTCACCTGTGCCGCCATCTCGAGGTGCGTGTACGTATCGTCGTTGCGATCCAGTACCCAGTTGTGGTCATAGCCGTGGCTGAACACCAGCTGCTCAAACGAGCCGTCGCGGTTGCGGTCTCCGATGGCTGTGAAGTGCCGGAAATCCATTGGAGTTCGCGCGACCGGATCGATGCTCCCCGTCGGGATCTGTGTTGTGTCGACAGGCGTGTAGCTGTCGCCGTTGATCTTGAGTAGGTGGTTATCGATCGTCCCGGTGCCTTCGCCGCCGAGATTCCAGTACGCGTGGTTGGTGAGGTTCACGACCGTCGGCTTGTTGGTCGTGGCCTCGTAGTCGATGCGGATGTCGTGGCTGGTCAACGTATAGGTCACCCCGGTGGTCAGCTCGCCGGGATAGCCCTGGTCACCGTCGGGGCTGACGTAGGCCAGGTGCAGCCCCACCGAATCCCCTGTTTGGAACGGTTCCGCCACCCAGATCTGCTTGTCGAAACCCTTGTCACCACCATGCAGGCTGTTTGGGGGATTGTTGATGGGCAACGTGTACACAACTCCGTCGAGCGTGAACACGCCGAGTGCGATCCGGTTGGCATACCTTCCGGCGATGCAACCGAAGTACGGGCTCATGCCGACGTAGTCCTGCAAGTTGTCAAACCCGAGGGCGACGTTGGCAGCATTGCCCCAACGGTCGGGGACCTCGATTGTCTGCAAGATCCCTCCATAGGTCAGGATCTGGATCCGCAGATCACCGTTGGTCAGCGTATATCGGTCGACCGTGTGGCCGTCGACGACCCCGAACGGCTCACTCGCGATGCTCGGTCTCATGTCGGGCCTCCCCGCGTCGGCGCTCACCGCACCCGTCATCACCACGGCAATGACCGATGCGACGATCAGTACGTGCCACAGACTAGATCTACGATCGCTGTGGCCTCGAAAGCGCGGCTATCTCTCGAGGTAGCCGTCGCGGATCACCCGGCGCAACGTCTTGCCGGCGACACTGAGCGGGAACTGCTCCAGCACCACGATCTCGCGGATCTTCTGGAAGCGAGCGTTGACCCGCTCGTTTGCCCAGTCCCGGATCGCCTCCGCCGAGGCCGGCGAGGCGGGATCGAGCCGCACCGCCGCGACGGGCGCCTCACCCCAGCGATCGTCCGGAACGCCGAACACGGCGACGTCGGTGACTGCGGGGTGTTGGATGACAACCTCCTCGATGTCGCGCGGGTACACGTTGACACCGCCGGAAATGATCAGATCCTTCTTGCGGTCGACGAGGAACAGGAAACCGTCGTCGTCGACGTAGCCCAGGTCGCCGCTGTACAGCCAGCCATCATTGATGGCTTTGGCGGTGAGGTCGGGTCGCTTGTAGTAGCCGGGCATGGTGACCGGTCCCCGGCCGACGATCTCACCGACCTCACCGGGCGGCAGATCCTTGCCGTCGTTGTCGACGATGCGCATCTCGTAGAGCGGTGGGGGAATCCCGACTGAACCAGGCTTCCTGGGGAAGTCGTCCCGATCGAGGATGGTGATGAAACCCTCGGTCAGCCCGTACAGCTCGTAGAAACGGTGGGGGAGTCTGCGGTCTAGCTCCTCCTTGTGCTCGAGATGCAGCGGGGCGCCGACCGAGCAGATCATTTCGAGATCTGGCAGATAGGTCTCGTGGAAATCGGGCTCGGCGAGCAGGGCGATGATCTGCGACGGCACCGTCATGATGTGAGTGACCTTCTCCTCGGCCATGAGGTCGATCATCTTGCCGGCGTCGAACGACGGCATCAGCACATAGGTGCAGCCGACATAGAAGGCCGGCATCAATGTCAGGAAGGCTCCGTTGAAGACGAGCGACCCGGAGTGCAGGATCACGCTCTCGGGCTTGATCCGGTACGACGCGGTGAAACCCGTGCAATAGGCCATGCGAATGTAGTGGTCGTGGACGATGCCCTTCGGCTCGCCGGTCGTGCCCGAGCTATAGATGATGTTGTAGGGGTCCTCGTCACGGATCTCGACCGGAGGCGGCTCGTCCGGCGAGGCAGCCGCCGTCAGGGCGTGATAGTCGCGGTAGCCCGGGGTACCGGGGGCATCGGTGACGATGAACCGATCGTCGGGGACATCGAGACGGTCACGCACGGCATCGAAGTGGGCGATCATCTTGCGCATAGTCACCACTCCGGCGGCGTCGGCGTCGTTGACCAGCGTCACCAGCCCGTCGCCGCGCAACAGCGGGCTCAGGGGGACGACGACCATACCGGTCTTGGCCACAGCCTGGTAGATCTCCAGCAACTCGAGCGAGTTGTCCAGCACAACGGCGATCTTGTCGTCCTTGCCGAGACCGAGCCCGACCAACGCGTTTGCCAGCCGGTTCACCCCGGCGTTGAACTCGAGATGCGTGAGCCTCCGGCCCTCGAAAATCACTGCCGTGTGGTGCGTGCGGTACCGGGCGTGGCGAGCGGCGAGTGTATTTATTGGCATCGTCCATTCCTCCTTCAGGTCACCGGTTTGTACGTCTTGCTCGGGAGCTCCATGATGGGCAGATGCAGGAGACCAGCTTCACAACCGTTCTCACGCAGGCGCAATTCGACGAGTACGCCAGGCTCTCCGGCGACGACAACCCGATCCACGTCGACCCCGGTTTTGCGGCAGGTACGAGGTTCGGCCGTACGGTCGCACACGGGATGTTCCTGTTCGGGATGTTGCAGGCGGCCCACGCCCGTTACCGCAGCGGTCCCGTCTCGCCGACCGGTGTGGAGCTCATGTTCCGGGCGCCGACCTACACCGACGATCCCGTTTCGTTCACCATCGCTCCTGTTGAGCCGGGTCGGTTCGAGGAGACGGTCCGGTCGAGCAACGGGGAGGTGACGGTGAGCGGGTCCTCCCGGTTCGGTGCTCGCAACGACGCACCATCCGATCAACCCGTGCTCGAGGAGTCGGCCGGATACAAAGGTCTCGAGGTGGGGATGAGCGCCACAAGGAGCAGGGCGTTCACGATTGACGATGTCGCCGCCTACCTGCGTCTCGTGGACGACCCCAACCCCCGGTTCTCCGGGCCGGAACCTGAGCTGCCGCCTGCACTGCTGGCCGGAACCGTGTCCTGCATCCTCGGGGTCGATCTGCCGGGACGGGGAACCAATTGGCTCAAACAGCAATACGCTTTTCACCGCTCTGTGATCGTGCCCGTCGAAGTGACTACCACCGTGACGGTCACCAGGATCCGCTCCGACAAAGGGCTTATCAACCTCGAATCGAGCACCACCGGCGCTGGCGGCGTTCTCGTATCCGGCAAGACCCTCGTTCTCGCGGTCGACACGGATCCCCGGTAGCCGCAACCTCATACGGCTTCTCCGAGGAAAGCCGCCATCCCCGCCCGGGCCTCCGCCGTGAGGAACTGCTGGACAAACGCCGATCGCTCATCCTCGAGGCGGGCGGCGATCACGTCGACGTCTCGGGAGAGCAGACGCTTGATGCTGGCCGTCGAACCCTGCTTCATCGCCGCGATCTCGCTTGCCAGCGTGACCGCCCGATCGCGGATTGTCTCTGCGGGCAACACGTCGGAGGCGAGTCCCCAGTCGACTGTTTCCTCAGCCGTGATCGATTCGTTGCGAAGCAGGATCAGGGCCGTCCGTTTCTCTCCAATCAGGTCGGGAAGGAGGGCGGTCCAGCCGCCGTCCGGAGAGAAACCGACCTCCGAGTACCACGGTGTGATCGTCACCCCGGGACTCACCAGGACCACGTCGGACGCCAGCAGGAGCCCGAGCGACCCGCCGGTGACGATGCCGTGTACCGCAGTGACGATCGGCTGGGGCAGGCGCATCATGGCCAGCATCGCCCGGTTCAACAGGCCCACAACCTCGCGGGCGTACCGTTCGGGTTCGGCCGCATCGAAGAATGCGCGAACATCGCCCCCCGTCGAGAACGAGCGTCCCTCTGCCGTCAGCACGACGACGCGAGCGTCGTTCCCCACATCGCCGAAAGCCGCCAGTAGGTCTTCGAGCAACTCGGGAACGAGGCTGTTGTGCCGCTCCGGGCGGCTCAGCGTGACGGTTGCGATATGGCCCGTCGCCGTGGTCTTGATCAACTCGACGGCCCTGTGACTGGTGCGATGCCCTCACGAAGCTCACGTTTCAGGACCTTGCCGGCGGCGTTGCGGGGTAGCACGGAGGTCACCGACACGCGCTTGGGGATCTTGTAGCGCGCCAGCTTGCCCTGGCAGAATCCGAGCAGCTCGTCCTGGTCGAACCCATCCGGGTCGCGGGGCACGACGACGGCCACCCCGATCTCGCCCCAGCGCTCGTCGGGGACACCGATCACCGCGACGTCGAGAACGTTCGGGTGATGGAAGAGCACCTGCTCCACCTCGGCCGGGTACACGTTCTCGCCACCCGAGATGAACATGTCCTTCCACCGGTCGACGATGTACACGTAACCGTCCGCATCGACGCGGGCGGCATCACCGGTGTGCAGCCATCCGTTCGTGAAGGACGCCTCGTTGGCCTCGGGCCGCTCCCAGTATCCCGGGGTTACGTTCGGGCCGCTCACCCACAGCTCGCCGATCGCGTCGGTGTCCGCATCGACACCGTCCTCGTCGACGACCCGTATCCGGGTGTGCAAGGTCGGCTTGCCCACAGACCCCGCCTTGGCGAGGGCGTGGGCCTCGTCGGTGAGGAACACGGTCGGGCTGGTCTCGGTGAGACCCATCCCTTGCCGGATGACAACACCTCGGGCGGCGTAGCGCTCGAGAAGCGCCACCGGCATCGGCGCACCGCCACAGGCCCAGGATTGAACCTCGCCGAGGTCGGCTGTCTCCCAGCCAGGATGTTCGGCGAGGAACTGGTAGATCGCGGGCACGCCGAAGAAGTGCGTAACCTCCCCGCTCTCCAGCCACCACAGCACCCTCCCGGGGTCGAACTCGGCAAGGTTGATCGAACGAGCGCCGAGGTGGAGGCACGGGGTCGTGTACAAGTTCAGCCCACCGGCGTGGAAGGTGGGCAGCACGTTGAGGTTTGTCGATTTCGACGTGAGACCGACGGCGTGGCCGATGTTGATGGCGTTCCAGAAGAACATCCCGTGAGTGCAGACGGCGCCCTTGGGATGGCCCGTCGTGCCCGAGGTGTACAGGATCGCCCACGGGTCGTCGTGGGTTGCGGCGACGGGCCCGACCGCGGTGGGATCGCTGGCCGCCTTGGCCGCCTCGAACTCGTCACCGAGAGCGAGCCTGATAGGTGTGTCCAACTCGTTCGCAGCTCCGGCGAATTCCGGGGCGTAGATGAGAACCAGGGGACGGCAATCCGAGACGATGAACTGGAGCTCGGGAACGGCGAGCCGCCAGTTGAGCGGGACGAGGACGGCGGTGAGCTTGGCGCAGGCGAACAGCGCCTCGAACGTGTCGGTGGTATTGCCGGAGAGAAACGCCACCCGGTCGCCCACCCCGACGCCGTTGCGGGCGAGCCAGGCAGCCAGACGTCTGCTCCGGTCCTCGAGATCGGCGTAGGTCAGGGTGAGGTCACGCCCGTCGTCGATCAGAGCGACGGACTCCGGGCTGAGATCCGCATGGTGGCCGATCCAGTCGAAGGCCGGGACCGGTGCTGGCATGAGAGCCTCCTATCAATCGGATGCGGGTGATTCCTCTCTGTCCCCGGTCGCCAGACGCAGGAGCCGGTTCCGCCCCTCCCTGAGGCGCAGAGATCGCACGCGCCACGTGCCGACGATCCCGTACGGCAGGTACAAGACGATGGCCACGTAGGCGACACCGATCAACAGCGCCGAGGTGCCCCCGAACCAGCGATCGAGGTAGTACTCGAGAAGACGGAAGACGGCGGCGCCGACGACCGCGCCACTGATCGTTCCCAGCCCCCCGATGAGGACGACGAGCAGTGCGGTCACCATCCACCCCAGCGAGGCGACATTAGGGGTGATGATCGGCTCGTGGATGGCATGGAGTACACCGGCCAGGGACGCCGTCACCGAGCCGACCACGAGCGCCAGCACCTTGAACCAGAACGTGTTGTATCCCAGCATCAACGCCCGGTCCTCGTTCTCCCTGATGGCGGTGAGCACCTTCCCGGCGGGGGAGTCCACGATCCGGGTGAACACGAGGTAGGTGACCACGACGAGAGCCAGCGACGCCAGGTACAGCAGGAATCGCTCGTTGGTTGTGTCGAGGAACCACACAGGAGCAGGCACACCCTGTAGACCGATCTCTGCGCCCGCCCACTTCTGGAGGTCGCTCGACTGGATGACAATCCAGAACACCGACGCAAACCCGAGGGTCACCAGCGCATAGGCGATCCCGCGGACCCGGGGGAGCACAACGGCAAAGAGCAGCGCCTGGAGCACGGCTGCCACCAGCACCACCAGCAGGGCGACGATCCAGTTCAGCTCGAATGTCTTCAGCGCGATCCCGAAGGTGTATGCGCCGACGGCGAAGAACATGGCGTGGCCAAACGACAGCAAACCGGTGATGCCGAGGATGAGGTCGTAGCTGATGGCGTAGAGGGCGAGGATGAAGATCTCGATGGCGAGACCCTGGAGGAACCGGGCGTTCCCCTGGTCGTTGTTGATCACGGCACTGACGCCTGCGCCGTCGACCAGGATCGACACGAGGAATGGGAACAGCACCATCAGCCCGGTGACGATCAGCAATCCGCGGCGGCGGACCCACCAGCGCTGCCGGGTGCCCGGGAGCCCCGTCATCGCTCAGCCCTTCCGAAGAGACCTGTGGGCAACACCAGAAGGATGACGACCATGAGCAAGATGGCGGCGGCCGGGACCAGTGTCGGGGAGGGTTTGAACGGTTCGGCCATGAAGGGCAGGTTGATGCCGCTCTGGCCGTAGCGAATGATTATCTGTTGGAGCAACCCGACGAGCACCGCACCGGCTGCCGCACCGGGGAAGCTGGTCAGCCCGCCGACTGCGAGCGCCACGATCGCCGACAGCAGGAATGTGGCGCCCATACCCGGGTTCAGGCCGATCGACGGTGCGGCCAGGACTCCACCGAGGGCGGCGAGCGCCGATCCCATGGCGAATACGGTGGTGAAGACGCGGCGGACGTTGATGCCGAGAGCCTGCACCATCTCGGGGTCCTGGACACCCGCACGGATCACCATGCCGATCCTGGTCCTCTTCAGCAGCGTCGTCACCCCGACGAGCACGATGATCCCGACCACGATCACGAAGCCCTCGTTGTACACCCGCAACCGGGTGCCGAACAGATCGACGGTGGAGCAGCCGCTGAAGAATCCCCCGATGCCCTGACCGGGGCATCCGGCGCCGGTTCCGTCGAACGCAGCGGGACGGGCCATGGTGAAGGAGGGACGACCCCAGACGTCTCTGACTATCTCGACGATGATGAAGCCGACACCAAGGGTGATCATCAGCTGGTAGATGGGCCGGTCGTAGAGCGGCCGGATCAGCACCACCTCGATGAGGGCACCAACCACGGCTCCGACCACCACCGAGATCACCAACGCCAATAGGAACCGCCAGGTCGTGCTCAGGCCGAACACCCAGTCGTTGAGCGGGCCCTTCACCAGATGGAGCACGATGGCGGCAGCAATCATCCCGGCTAGCCCGAGGACATGGGAGCGCCGGAGCGGCGTGTGGTCGGCAGGCTGGCTGCGAACCATGCTGAAGCCGCACGCCAGGGCGGCTCCGCCTGCCAGCACGACGAGTATCGCGACGATTGCGGGCCAACCGAACGAGTCGGCCGGCAAGGGGGCCAGCGTGCCCAGGCCGATCTGCACGGACAGGTTGGCAGGGCTGCGCGTGAAATCGTCGGGGCTCCAGATGACCAGCGGGAACTTGGTGACGCCCACGAGAACGGCGCCGGCACCGGCGAGCAGCAGACCCCAGCGGATCGGGCGTCGCCATCGAACCCGCCCGATACGCGCGGCCAATCGCTGCCACACGGGTAGTACCGCAAACGGCGCCGCCACTATTAGGAGCGGAACCAGCACGTCGACGACGGTGTCGAAGCGGGTGTAGACCGTCCATCCCACGTATGCACCCAGCATGAACAGCTCACCGTGCGCGAGGTTGAGAACGTCCATCAAGCCGAAGATCAAGGAGAGACCCGAAGCCACCAGGAATGTGATCGCTCCCACCGAAAGGCCCTGCATGACGGTGGAGAACCAATCGCCGGCGTCGATCCCCGCCATCGCGGCCAGGAACAGGAACAGCAGCACCGCCAGCACCGTGACCCGCGCCCGGTTCTCCCTCAGCCATTCGGAGCGGCGTGCCGCCCTGCTGTCGCCGGTTGCCGTCGTGGCCGTCATCGGCTCACCCGCCATCGACGAAGCGGGCAGCCGCAACTGTGAAGCTCATCCCGCACCGAGGTACCTCCTGACGGTCTCGTGATCGTCGACGAGGTCGCTCATGGCGCCGGTCTGTACGCTGCGACCCTCCTCGACGATGGTGTAGTGGTCGGCCAGCCTGCTGGCGACGATGAAGTTCTGCTCGACGAGCAGCACCGTGAGGTGGGAGGAGAGTTGTCGGATGGCCTCCATCATCTGCTCAATGATCACGGGCGCCAGACCCTCGCTCGGCTCGTCGATGAGAAGGAGCCGGTTGTCGGGTACGAGTGCTCGCGCCACCGCCAGCATCTGCTGCTGACCACCCGACAGGTTGGTGCCGGGCAACCGGATCAGCCGTTTGAGATCGGGGAACAGCCCGAAGATCAGCTCCTCCTTGCGGGCCAGGTCACCCTTGCTGCGCTCGGCGATGCGGAGGTTCTCGCCGACGCTGAGGTCGGAGAAGATCGCCCGGTGCTCCGGCACGTAGCCGACGCCGAGATTGGCGATGTCGAAGCTGCGCATCCCCGTGATGTCCGCATCGGCGAACCGCACCGACCCGGAGCGGGGCGGCGTCAAGCCGAGGATGGTCTTCAGTGTTGTCGTTTTGCCGGCGCCGTTGCGGCCGAGCAGCGCGACGATGTCGCCTTCGGGCACGTCGAGGGACACTCCCTCGAGAATGTGGAACTGGCCGATGAATGTGTGTACGTCGCTGACCTCGAGGAGGCTCACGATGTCCCTCCCGCCTCGCGGTAGAGGTCACCCAGATAGGCCGTCTGCACCCTCTCGTCGGCGGAGATCTCGGCAGGCGTTCCCTCTGCCAGTAATGAGCCCTGGTGCATCACCGTGATCCGATCCGATACCGACATGACGACGTTCATGTTGTGTTCGACGAGCACGACCGTTTTGTCCCCGGCCGACTGGATCTCCTGAACGAGTTGCATCAGCTCCGGCACCTGCTCGGCGGCCATCCCGGCGGTTGGCTCGTCGAGCATCAAGACCCGGGGGTCGGGCGCGAGGATCATCCCCAGCTCGAGTTTCCGTTGATCACCGTGGGGCAGGGTTCTGGCCGGGGCCTGGGCGCGGCCGGTGAGACCAACCTGTTCCAGGACCTCGGCGGCTCGGGCGGCCGGTTCGGTCAACCGGAGGTGCGAGCGGAAGAGCCCATAGCTCCCGCGGCCCATCGCCTGGGCGGCGAGCCGGACGTTCTCGAACACCGTCAGGTTGGGGAAGATGTTCGTGATCTGGAACGAACGCCCGATGCCGCGATGGATGGTGCGGTGCGCCGGGAGATCGGTGATGTCGTCTCCCTGGTAGAAGACCCGCCCCGACGTCGGCGCCAGGGTGCCGCTCACGAGATTGAAGAATGTTGTCTTGCCGGCTCCGTTAGGGCCGATGATCGAGTGCAGCGAGCCCTCCTCGATGGCGACACTGACGTCGTCTACCGCCACCAATGCACCGAACTCGCGGCGCAGGTTCATCGTCTCGAGGATCGCGGTCACAGCTCCTCCATGCCGTTTTCTCGATCAGAGGGGGGTGGGCGGGCCCACCCCCCTCGTGTGTTTCAGTCTCTCAGTTGCCGCTCAGACTGCCTACG
>Ga0307417_10000811_pt1 | contig 12713 bp, 7 predicted proteins | sample SalMarWE160210MG_2_FD_202514 | JGI IMG/M metagenome (GOLD analysis project Ga0307417, IMG submission 202514) | Salt marsh sediment microbial communities from the Plum Island Ecosystem LTER, Massachusetts, United States - WE1602-10 | ecosystem: Environmental > Aquatic > Marine > Intertidal zone >...
GCCGGGGATCGGCCCGGTCCCGGAGCCGGGCCTGCAGGTCCTTCAGGGCCTGCCAATGATAGTCCTGCGGGTCCAACCCATGCTGGTCGCTGGCTGCGATCAGGCGCATCAGGGCCTGGACATTGGAGCCGTGGGCGGTCCAGGCCAGGCGGAAGCCGCGGCGCTGATAGAGCTCCGGGATCAGACGCACCGCCGCCACGGTGGACCCATCGAGCTGCAGCCCGTCCGCCGCCTGCAGCTGCTCCATACGGCCGCGCAGGCGCTCCTGCGTGGCGAGCGCAGGCTCGGCGATCACCCCGCTGCCCCAGGCGATGAGCAGTCCCAGGACAGCGCCCAGCGGGAAGGTTCGTCCGATCATGCCCACATCCCCATGCGTTGCACTGCGATTTTGGTTACCATACGCGCTTCAGGCAAGGCGGCAAGTATAGCGCCGCGCTCGGGGAGGACAATCCACTATGAGCAACGGGTCAAGCAATGGGAGACCCTCCAACCGCGATCCGAGCCGGCGCGCCTTTCTGCGCACCCTGGGCCTGGCCCTGCCCGCCGTGGCGCTACCGGGACCCGGGGGGCGGGCGCTTGCCGCACCCCGGCCCCGATCCCTGACGTTTCGTCACACCCATACCCATGAGCGGCTCTGCGTGATCTATCACGACGGGCTCGGGTATCGCCCCGCCGCCCTGGACCGGATTAAGCGGTTGCTGCGCGACTTTCGCACCGAGCAGATCCATCCCATCGACCCCGCGCTGCTGGATCTGCTCTACGCCCTGACCGTGGCCACCCCCAGCCAGGGCTGCTTCGAGGTCATCTCAGGTTACCGCTCCGCCGCCACCAACGCCATGCTGCGACGCAACAGCCAGGGCGTGGCCAAGCGCAGCCTACACATGCAGGGCAGGGCCATCGACGTGCGCCTGAGCGATCTGGACACCACGGCCCTGCGCAAGGCCGCGCTCGCCCTGAAGGCCGGTGGCGTGGGCTACTACAGGCGCTCCAACTTCGTCCACCTGGACACCGGCCGCCCCCGCAGCTGGACGGGCTAGCCCGATCGGGGAACGAAACCCCCACGTCGATCTCAAAGGTCTAAATCGCAACGGTCCACACCGGGGCGTGGTTGCATCCCGCCCCCCAGATTGTGTACAGGGTATCTTATGTCCCGCCTCCCCCACAGGGCCCTGGCGGCGCTGGCCGTGGTCTGGCTGCTCGCCGGCTGCGAGCGGCCCACGGCGCAACCCGGCGCGCGCCAGCTGTCACGCCCCATCCCGGTGACAGTCGTCGCCGCCGAGCGTAGCCCCCTGCGCGCGCAGCACACGGTGATCGGCACGCTCACCGCGAACAAGCAGATCCACATCTACAACGAGATCGAAGGCCGCATCGTGGCCATGCCCTTTCATGAGGGCGACCCGGTCGAGGCCGGCGCGGTGCTGGTGAGGCTGGAGGACGTGCTCACCCGTGCCGAGCTCACCAAGGCCATCGCCCAGAGGCGGCAGACCGAGCTGGATCTGTCCCGGCAGCAGAAACTCTTCCAGCGCAACGCCACCTCAGAGGACGAGGTGGCCCGCGCCCGCACGGCCTTGGCCCTGGCACAGGCCGAGGAGGATCTTCAGCGGGTGATGCTCTCGCGTACCGTCATCGATGCCCCCTTCGCCGGCCTGATCAGCGAACGCCTCCAGGAGCCGGGCGATGCGGTGCCCACCCACACCCATCTCATGAGTCTCATGGACCCGACCAGGCTGAACGTGGAGCTGCATGTCTCGGAGCTCCTGCTCCAGGGCCTGCGTCCCGGTGAGCCGGTCACGCTGCATATCGACGCCCTGGGCGAGCGGGCCTTCGAGGGCCGCATCACGCGCATCCATCCGGTGATCGAGGAGCAGACCCGCCAGGGGGTCGTGGAGGTCGCGCTGGCGCCCACCCCCCCCGGGGCCCGGCCGGGCCAGTTGGTGCGCGCCACCCTCACCACCGACCGGGGCAGGGGGCTGGTGGTGCCGTTCGCGGCCCTGCGCTACGACGTGCAGGGGGCCTATGTCTACCGGATCGGGGCGGATGATGCCGCCTCACACGCCCCGGTGGCCCCGGGCCTGCAGATCGGCGATCAGGTGCAGATCAGAGAGGGCCTCAGCGAAGGGGACCGGGTGATCGTGCGCGGTCTGGTCAACATCCGCGACGGCAAGAAGGTGCGCATCGTCTCCCGCACAAGACGCGACTCCCCCCGCGTGGGGGCCACAGCGCTGCCTCCCTCGTGAGGCAACGGTTTGGCGGCGGCGGCCTGGCCGCCTGGTCGGTGCGTCGACCCATCGCGGTGTCCATGCTGACCCTGGCCACCGTGGTGCCCGGGGCACTCACCCTGAAACAGCTCAGCGTGGACCTGCTACCCCACCTGACCTATCCCAACATCCGGGTGCGGGTGCTGGACCCTGGGGTGCCGGCCCGTATCATGGAGGACCAGGTCACACGCCAGGTCGAGGAACAGCTGGCCATCACCGAGGGCGCCGTGGAGGTGCAGTCCTTCACCCGCGTAGGGCGCACGGCGGTGGACCTGTCCTTCCCCTATGGCACGGACATCGACCAGGCGCTGCGCGATGCCAGTGCCCGTCTGGACCGCGCCAAACGCCTGCTACCGGACACCATTGCCCCCCCCATCATCTACAAGATCGACCCTTCCCAGGCCCCGGTGCTGGAGCTGGTGGTGAGCTCGGGCACCCGCGACACGGGGGACCTGTTCGACTGGGTGGACTACGGCTTCTCCAGGTCCTTTATTAACCTTCCGGGCGTGGCCGCGGCCGAGGTGGGCGGCGGCCTCATCCGGGAGATCGCCATCGACGTAGATCCGGAGCGCCTCGCCGCCGTGGGCCTGACCATCCAGGACCTGGCGGACCTACTGGCCGATGAGAACCGCGACGCCACCGGGGGGCGCCTGCTCACCACCGGCCGCGAGCTCAGCGCGCGCGTGGCGGGCCGTTTCCGAGACCTGGCGGACATCGCCGCGGTACCGCTGCGCAGCGGCGACGACGGGGAACAGAGCGGGGCCGTACTACGCCTGGGGGAGCTGGCCCGGGTTCACGATAGCCATGGGGCGGAACAGCTGAGGATCCGCCTGGACGGGTTGCCCGGGGTCAAGCTCTCTATCCAGAAGCAGCCGCAGGCCAACACCGTGGCGGTGGTGGACGCGGTGATGGGGCAGCTGGAGTGGATGCGGGACCAAGGGCTGATCCCAGCGGACATCCAGGTCAAGGCGGTGAATGACCAATCGGTGTTCATCCGCCATGCCCTGCGTAACGCGAGCCTGGCAGCGGCAAGCGGGGCGCTGCTGGCCATGCTCGTGGTCTATCTGTTCCTGGGCAACCTGCGTCGCACCCTCATCGTGGGCACCGCCATCCCGGTGGCCATCCTGGTCACCTTCGTGCTGATGCAGGCCGCGGGACTCAGCCTCAATATCATGACCCTGGGGGGGCTGGCGCTGGGGATCGGCATCCTGGTGGACAGCACCATCGTGATGCTGGAGAACATCTACCGTCACCAGCGCCAGGGCGAGGCGGGTCCTGATGCAGCCGTGCATGCCGCCACCGAGGTCAATAGCCCCATCGTGGCCTCAACCACCACCAATCTGGCCGCGGTGCTCCCCTTCCTGTTCATCGGAGGGCTCACGGGCCTACTGTTCCGGGAGCTGATCTTCACCATCTCCGCGGCCATCGCCGCCTCCATGGTGGTGGCCCTGACCCTGGTCCCGGCCCTGGCGGGCAGGGTGCGTGCGGTGCAACCTGGGCGGTCGCGTCGACGCATGGACGCCGCCCTGGAAAGGTTGCAGGAGGCCTACGGGCATATGACCGGGGCCATCCTGCAACGCCCCTGGCTGCCCCTGGTGGTGTTGCTACCGGGGCTGGTCTGGGCCGTGCAGGTCTTTGTGGAGGCCGAGGACGCCTTCCTGCCCCGGGTGGACAACGGCCAGGTGCGGGTGCGCATCCTAGGGGATAGCGGCATGCAGCTGGACGAGATGGACGCCACGGTGCGCCGCGTCGAGGCCCTGCTGCTGGCACAGCCCGAGGTGCAGAGCGTCTTTACCCAGGCCGGGGGCGCCGTCTATGGCCGCACCCAGTGGTTCGCCGGCAATCGCAGCGTGATCCGGGTACAGCTAACCGCCCAGAGTCAGAGGACCATGAGCACCGAGCACTGGGTACAAGGTATGCGCGAGCGCATCCAGGCGCTTGATCTAGCCGGGTTCCGGGTCAGCATCTGGGCCAGGGGCAAGGTGCCGGGCATCCGCCTGGGTCGTGGCGACGATGACCTCAGCCTGCGCATCGCAGGCCCCGACCTGACGGTACTGGCACGCCTGGGCCAGGAGCTGGTGGAGCGCCTGCGCGGTGTGCAGGGCCTGGACAACCTCAGCAACACCTACGAGGGCGCCCAAGAGGGGCTGGACGTGAGTTTGGATCGGGCCCGCGCCAGCGCCCTGGAGGTGACGGTGGACGAGGTCAGCCAGGCACTGCAGGTGGCCCTGGACGGTCTGGTGGTGACGGACTATCTCGACGGCGATCGGCGATACGATGTACGGCTGCGACTGCCCCGGGGTCAGATCGCCAGTGCCGATGCCCTGGATGACGTGATCGTGGACCTGCGCGCCGGCCGCGCCATCCGCCTGCGGGATATGGCCGAGGTCATACTGAGCCCCTCGCCCGCCAACATCATGCGAGACCGCCAGATGCGGGTGGTGGAGGTCAGCGCCTCCATACAGGAGGGCTACGCCCTGGACCAGGTGATGGATGAGGTGAACACGCGCCTGGCGGGCCTGGAACTGCCGCCTGGCTACGGTCTCTACGATGACGGCGCGGTCAAGGCCCTCAAGCAGGGCCAGCGCCTAGGCTATCTGCTGTTGGCGCTGGCCATTTTCCTGGTGTTCGTGGTGATGGCGGTGCAATACGAATCGCTGCGCAACCCCCTGGTGATCCTGTTCGCCATCCCCTTCACCCTGATCGGCGTGGCCGGCGGGCTCTGGTACAGCGCCCTGCCCCTGTCCATGCCGGTATGGCTGGGGATGATCATGCTGGCCGGCATCGTGGTCAACAACGGGATCGTGCTGGTGGAACAGATCGAGATCGAACGCGCCCGTGGGGGCGATCTCAATGGGGCCATCCGGCAGGCCGCCCGGCTGCGCCTGCGTCCCATACTCATGACCACCTTGACCACCGTGGTAGGCATGACCCCCCTGGCGCTGGGCCTGGGCGAGGGCTCCGAGATGCTCCAGCCGCTAGCGGTGGTGATCGTCTGGGGCCTGTCCTTCTCCACCCTGGTGAGCCTGGTGCTGATCCCCACCGTCTACCGGCTGCTGCAGGGTGCGCGCCCTGAGGCGGGCCCCGAGCCGGCGCCGGCGGGCTGAGCCGTTCTCGTGCACGCCCCTGAGCGCGACGATACCCGTTGCACCTGGGTTATCGGTTTTCAGGGTGCCTGGATTTGGGTGCAGGACAAGGCGAAAATGCGCAGGCATATCACTCACCATGTCGAGATAGGGTCACCGTAGGAGGCACGCCCCCAGGCCGATCCGGCCCGGGAGGGAGCGCCACCGATCCCCCCATCACCGACGCCCGTCGGCAGCCGTAAAAAAATTCCTCACCCCGCCCTTACCAGGGCCTTCCCTCCCCCCCGGCCCATAACCCCAACATCTACACACACTTACGTCACAGAGCTCAAATCCACCCAGTTTATCCACAGTTTTTAGGCAACCTTTCAGAGCGGTTACCCACAGGATATTGTGCTTGACGGAATAGAAAACCACATTCTATAGTGATCCACAGCCTCCCACGGGACAAGCTCACAGGCCTGTCCACAGGGATACGCGCAGGTGCCAGAGCACGGCGCGGGGCAAGCGACGCACTCCATCGCAGGCTGCCCACCGAGATCGAACCCGCCAATCCACAGGGAACCAAGATGCAGACGAATCTCGCCGACACCACCGAGCCCAATCAGACCGCCACCGAGTCTGCGCCCAGCGCGCCCTCGGCCTCCGAGATCGCCGCCGCAGCACCGGGCCAGTACCGGGTGATTCGCCGCAACGGCAAGCTCACCACCTTCGACAAGGACAAGATCAAGGTGGCCGTGACCAAGGCCTTCCTGGCCGTGGAGGGGGGCAGCGCGGCAGCCTCCAGCCGCATCCACGAGGTGGTGGACGAGCTGACCGCCCAGGTGGTCTATGCGTTGACCCGCAGTCGACCCGACGGGGGCACCTTCCACATCGAGGATATCCAGGATCAAGTGGAGCTGGCCCTGATGCGCGAGGGCCACCACAAGATCGCTCGCGCCTATGTGCTTTACCGCGAGGAGCGCGCCCGCGCCCGCGCCGAGGAGGAGGCCCGCTCGGGCGCCCGGCACGAGCAGCCCGGCCAGGCCGGCCTCCACGTCACCGCTGCAAACGGCAGCACCCGGCCCCTGGATCTGGGCCGCCTGATCCGGGTGGTGAACGAGGCCTGCCGCGACACCGATGACGTAGATCCAAGACCCATCATCGAGGAGACCCAGCGCAACCTCTATGACGGGGTACCCGAGGCGGAGGTGGGCACGGCGCTCACCATGAGCGCGCGCACCCTGATCGAGACCGAGCCCAACTACAGCTATGTGGCCGCCCGCCTGCTGCTGGACAACATGCGGCGCGAGGCCCTGAGCTTTCTCAACGGCCAGCCCAGCGAGGCCACCAGCGATGAGATGGCCGAGCTCTATCCTGAGTACTTCGAGCGCTACGTGCGCCGCGGGGTGGAGCTGGAGCTCCTGGATCCCAAGCTCGCCATCGAATATGACCTGGCGCAGCTGGGTCGGGCGATCCACCCGGAGCGTGACACGCCGTTCACCTATCTGGGGCTGCAGACCCTCTACGACCGCTATTTCATCCACTCCCACGGCACCCGCTTCGAACTGCCGCAGGCCTTCTTCATGCGCGTGGCCATGGGGCTCGCCATCAACGAGGTGGAGCGCGAGGCCCGCACCATCGAGTTCTACAATATCCTGTCCTCGTTCGACTTCATGAGCTCCACGCCCACCCTGTTCAACTCCGGGACCCTGCGCCCGCAGCTCTCCTCGTGCTACCTCACCACGGTGCCGGACGACCTCTACGGCATCTTCGACTCCATCAAGGACGACGCCATGCTCTCCAAGTTCGCCGGCGGCCTGGGCAACGACTGGACCCGGGTGCGGGCCATGGGGGCCCATATCAAGGGCACCAACGGCCGCTCCCAGGGCGTGGTCCCCTTCCTCAAGGTGGCCAACGACACCGCGGTGGCGGTCAACCAGGGCGGCAAGCGCAAGGGGGCCATGTGCGCCTACCTGGAGACCTGGCACCTGGACATCGAGGAGTTCATCGAGCTGCGCAAGAACACCGGCGACGACCGCCGCCGCACCCACGATATGAACACCGCCAACTGGATCCCGGACCTGTTCATGAAGCGGGTGAGCGAGGCGCAGGACTGGACCCTGTTCTCCCCGGACGAGACCGGCGACCTGCACGACCTATGGGGGGAGGCCTTCGAACGGCGCTATGTGGAGTACGAGGACAAGGCCGCGCGCGGCGAGATCAAGAACTTCAAGCGCATCAAGGCCGTGGACCTGTGGCGCAAGATGCTGGGCATGCTGTTCGAGACCGGCCACCCCTGGATGGCCTTCAAGGACCCCTGCAACCTGCGCTCGCCCCAGAGCCACAAGGGGGTGGTCCACTCCTCGAACCTGTGCACCGAGATCACGCTCAACACCTCCGACGAGGAGATCGCGGTGTGCAACCTGGGATCCATCAATTTGGCCCAGCACGTGGACGAGGACGGGCTGATGCTGGAGAAGCTCTCGCGCACCGTCGGCACGACCATGCGCATGCTGGACAACGTCATCGATTACAACTACTACACCGTGGCCAAGGCACGGCGCGCGAATCTGCGCCACCGCCCGGTGGGCCTGGGGATCATGGGCTTCCAGGACGCGCTCTACAAGCAGCGCATTCCCTACGCCAGCGAGGAGGCAGTGGGCTTCGCGGACCGCTCCATGGAGGCGGTGAGCTACTGCGCCATCGAGGCCTCCACCCATCTGGCCGAGGAGCGCGGCAGCTACTCCAGCTTCGAGGGCTCGCTGTGGTCCCAGGGCATACTGCCCATCGATTCCATCGCCCTGCTGGAGGAGGCCCGCGGCGGCCACCTCCAGCAGGACCGCTCCCAGACCCTGGACTGGGAGCGCCTGCGCGAGCGGGTGCGCAGCGTGGGCATGCGCAACTCCAACACCATGGCCGTCGCCCCCACCGCCACCATCTCCAACATCTGCGGGGTCACCCAGAGCATCGAGCCCACCTACCAGAACCTGTTCGTGAAATCCAACCTCTCGGGCGAGTTCACGGTGACCAACCCCTACCTGGTGCGGGACCTCAAGCAGCACGGTCTGTGGGATGAGGTGATGGTCAACGACCTCAAGTACTACGACGGCAGCGTGCTGGCCATCGACCGCATCCCCGAGGCGCTCAAGACGCTCTATGCCACGGCGTTCGAGATCGACCCGCGCTGGCTGGTGGAGGCCGCCTCGCGGCGCCAGAAGTGGATCGATCAGGCCCAGTCCCTGAACCTGTACATGGCCGAGCCCTCCGGCAAGAAGCTGGACAACCTCTACAAGCTGGCCTGGGTGCGGGGGCTCAAGACCACCTATTACCTGCGCTCCATGGGTGCCACCCACGTGGAGAAGTCCACCATGGAGGGACGCCACAACAAGCTCAACGCGGTGCCCAGCGCCACCGATCTGGAGACCGCCACCGAGCAGGCACCCGCCGCCTGCTCGGTGCTGGACCCGGACTGCGAGGCCTGCCAGTGAGCCGGCTGCAGATCACCCGGCTGCGCCTGCAGGTGCGCCAGGCCCGCTCGCGTGCGGCGCAGCACTGGCGTCACCTGGTCGAGGGGCCCAGGCACCAGAGACCCGATGCCGGGACCGAGGCGCTGCGGCAGCCAAAACCGCGCTGAGCCACCCGCAGCGGAGACGGGGCAGCACACGGAAACAAGGTACGAGGTGAGAGACGATGCCACACCGCACCGAGATGGACCCAAGCGCCGAGATAGACCCAAGCACCCACCTGGCCGGGCCGCGCGCGCGATACCGTTGGTTGTCGCGCGCCCACTGCAAGCCCCTGCCGCTGCCTGTGCGCTTCGACGTACAGCCCACCCCACAGACCACAACCCGACAGGAGAACACCGCCATGCTGAACTGGGATGACCCCCTCGCCGATACCCCCCCCAGCACGCCCGTCGCCCCACCGCCCGTGCGCCCCGGTCCGGGTCTGCAGGAGGTCTCGGACCTGATGCAGACCGCAGGCGAGGCCCCGACGGTCAACCCCGACCCCAGCGCTGCCCCGCCCCCAGCCATCCACGCCAACACCGGGCTGGAGGCCATCGAGATGGGGGCCGCGCGCATCCAGGTGGACGACAAGCAGATCATCAACTGCCGCGCCGACCTCAACCAGCTGGTGCCCTTCAAGTATCAGTGGGCCTGGCAGAAATATCTGGACGGCTGCGCCAACCACTGGATGCCCCAGGAGATCAACATGAACGCCGACATCGCCCTGTGGAAGGACCCCGTCGGGCTCACCGAGGACGAGCGCGCCATCATCAAGCGCAACCTGGGCTTCTTCTCCACCGCCGACTCCCTGGTAGCCAACAACCTGGTGCTGGCCGTCTACCGCCACATCACCAACCCCGAGTGCCGCCAATACCTGCTACGCCAGGCCTTCGAGGAGGCCCTGCACACCCACGCCTACCAGTACGCCATCGAGTCCCTGGGCCTGGACGAGGGCGAGGTGTTCAACATGTACCGCGAGGTCCCGACGGTGGCGCGCAAGGCCGAGTGGGCCCTGCCCTACACCCAGAGCCTGGGCGATCCCAGCTTCCAGACCGGCACCCCGCAAGACGACCAGCGCCTGTTGCGCGATCTCATCGCCTTCTATGTGATCTTCGAGGGTATCTTTTTCTATGTGGGCTTCGTGCAGATCCTGTCCATGGGCCGGCGCAACAAGATGACCGGCACCGCCGAGCAGTTCCAGTACATCCTGCGCGACGAGTCCATGCACATGAACTTCGGCATCGACGTGATCAACCAGATCAAGCTGGAGAACCCGCAGCTCTGGAACGAGGGCATGAAACACGAGGCCATCCGCATGATCCGCGAGGGCGTGGACCTGGAGACCCGCTACGCCTTTGACACCATGCCCCGTGGCGTGCTGGGCCTCAACGCCCCCATGTTCGAGGACTACCTCCAGTTCATCGCCAACCGCCGTTGCGCGCAGATCGGACTGCCCGAGCAGTACCCCGGCGCGACCAACCCCTTCCCGTGGATGTCCGAGGTACTGGACCTCAAGAAGGAGAAGAACTTCTTCGAGACCCGGGTCACCGAATACCAGACCGGCGGCACCCTGTCCTGGGAATGATCCCTCCTGTATAGAATTTGAGCAAATCATTTTGGCGTAGGTCGGCAATCCTTTGCCGACTAAACATCGAACTTTGACATGCGACGGGTATAACAACAAGAAGCTTCATCAAGGAGCGATTCAAGGGGGCGCAAGCTCCCTTTTTTTACTTTAACCTGTGCACTGCAATGTTCGATTCGGGAGCATCGAGATGAAAAAGCAAAAGGCGAAGGCCCAAAACAGACGCAGAAACCAAAGGCGATGGAAACGATCCGTGGCGAGACGCCACGCGGCCAAACTCCATGCACCCGTCCCCCAAGACGACCCAATCTATCTAAACATCCCGCCTCTCGCGAAGCTCTCCGAGACCATCCTGGACTACGCAGAGCCCCTGCTCAATGACGCCGACAACGAGCATGACATGCGCGCCGGCATCAACGCAGCAATCAGCTTCTGGAACCTGTCGATGTTGGAGGAGCAAGAGGCGAGAAAGACCCTTGTATCTCAGATGGACGAGTCGCTTGTTGATGGCTCCGCCGAAAGAACCCAGCTCCTGGAGATGTTTGACTGGATGTACCGGCGTAAGCAGGATTTCTTCGCCCACGACAGCCGCTTGGTCACCGCCCACGAGTTCAGCAAGACCAGCGAGGGACGCTATCACCTCAACGTGATGGGCGTCTTCACCGAACCAGGCCCAAACCCACCTATCGAAGCCACACCATAGGCTTGGCCTGTCCGCTATGTGTGCACTTAGCGAACTAATGCAGTCTGTCATCCCAGAGCCGTCAGACCGACGCCCGTCATCCCGCTCCTATATCGTCATCCCCGCGCAATTCCCCCGTCATCCCCGCGCAGGCGGGGACCTCCAGCACAAGCCACCCAACTCGGCAACCCCCACAACAAGGACGGCGGCACACACAACCAACACGCGGCGGCCCTACAACACCCTGGCTGTTGCCCAACCGACCAAGGCGCAACACAGAACCCTCGCCAGCCTCTTGCCTTGAACAAGATGACCAGGAATACGCCTGTAGCGCGGAAAATAGGTATCGGAACACAATAGACGCTAATATTTGAGCCAATTGCGTTCTGACTCGATATTTTTATATTTTTGCGGAGACCTGAATGCGGGGCGATGAGTGCATCAGGAATGGTCATTGCGGGGTCCCGATTCGGCTAGCACTCCGCCCAACGGGCTGATAACTGCAGCGCCGCCGCGCTTGATGATGTGGGTGTAGATCTGCGTGGTGCGGACATCCTTGTGGCCGAGCTGCTCCTGCACAGTACGGATATCCATACCGCGCTCCAGAAGGTGGGTGGCAAAGGAGTGTCGAAACGTATGGCAGCTAGCGGATCTCTCTATACCGGCTTTGCGCACCGCGGCCTTGACCGCCTTCTGCACGCTGCTCTCGTCCACGTGATGGCGACGCTCTACACCGTCATAAGGGTCCATCCCGCGACGCGTGGCCGGAAAGACGTATTGCCAGCCCCACTGCCTACCGGCGTTGGGATATTTTCTGGCCAAGGCATAGGGCAGATGCACCTCGCCGAACCCGTCCGAGAGGTCCTTTGCATGGATATTCTTCACGTGGACCAATTGGCGCCTGAGAGGAACCATCGATTCATCGGGCAAGGTCACGACCCTGTCCTTGCCGCCCTTTCCGTCGCGCACCACGATGGTACGATGGTCGAAGTCGAGGTCCTTGACCCGAAGCCGGACACATTCCATCAGACGCAGCCCGGATCCATACAAAAGACAGACCATCAGCCAATACACCCCATCCACGGACCTGATGATACGCCCGACCTCGTCTTGCGTGAGCACCACCGGAAGCCTCTGCTTGCGCTTCGCGCGGACCGCCCCATGTATTTTGGACAGCGGCCTGTCCCGCACGGCCTTGTACATGAACACCAAGGCGTTCAGGGCCTGGTTCTGTGTCGCCGGCGCCACCTTCCTGTCGACCGCCAGGTGCGCGAGAAACCTCGCAACCTCGACCTCTCCCATCGCACGTGGATAACGCTTGTCATGAAGCAGTATGAATCGCTTCACCCACTGGAGATAGGTTTGCTCCGTGCGATAGCTGTAATGCCGAACCCTGATTGCATCCCTCACCTCCTCACCTGTCCCAGAAATCCCGAACGCGGCCTATGCTCAATCATCCCTGCCATCCCTATCCAATACCACTGTCTATATTGACAGTAAGCCAGGATCTAACAGAATGCAAATCACGATATCTCGAACCTTTCCGTATATCCCCCAACCCCAAACGCCCATGCCACTGCTTTAACACACCCCTCTGCATCCGTAATATAATGA
>Ga0307417_10000812_pt1 | contig 12712 bp, 6 predicted proteins | sample SalMarWE160210MG_2_FD_202514 | JGI IMG/M metagenome (GOLD analysis project Ga0307417, IMG submission 202514) | Salt marsh sediment microbial communities from the Plum Island Ecosystem LTER, Massachusetts, United States - WE1602-10 | ecosystem: Environmental > Aquatic > Marine > Intertidal zone >...
AACCCATCGGCGGACAACAGCCCCCGGGCGACGAGCGCCCTGGCGAACGCGGGGCCTTCCGTGCGCGCCCTGGCGAGCAACTCCTCCCGCTCCCCCTCGGGGAGGGCCAGGGAGGACACGAGAGCCTCGTGAAAGGAGTGGCGGTTCATCCTGCTCCCCATTAACTTTTTATCCTATCCCAATCCCTGGAAACCCCTCGAAATAAAAACGGGGCGGGAAGCAGCCGCTTTCCGCCCCGTCCGGTTTCGCCGGGTGTCGTTTCAGGGAACGGCGATCAGGAACACATCGATCAGGCCGCCAATGTCGCCCGCCACGATGGTTCCGTCGTCGGTGGCGAACGCCGCGGTGCTGCCGTCCCCGCTGACCGTCACCCCGAAGGAATTCGCGGTCGCGGAGATGTCCACTATGACGGTCGTCGTGCCCGCCGCCCGGTCGCGCACATAATAGGCGGGCGCGCCCATCCCCCCGAGGTTCGTCGCGTCGGACTCGAAGACGACGAGGTTTCCGTCGTCGCTGATCGCCTTGTGCCCCAATGCGTAGGAGGCCCCGTTCGCCTCCTCGCCGGTCGAGGAAACGCTCACCCGCTCCGTCGTCCCTGCCGTAAGGTTGCGGACGAAGACGTCACTCACGCCGTTGTTGTCCCCCGCCACGAGGTTCGAGGCGTCGGAGTCGAAGACGACGAACTGTCCGTTTGCGCTTATGCCCGAGACCCGGCTGTCCCCGTTCCCCGCCGTCACCTGCGTGACCGCGCCGTTGTCCCAGACAAAGATGTTTTTCAATACGCCCCCGGGGGGGGACTCGAACGCCACCCGCATCCCGTCGTCGCTGACGGCGTGCCCGAAGACGGCTCCCCCGGCGGCGCCGCTCACTCTCGTCGTAGTGCCGGAACCCAGGTCAACGAGGAACACGTCGGCGACCCCGTTGTTGTCCGTCGCGACCAGGTTCGTGGCGTGCGAATAGAACGCGACGAAACTGCCGTCGGAGCTGATGGAAGGCTTGAAGCTGTCCCCGTCCCGGGGACCGCCTCCCACGGCCACGCTCACGCGGTCCGTGGTGTTGAAGTCCCTGTCGGCGACGAAGATGTCCGAAGAGGTGTCCGCCGGGTCCGCCGCGCCGATCAGGTTGGCCGCCCTCGACTCGAACACCACCATGCTCCCGTCGGCACTGATTCCCGGGAAGTAGCTGGATTCGTCCGCGTTTGCCACCTTCAGGCTGAAGGTCCCGTCGACCCTGCTGGCGACCGTCGTATCCCCCGTCTGCCGGTCGTAGACGAAAACGTCGTAACTGGAATTGGTGTCGTTACCCGTTCCCACCAGGTCCGAGGCGAGGGAGGAGAATGCCACGTAACGGCCGGTCTGGCTCAGCACCACCCCGGTGTCCCCGCTGTTACTGTTGCCGCCGATCTTCGTGAAGGGGGATGTCGGGGGGGCAATTCCGCCTCCGCCTCCGCCTCCTCCGCCGCAGCCGGCCACGCCGAGCGCGGAGATCAGGACCGCCGCCAGATACCAGCTCCACATGCCAAAGTCTTTTCTCCTCATGGTTATCTCCTCTCCCTACTGGACGGTCAGGTTCTCGAAGCGATACTTTCCGATGATCACGGTAACCTTGTTTCCCGGGGACACCCCGGCGTTATGGAACAGCATGAAATAGACGCGGCCCTTCTCCGGCTTCTGCGTGTCCTGCCGCATCGTTCCCCAGCTCGTCTGCGGGACCGTCATGATCACTCCGGTCTTCGGTTCGACCAGGTATGCCTTGGTCTTGCGCAGCAACAGGGGAGCCGCCTTCACGGGGTCGACGACCCGGTAGCGGAAATCGATCATCCCCCCCGCTCCCGTCGGCCGAAGGCTTACGACCTCCACTCCCGACTGGTCTTCCACGCGGGAAAGGGCAGGGACGTCCGACCCTTTGGCCGTGGGGGCCTTGGGCGCCGTCGCGCACCCCGCGACCAGGACGACGCAGATCAAAACCGCGGCCCGGAAGATCGATCTTCTCCATGACGGCTCCAACGACTCTCCTCCCGGGCGCCCTTACGGAAACGGCACCGGGGCGGTTACCGACCCGCCCGCGCCGGTGACCGTGACGGTGTCGGGTTTCCCGAGCAGGCGCACGACCTCGGCCTCGTAGAGGTCAAGCGCAGAGCGATAGGTCAGCGGAACCGGCCCGGGGGCGCCCGGCCACGTGACCGTCAGGCCGGCCGTGCCCGCCGGGGCATCGGACGCCGCCCACACGAGGAGACGCTCTCCCCCGACGAAGTCCGTCTCAACGATCGAAAGAGGAGCGGCGGCCCCCTTCGCCATCGCGACGGGAACCGGCAGCGACCAGTTCCCCTCCGCATCCTGGCTCCGGATCCAGATGGTGTCGTCCGCGGAAACGACCGAGAGGGGGATGTACGCCGCAAGATCGTTCACCGCGGCGGATCCGAACGTCCCCGCCATCGGGCTGCCGTGTCCCTCCCGGACGGTGTTGTCCGTCATCCACTCGGCGGCGACGACGGACCCGCCGGCACCGTCGGCGGCCGTCGCGGTGAGGAGGACCGGGGAGATTCCCGCGGAGGGATTCGGCGTGACGTTGTCGAGAACGGTCACCGGCCCCGCCGTGTCGGCGCCCTGGGGGGCCAGGAAGGCGATCATCCCGCCGGGGTACGTCCCGTTGTTGTTCACGTACAGCCGCCGGTCGACGACCGCTATCTTCCTCGCCGGCGCGGATGGAACCAGGAGGGCGTCCATGGTCTTCCCCGCCGTCAGCATCAGGGTATGGCGCGGTCGCGGATAGGGGAGCAGGTTCCCGTCTTCCCCGACGACCGAAGCGTATGCATTGTCGATTCCCGACGTATCCGGGAAGGACGGAGCGTGGGCCACCAGGTCCGCGTTCAGGAAACGCAGGAGTGTCACGTTGCCGGGCGGCCCGATGAGCAGCGGGTCATGATGCTGGACCAGGGGGTCCGGCTGGTTCTGATAGGGCTTTCCGTTGATCAGGAAATACTTGGGCTCGTATTCGATCGTACTGGGAAACGCCTCCGTCCCGAAGGTCTTGTCCGCCACCGCTTCGTGGAGGAACGGGTCGATCGCGCTGTAGAGCAGAACAAGCTCGTTGTCGAACGTGGTCGTGTTGTCGTACGCCTGCGTCGGGTCCGCCGGGCGCACGATCAGCGCGCCGTAGATCCCCATCTGGACCTGGACGGAGGGGTCGGCGCCGCTCTGGTAGAGGAACGTCCCCGGTTTCGACAGCGCGAACCGGTAGGTGCGCGTCCCGTTTGCCGCGGGCGTCATCGGCACGAAGGAAAGGACCCGGGGAGTCTGCGCGACGTTGTCGACTAGCGGAGTGAAGAAGACCGCCCCCTGCTGCGGGAGCGGGGTCCCTGCCGGGTTCTCCACCACCGGAAGGGCAAGGCCCGGGATGACGAGCGAGATCCCGTTTCCCGTGCCGACGGCGGCATTGTCCGCCGGCAATCCGTTCGTGATCGTGATCACCAGGTTGTCCCCGACGGTTCCCACCAGCGTGGGGCCCGGGAAATGCAGGACGTTGTCGGTGCCGACGTCGGCGATCTTCCAGACGGGGAGGACCGCATTGTCCGGCATCACCACGTTGTCCATTCCCACCCGCAGGGTATAGGTCACCGAGTAAGCGACTCCCGTCATGGCCGCGAGGAAGACCGCGGCCAGGAGGACCACCCCGTATTTCCTGAGAGTCTGAGTGCGCATGAATTCGTCCCTCCTCATTCCGGGATGGGAACCCCGGGCGGGACGACCACCGTGAAGGTCATCATGCCGCCGGGGAAGACGTCGTTGGTTGTCATCTCTTTCTCGGTGTGCGAGTGAAAGATGTGGAAAAAGGAGCCGTCCGTGTTCAAGCTCCCCGCTCCCGGGGGAAGCGGCCCTTTCTGCCCGAGGAACGGGCTGCCGCTGAAGAACACCCCGGGCTCCCATTCCTGGATGGCGGGGATGATGGTCGGGGGAGGCACGCCGTGGTCCGGGCACCATTCCCACGTCACGTCGTCGTAGCTATCCCCGTTCCCGTCGTTGCAGGTGTGCTCCGTCGGGGTCCCGGGCGTCGGATCGCCGTAGATGTCCCACCCGAGCTCCTTCCCCGTCCACGTGTAGATCGATTCCGAGGTCCGGCCGGGGGCCGACAGCACGGAAAACGCCAGCTCCGCGAGATCCGCGCCCACCGCGGCGAAATTGGCGGGGTCGCTCGTCAGGGGCTGTCCCTCCCAGCCGACGATGAGCGAGTGGTTGGCATGATGGTGCATGGGGTGCTGGTCCCTCCCCATCCCGACGATCCGGAGAAGCATTTTGTCGCCCGGGTGCAGCATGGGAAGGGCGTTGTACGGCTGTGCCGGGAGGAATGCGGCGCCCGCCGGCCCCATGGTGTCGGGGAAGTTGCGCCCGTTGAAGAACCAGTAGGTCGGGAAGAAGGTGGTCGTGTCGATCTTTTCCCCCCTCTCCACCCGGTTGTGATACCGGTCGTCCATCTCGCTCGTGACGAGCAGGTACTCCCGGTCCTGGGTGTACGCCGTCGTGTTGTCCCCGTAGACCGTCGGGGCGGCGGGATCAAACCCCGCGGGCCGCACGACGATCGCGCCGAAGAGCCCCATCTCCAGCTGCTTGTCCATGTTCGTTCCGCTCTGGTAGTAGAACGTTCCCGGCCGGCTCGCGGTGAAGGTATAGGTCACCGTGCCCGCTCCGGCGGGAGGGGCCTCCCAGGTGAGGATCCCCCGGATCCCGTTTCCCGAAGGGGTAGCGGTCACGTTGTCCATGCCGGGGAAGAGCAGGGAGACCGGCTCGCCGAGCCAGTTCGTGAGCGTGACGGTAACGGTGTCTCCCTGGTTGAGGATCAGGGTGGGGCCGGGGTACTGGACCTGCAGGGTCCCCGAGGGCGGGTTCCCGTCGGCGAATCCCCAGAAGAACAGGTTGTTGCCGTCGCCGTTCTGGATGTAACCGTTCGTGGCGACCAGGCTGAAGGAGTTCCCCGTCAGGCCGGGGACCTGCGCTCCGGCCGGAACTCCCCCGAGGAGAACCGAGACGAGCGCCCCGAGAACCCCCATCCCGATTTTCCTTAATGGCGTCCAGCGCATGGCGTTCCTCCCCGTGCCGAAGGGCTTCATGGAGTGGCGATGCGGATCTCGGTCATCATCCCGCCGAACCGCTCCTCTTTGTTGTTCATGTGGTTGAGCTCCCGGGCGTAGAGAAAGTACGTACCCGGCGCGACCCCCGCCGTGTCCAGGATGACGTCGGCCGACATCCCGCCGCCGAGACTGATGGAGTTGGCCCCGTAGGAAAGATCGATCCCCGGGGTTGTCCCCCCGTCGGGGCTCGGCCCCCGCAGGAGCCTGGCGTCCTTGGCGATCACGGTCATCGGGATCCCCAGGACCTCGAGGTTGTGGAAGCTCGTCGTGGAGAGGCTCGAGATCCGAAGCAGGATCTTCTGCCCCTGCGTCGCGGTGATCAGTGCGCTCACGTTCTGGGACGGGACTCCCTGGTTCAGCGGGGTTACGCCGTCCACGTCGACGGGATAGGGAAGGGGAGGCCCGGCAATGGTCGTATCCGGGTACCCCCGCCCGTTGAGCATCGGGTAGTTGTCGTCCATCGCGGCGAAGGGGAGCGGCTGAACGGCCAGGTGCAGGTCGTGGAAGTTCTTGTCGAAGCCCGCGATCTGGAGCGGGAAGTCGACGTCGTAGCAGGTCGACCCGTCGCCGTCGTCATAGGCGTACTTCTGTGACGGGCAGCTGCCACCGAAGTCCGTCGTATTGTCCTGCGCCGAGAGCACGTAGAGGTTTCCCAGCATCCCCATCTGCATGTGCTCGGCCGCCTCCACGTGGCAGTGCCACAGGTAGGTCCCCGGATCGACGTTCCTGTAGAAGTAGGTGAAGCTCGCGAAGGGGAAGGGGACGACGGAGGCGTCCGGCACCCCGTCGTAGATCGCGGAGGCGTTCGGGAACCCGTGATAGTGAACCGAGTGCGGGTCGAAGAGGTCCGGGCGCATGACCATCCCGACGTTGGTGAGCGTCAGGTAGAGGTCCTGGTCTTCCCTCACCTTGATCGTGGGGGCCGAGAAGTTGGCCTGGAGCGTGGCGACCGAAACGACGTCGTTGTCCGGCACCCCCGTCACGTCGGAGAAGCTGAAGATGTACTGGGGCCAGCCGCCCGGGGCGTCGGGGCGAAGCTTGTCGGCCATGTTGACGAAGCCGTCGCCGGCGGCGAGATGGATGCACAGGACGTTCGGGTCGTCCGTCTCTCCGGTCGCGAACCCGGTCTGGGGATCCAGCCGGACGCCGCCCGGGCCCGTCCCGTCCGTCAGCAGGTTCGCCGGGCACTGGAACCTGACCACCGCGCTCGCGGGGAACGCCCCGAAAAGAAGGATCAGCGCCACTCCGAGAGGAATCTGCCATGTCCGCCTTTTCATCTTCCGCACTCCTTTTCCGTTTTCAGTCTGCGACGGGCCTTCCTTACAAGCCGCAGGCGGCAACATTTCCGTCTACGGCAGGATCCGCCGGGACTCGTCCGCACCGATGTCCACCGCCGACGGGCTGTCCGTCACCAGCGGCTCGTCGAAGGGACGAATCTCCCCGTCGATATCGTTGCCCAGGTTCGTGATCGTCTGCACCCCGGGAGGACCCAGGACCGGGACCGTCCCCAGGGCCGCCCCCGCGTCGACCGCCTGCGACGCCGTGTTGTCGATCGGGGGATTCCGCGGGCCCTCGATGTGATAATCGCCCTGCAGCCCCAGCGGCGTGAACGTCGGCGTGATGAGCCCCACGGCGGATGCCGCCGCGTCCGGGACGTTGAAGTACGGATCGACGAGACGCGGGAAGACCGCGTTGTTGTCGCTGGTTACGATCTGGTTCGCGCCCGGGTTTACCACCAGCGACGCGCTGTTGCCGTCGAGGATGCTGAAGTTCGCGTTCAGCTGCTCGGCCCCGCCCCCGCCCAGGACCGCCAGGTCCCAGTAGAAGCCGCCAAGGCCGTTGTTGTCCACTGCGGGGATGAGTCCCCCGAGGCCGCCGTTCTGCGCGCCGTCCCAGGAGAACGAGCGGTTGTGCCAGACGATGTTGTTGTACAGGACCGGGCTCGCGAAGACCTGCGCCACCGAGGGATCGAACGCCGCCTGGAGACGCGCGCTGTGGACCCCGGCCTGGAGTCCCGCGACCGTGGGTGCGGACACCGTGGGATTTCCTCCCCCGGCGCCTGCCGGACAGTGCCCCTGCGCAACGGCGAAGGGATGGCACGCCCTGCCGAAGGCGTCCTCGCCGGTGCCGGTGCTGTCGTTGTAGGCGATCGTGTTGTTGACGATGGTGACGCTCGCCGTGTCGTCCAGGGAGATCCCGCCCCCGGAGTCGGCGCTGACGTTGTTGACGATCATGTTGTTCAGAATATCGATGTGGTACCAGGCGGTATTGTCGGCCGGACTCAACGCCACGTCCTGGCCGTTGGTCAGGAGCGTCCGGATGCCGCCGCCGTCGTCCCCCGCCAGGTTCCCCTGGATCAGGTTCCGGTTGATGGTGACGTTCCCCGATCCCGGCGTCAGGATGTTCGGATCGGATCCGGCGGGCACCAGCTCGCCCGAGACGATGATCCCGCCGCCCTCGTCGAAGGATTCGTTGAACAGGATCTTGTTGCCCTCGATCAGCCCGTTGTCGCTCAGGCCGAAATGGGAGATCCCGGCCCCGTAGACCAGGGAGAAGTTGCCGCAGATCCAGTTCTCCGTGATCCGGTAGTTGTCGCTGCCGTTGAACAGGCCGATCCCGCCCGCGGCGGCCGGCTCGAAGACGCCGCCGTTCTCGTCGATCTGGTTATGGTGGATGTTCACGTTCTCGTTGTGCGCGCTCAGGTAGTTGGTGCCGAAGCCGACGTCCCCCGCGGGGTCGACGACCGACTGGTATCCGATGCGGATCCCCCCGACGCGCACCCCCTGGTTGCTCTGGACCTTGTTGTTGCTGATCTGGAGGTTCCGGGCGTAGGCGTTGGCGAAGATCCCGCTGCCGCCGCCACCCGAGCCGATCGCGCCGGTGATCAGGAACCCGTCGATCCGGGCCGGGTCGGCCGCCGGGAAGTAGCTCGGCTTGCTGTTATTGTCGCTGGCGAAGACCGTGACGACCGCGCCCTGGTCCTGGAGGAAGTCGAAGGCGGGGGCGATGTGATCCACCGTGCCGGTATCGAGGAGATTCTGCACCTTGCTTTGCCAGGCCGCCTGCGCGTCGGGGTCGTAGAAGGAGCCGTCGATCACCGTCGACCAGGCGCCGGTCCCCTGGAGCTTCACCGGCTTCCACATGACGAGGTTCTCCCGGTAGATGCCCGGTGTCACCAGGACGACGTCCCCGGGGAGGGCGGTATCGATGGCCTTCTGGATCGACTGGCCGGGGTAGACCCGCCGCACACGACCTCCCACGTCGAGGGTGATCCCCATGCCGGTGGAAAGGCCGTTGTCGCCCCGCGTCAGGACGAGCTGCCCCGACGTTACGCCTTGGGGGACCCGGGCGGTGACGACGGTGTCCGTCCAGGCGAGGATCGGCAGAGGAACGCCGCCGACGGTGATGACGCCCGTGTTGTCGCCGAACCCGAAGTCGCGCTGCGCCGAGCCGACGGTGACGTCCTGCAGCGAGATCAGCCGGATGATCTGCCCCGCCCGGTCGACGTGCGGCCCGCCGCCGGGCCCGTCCACCTGCGAGAGCACGGGGGTGCCCGAAGGATACTCGCAGTCCAGCAGCCCCAGGTTCGCCGAGAAGGCGCCGATGGGGAGGGTCGGGGTGTCCAGATAGGTCGTCTTTCCCGGCTGCAGGTCGAACGCGAGCCGGAAGACCGAGTACGCCGGGTTGTAGTAGGGATCCCGGATGAAGTGCCCCGAGCCGGGAGGCGATTCGACCGGCCCCGGGCTGTTCAGGACCACGGTCACCATGGAGGGCGACACGCCGGAGGGCAACGGAGCGTTGATCCGGTAGGTCGAGGGGAGCAGGACGTTGTACGCCCCGTACTGGTCGCTGTGCACCCGGGCGATCTCGTTTCCCTGGTAATCCTCGAAGGCGATCGGAAGCCACATGGGGGAAAGCTTGTCGCCCAGGCGCGGGTTGGGGACGCCGTTGATGAGAAGCGAGAGGTTGTTCGCGACGTCGTTCGTGACCAGGCCGACGAACCGGCCCGCCTTCGGGACCTCCGTGAAGAAGTGGAAGTCGGCCGCCGCGTTCGTCCTCTCCGCCAGCTGGACCTGCTTCATGTCGCAGAGAGGGCGGTTCGCTCCGGCGTAGAACGCCGGGATGCCGGGGAAGAGGGTCAGCTCGGCGGGGACGGTATGGAGGTCGCCCACGCACGGGGGCACGGTGCTGGGGAGGGGGGTCTCCAGCGCCAGGAGGCTCGGGGTCATCGGGTCCCCGAAATCGACGTTCTTGTCCTCCTCCTTGACGACGTCGTACTGACCGGGGGGAGGCACCACCTCGACGATGTACGTCCCCGCCGGAAGCCCTTCCACCTCTGCCGCTCCCGAGTCGACGCCGCCGGGGAAATAGGAGAAGAAGCCGTATCCGCCGTCGAACAGGGCGCCGGGTCGGACCTGGTTCCAGTAGGGGAGCATCTCGGCGCAGTCGATGAAGGGGGTACCGGCGTACGGCCCCGCCGTGTTGTCCGCGCCCACGCATCCGGTGGGAAGATTGTCGTCCCAGCTGTCCGTGGTGATGGCGTGGATCGCATCGTTGTGCTCGAGCACGCCGTTGCCGTTGCGGTCGACGTCCTCCGGACCGGGGAAATTGCCGAAGGGCCAGTTGTCCGCGTCCGAACGGGTGACGGTCCCGTCGCCGTCGACGTCATCGATCACGCCGTCGCCGTTGGCGTCGGCGTACAGGTTCACCACGATCCGGGGAATGCCCGGCTCCCACGGTTCTCCGGCTCCCAGGGCCGGGTCGTCCTCGGCCCGGGTCACCGAGTAGAAGACGATCCCGGTGATCCCGCCGTTCCTTCCCGCGGGATAGTCGGCTTTTCCAAAGTCGATCCACTGGACCTGGTCCCCGTAGAGGATCATCCCCTCGAGCAGGACGGGAACGGTCACCTCGGACAGCTCCGTCCGGAAATCCGCTCCGCCGTTATCCGGCTGGGGCTGGGGATTGAGCTCGTCGCTGTGCGGGCGTGCGGGGTCCCTCGGGAGATCCCCCCCGTAGTCCACCCAGATCGTCGCGCCGGTCGCCTCCAGCGTGGCGAAGTCGACCTCGCCGACGAGCCATTTGAAGAAGGGGAAGACCTCGCCGAATTCATAGTTCCCCGAAGCGTCGGTCGAGGTGCTCGCGTTGATCGACCCGTCGCGGAACCGGATGTTCAAGGCCATGTTGTTGATCCCGGGCTCTCCCGGGTCGCGGAAGCCGTCCCGGTTCAGGTCGTTGAAGACGGTCCCCTTCCAGGTTCCGAACCACCGGGGGATGAGGACGTTGTCCAGCGCGACCGTCGACGGTCCTCCCTGGGGGGTTCCCGCCACGAACGGTGCCGTATTGTCAAACACGGGCACGACGGCCGTGAGGAACGAGATGATGTAGTCCATGTAGGGGTCGCGGTCCCAGAAGACGAGCTGGTACGTCCCGGGGGGGACGTTGGGGATAGTAAACTCCCCCGTCACGGGATCGCACGGCTGGGCGTAGATCAGCTCGTCCACGTTGTTCAGGTTGGTGACGCCGACCCAGGCGTTCGGCACGGGGTTCCCGTCGGAGAACACCGCCAGATTCGGCGGCCGATGGGTGTGGTTCGAGACGACCCGGCCGGTGATGGTGCCGTACTGCTCCTGGTAGACCGTGTTGTCGACGGGGAAGAACGGAACGATTCCATTAACGACCGTGTTGTCTGCGGGGGCGAACGGCTGGATCGGGGGATTCAGCGGCCTCCAGCTGGCGACGTTGTCGGGGTTGACGAACCCGATGAAGACGTGCGGGAAGAAGAACCCGGCCTCGTTGAAGATGGGCGGCTCGTTCGCGTTGACCCACGCGTCGATCCCCGGCGTCCCCTCGAGCGTCGTCGTCTGGATCCAGTTGTCGCGGTCATTGAGGGGAGGGATGACCCGGATTCCGTACTTCCCCGGGGCGAGGTACTTGACCAGGGCGTTCCCCGTGTTGTCGGTGAAGATCCCGGTCCCCGGCACATCGACGATCGGGTTCCCGTCCGCGTCGAGCTGGAAGGTGCCGTCGGGATTCTGCAGGTACGTCGTCCCCAGGTCGTTCCCGAAGGTGTCGACCACCACCTGTCCCGCCTGCTCGAAGACGTCGACCTTGAACCCGGCCAGACCCGGCTCGGCCGGCGTATCCGGAGCGCTGTTCGTGGAATTGTTGTCCGCGAAGACGTAGACGGAGATCTGCGCGGTGGGAAGCGGGTGACCCTGGCAGATGACCCGGACGAAGTCCTGGCCGGCCGCGATGTTCGCCCCCCCGTTGGAATAGTCGCTGTCCGGCAATACGGAGAGGACGTACCGCTTCGACGGATCGAGCACGCCGGGGTCGCTGAGCGGCGAGAGATCGGCGGACGTGCCGTGGGCCACCACCGGGGCGTAGCTCTTGTGGATGCTCACGCCGAGGCTGTTGTTGTCGGGGACCCCCGGCGTCACCGGGTGGGTCGTGTCTTCTTCCAGCAGCCACCGGTAGGAAACGGCGATCGGGACTCCGTTCCCGTCCTCCACGCTCAAGGTGAGCCCCCAGGTGACGCAAGGAAGTATGGCGACGAGCGCCGCTGCGAACAGGCCGGCAACCAACGTCACATGAACTTTTCCCCGGAGTCGATCTCCTCGATTCATCTGCGACCTCCTCGGCGGCGCTGGAACAGTGATGTAAAATCCCATTTAATTATTTCTTATCGGTACTGAAAATTTTTACTTCATCGAAATATAATTCGTAAGACTATAAACAACGAACAAAAGGACTGTCAAGACTTCATATCATTTAGCTCCATATTGTTAAAAATATTAATAAAAATTTACCCCCCCCCTCTCGCCCGGCTCCGAAGGAGGACGATTTATATACCCATTAATATGGAAACAGGAGCGAAATACCTTAGCCCTGTCACCGCTTGAGAACATTTATTCAAAAATCGTTCCTGATTGTGGTATTTGCCGATCACCCGGCACCTTATATTTTTAAAACATAAGTTTAATCATCCCCGCTCCGGGGAAAACCATCACCCGGGACGACGGGTGATTCAGGAATATCGGGGTAAAATTGTCTGCAAGATTGAAGTATTACGGTAACCGTGGGGAAATTCTGATGACTCGTATCCGCTGGTACGCATACTCCGGCTGCGTCGTCCCTCCATCTCGTTAAGGATCGGGAGAGCCTGCTCCCTTCCGTCAATCAGATCCGTTAGGAACCGGCCCGCACTCGACCAGCGAGTCCTGAATTTCGCAATTATTCAAACTCCGGTAGAAATATTTCGACTTTCATCCACCCCCCCCAGGGAGAACGGAGGGGGGAGCGCTCCAAGTTCCCAATCTTCAATGGAATAAAGATCGTGATCTTTTCGGAATGATTATTGCTGACCATGCGCTTGTCCCATTACTTGGGCCGGAGTCCCATGTGGAATCTGTGTGGAAGATATCAGGAAACGACAGCGTGATTATCTTGACCCGAAATATATGAAGAGGAGAGGAAACATGAAAAAGCATTTCCTGAGGTTGGTCGGTTTGGCGATGGCGTTGGCCGTCGTATCCCCGGGATTCGGCCTGCTGGGCACCCGGCCGGCAAAGGCGGACGACATCCAGG
>Ga0307417_10000815_pt1 | contig 12667 bp, 13 predicted proteins | sample SalMarWE160210MG_2_FD_202514 | JGI IMG/M metagenome (GOLD analysis project Ga0307417, IMG submission 202514) | Salt marsh sediment microbial communities from the Plum Island Ecosystem LTER, Massachusetts, United States - WE1602-10 | ecosystem: Environmental > Aquatic > Marine > Intertidal zone...
GATACAAATGAGATTTCTTCAAAAACTTTTGAATCAAAAAAAATAAAAAATTTATATTTCATTGGGGAAGTAATTGATGTAACCGGCTGGCTGGGGGGATATAATTTCCAGTGGGCGTGGTCTTCCGGTTATTGTGCAGGACAATATGTATAAATATATTATCGGGGATCACAAATATGAATGGTAAAAACCGCGCTGAAATTAAACCCGGGCTGAGAGTTAAAATAGTTTTAAAACAGGATCAAAGAACCGGTAAACTTACCGAGGGAATTGTAAAATATATTTTAACAAATTCTTCGGCCCATCCACACGGAATAAAGGTGAGGCTGGAGAGCGGAGAAATTGGAAGAGTAAAGGAAATAATAAATAAAAATTAGCTAAGGTGGTTTAATGAATTTTAAAATTGAAAAAAGTGAAGTTAAATTCAGAGGAAAAGTTTTTGATTTGAAAGTAGATGAAATAGTTTACGACAGCGGTAATGAAGGAATAAGGGAAGTTGCTGTTCACCCCGGGGGAGCAGTTGTAGTTTCTGTGAAAGTAGATGGAAATATTATTCTTGTAAAACAATATCGTTATCCATTGGACAAATCTTTAATTGAGCTGCCTGCAGGAAAGCTTGAGAAGAATGAAGATCCAATTAAATGTGCAATTAGGGAATTAGAAGAAGAAACAGGCTACAAAACCGGCAAAATCGAAAAGCTCGGTTCAATTTTTACTACTCCCGGATTTTGTACGGAAGAGCTGCATATTTATCTCGCAAAAGATCTTGAAGCGGGAAATCATAATAGAGAAGAAGGTGAGTTTGGAATGCAGATTCTTGAATACTCTCTTGATGAAATTGAAGAAAAAATAAAAACAGGTGAAATCAAAGATTCCAAAACGATTTGCGGAATTTATATGTATAAAAACAAGTCGGTTCAAAAATAAAATCCGGATCTTTTAATACTTTTATAAATGTTTATGACTGATTTTATATTGTTCAATTACTTTGCTGCTTGATTTCTATTTTTCTGAAAAGATAAACGTGCTTTTTATCGCTAATTGGTACAACAAGTTTTATGTATTCTGCATCCTTGTTAAAAGGCACAAATACCAACCCGCTAGTGCTGTCATTTTTGTAAAGAGTGGTTTTCCTAAGAACTTCTTGTTCCCAAAATTCTGATTTGGAAAGTATCTTTTCTTTTCTGGACTGGTAGAATGTATTTTCATTTGACTGGTTAATTGACCAGTTAGTTACATCATCTCCAACACTACCAAGTTTATCGTTATGCTTATCATCCGCAACGTGAGCAAAAACGCTTATTAAACCAAAAGTAGCGTTTAACCCGATATTAAAACTATGCCGATTTTCATTGTTTGCTAACTCAACTTTTGTTTGTTTTATTTTCACTTCCGGATCTATTGCATATAGCATATTGGGCTCCCCCGTTTGGAGAGGCTCTTTATCAGCATTCAGTTGCATGCAGTAAATGTTTTCTGGATGAAAAACTACCGGGGTATTTGTTAGATTTTCTACTTCGACAAAAAAAGCAAATTTATTACCTGATTGGTATTCATAAGATGCATTTGAACTGTAGTTGTTATCTTCTTTGTAGGCTATTTCCTTTCCTTTGTAGAAATCTTTGTTATTATCGACGTTCTTCAGGTCATAAAGTGATATAGAACAGCCTGATAATAAAAAAATAGAAAGTAATAAGCCTGAATATAATTTGAGTTTATGTGGTTTCATTTTTGCCCCGCTTTTATGTCCATCATTTTTAAGAATATCAACTTAAGTGCCATTTTCAGTATTTGATTAATTGTTATTTGCATACATTCATGAATGATTTTGTATAAAATGAATGCATTCCCTGTTTATAATTGTGGACATTGTGTTGCTATGCTATATTTATTTTGATATTACACACTAAAAAAATTAAATTGACATCTGTTAATTTTTAAGAGAATTATGCTAAAATCCCTTTTAGTTAAAGATTATGCACTTATCGGCCACATTAATGTGGAATTTGGAAAAGGCCTTAATATCATTACAGGTGAAACCGGTGCAGGAAAATCTATATTGATAGATGCGATGAGCCTTTTGCTGGGAGAACGTGCTTCTTCAGAAGTTGTCCGAAAGGGTGCGCAAAAATCCATAGTTGAAGGAATATTTGAAATTGATGGAAACAAGAAAGTAAAAAGGATTCTTGAAGAAAATGAAATTGATGTTCTCCCCGAACTAATAATGCGCAGAGAAATTTCACTAAAAGGAAATAACCGCTGCTTTCTGAACGACACTCCTGTTACACTCAATATTATAAAAGATATTGGTGATCTGCTTGTTGATCTTCACGGTCAGCACGAACATCAATCACTTTTACGAACGGAAACACACATTGAGTTTTTAGATGAATTCGGTGCGACTGAAAATCTTTTAAAAGATTATAAAGATAAATTTTCTCAACTTACTGAAGCATCTCGTAAGTTGAATGAATTAAAACAGAAAGAAAATACTCTTAAGGAGAGAAAAGATATCTATCAATTCCAGATTAAAGAAATTGATGCAGTTTCTCCGCAGGAGAACGAAGAAGAAAAAATAAATGAAGAATTAAATATTTTAGAAAACTCAGAAAAACTTTCCGAGTTAACCAACTCAGTTTATGAGGACCTTTACGAATCTGAAAATTCCGTCCAGGATATGCTTGGAAAAATTGAAAGTGAGATTGAAGAACTTGAACAAATTGATAAATCATTTTCAGAAATCCGTTCAGAATGTGAAAGTGTGGTTTCTTTGATAAATGATATTTCGGAATTTGTAAGAAATTATAAAGCGAAAATAGATATTGATCCTGAACACCTTGAAGAGTTGCGTAACAGGCTTGGGGCGATTACGTTGCTTAAAAAGAAATACGGCGGTTCTGTAAAAGCTATTATTGAACACAGGAAAAAAATTGGCGAAGAATTTAAACTGGCTGAAAATTATTCAGAGAGTATCGAAAAGTTGGAATCAGAAATTAAAAAACTTAGGGGAATTTGCGGAACTTCAGCAGAAGCTCTTTCTAAAAAAAGAAAAGAAATATCAAAAAAAGTTCAGAAAGATGTGCAGGAAGCGCTAACATATCTTGGTATTGAAAATTCAACATTTAAAGTTGAAATCAATCAGACTGTCGCTGATAAAAATGGTAAAGATTTTATATTAGTACGCGGAAAGCCTTATAGATATAATTCTTACGGTTATGATGAAGTAGAATTTTTTATTTCCACAAATCCCGGAGAAGATCCGAAACCACTCGCTAAGGTCGCTTCAGGTGGTGAAATCTCCAGGGTAATGCTTGCCTTAAAAACTATACTGGCCAAAACCGATAAACTTCCACTATTAATCTTTGATGAAATTGATACTGGTGTAAGCGGACGAATTGCCCAGAAAGTAGGGCAAGCATTGAAAAGCCTTGCGGGATTTCATCAGATAATTTCTATAACTCATCTGCCGCAAATAGCGGGGCTTGCTGATCAGCATTTTGCCGTAGAAAAAACTTTGAATGATGACAGGGTCGTTAGCTCAATTAAAAAACTAAGCATAGATGATAGAATAAAAGAAGTAGCTAAACTTATGAGCGGCGAGAAAATAACCGAAGCAAGTTTGAAGGGCGCAAAGGAATTGATGGGAATTTGATAAATAACAAGATTAAAGAAAGTGAAAACAATTGAAAGAATCAGCTTTATATGTTCACATTCCATTCTGCGATCACAAATGTATTTACTGTGATTTTTATTCAATAATTACTTCCGATAATATACGGCCATTTCTTAATTCCATTAAAAAAGAGATTAAATATTATTCTGATATTTATTCCGAAGACAGATTTTTCACATCAATATTTTTTGGTGGCGGAACGCCGTCTCTGATGGAGCCTGGATATCTTAGAGAGATTATAAATTCATTGAGAAATAATTATAGTGTTTCTAATGACGCAGAAATCACAATGGAGACAAATCCCGGTACTGTAAACAAAGAAAAATTAAAATTATTCAGAGAAACAGGAATTAACAGAATTAGTATCGGTATTCAATCTTTTGATGAACAGGAATTGAAATTCTTAACCAGAATTCACAATAGAGAAACTGCAATCGAAACAGTAAATAATGCGAAAGAAGCCGGATTTGAAAATATTAGTATCGACCTGATCTTCAATCTTCCCGGACAAACAAAAGATAATTGGAAAAGAAATTTGGAAACAGCTTTGAGTTTACCTTTAAAGCATCTGTCGGCGTATAGCTTAATTTTAGAACGTGGAACGATTTTAAATAAAATGGTGCTTGATAAAAAAGTAATAATGCAGGATGATGATCACGATTCAGATCTTTACGAAATGACAATGGATTTCATGGAGGAGAATGGTTTTGTCCAATACGAGGTATCAAATTTCACATTGCTTGGTTACGAGTGCAGGCACAACAATGCTTACTGGCGATACCGGGACTATTTGAGCTTCGGCACGAGCGCACATTCGTTTGTTGATGGAAAACGCTGGTGGAATTTTTCCAGTCTGAAAAAATATATTTCAGAAATTGACAAAGATGGTTATGCGGTTGCCGGCTCTGAGAATGTTAATAGGGAACAACAATTTAATGAATATGTTATGCTTGCATTAAGAAGTTCCGGCCTAAATTTAGGAGAATTTAAAAATATGTTCGGGGAAAATTGGATAAATGAAAAATATGATTATTTTAATAAGTTAATGGATCAAAACCTTGTTACTATTGATGAAAAATTTCTCCGTCTCACAAAAAGTGGCTATGCGGTTTGTGATGAAATCCTGAAAGAAATTCTTTAACTTTTTTTTAAAACCAACAATTTAATCCTATGCTCAAAATAAAACTTCACTGGCAAATACTGATTTCGCTGGTTCTCGCGATTTTATTTGGCTTTTTTTTTCCGCAGGATGTCCAATACGTAAAATGGATGGGGGATTTGTTCCTTCGTGGTCTTAAAATGATTATTGTTCCTTTAATTCTTACCTCAATTGTAACCGGGGTAGCAAATATTGGAGACGCACAAGGTCTTGGTAAACTTGGGGGGAAAACAATACTTTATTATGTAACCACAAGCCTTTTCGCAATTTTGGCAGGGCTTACGCTTGTCAATCTTTTTCAGCCGGGTGTTGGGGCTGATCTTGGTTTTTCGAAACAGGTTGAGGGAATGGATATAGCATCTAAAGGATTTGGAAATATTTTACTAAGAATGGTTCCATCAAATATTTTTCAGGCCCTGGCTTCTGCGGATATGCTTGCGATTATTTTCTTTTCCATTCTTATCGGTTATTTTATCATGAAAATCTCCAAGGAATATAAGGAGCCGCTTATAAATCTTTTCAATGGCGGTTTTGAAGTGATGATGAAGATAACTTCGTTCGTGATAAAATTTACGCCATTGGGAATCTTTGGAATAGTTTCCGTTGTAGTTGCAGAACAAAAAGATATTCTTGATGTAGCGCAAAGGCTTGGAATTTATATGCTTGCTGTATTACTGGGATTGTTCTTTCATGCGTTTATTACTTTGCCTTTGTTATTAAGATTATTTGGGAAAGTAAATCCTTACAAACACTTTAAGGCGATGACGACTCCTTTGTTAACTGCATTTTCTACGTCTTCTTCCTCAGCAACCTTGCCGCTGACAATGGAAGCTGTCGAAAATGAAGTCGGGGTTTCAAATAAAATTACAAGTTTTGTTTTGCCTCTTGGTGCAACGGTTAATATGGACGGAACCGCACTTTATGAATGTGTTGCAGCAATGTTTATTGCGCAGGCATACGGAATTCATTTGAGTTTTCTAAGTCAGGTTGTTGTTGTGTTTACAGCATTACTAGCATCAATTGGGGCCGCCGGAATTCCAATGGCCGGGTTGGTAATGATTTCTGTAATTCTGTCTGCTGTTGGTTTACCCCTTGAAGGCGTGGGGTTAATTTTAGCAGTTGACAGAATTCTTGATATGTGCAGATCTACCGTTAATGTGTGGAGCGATAGCTGTGGTGCTGCAATAATTGCAAGTACAGAGGGCGAAGAATTAAATGTTAAGAGTAATTAAATCTGATATTGAATCTATAATTAAATCAGGCTCTTGCTTTTCAAGGGCCCTTTTTGTTCTGTAACCATAAGTCACTGCACAGGTTTTTGCCTTCGCATTTTTTCCGCAGGCAATATCAAGCTCAGTATCACCAACCATTAATGTTTCTCCGGGTGTAATGTTTAATTCACGACAAATAAGAAGCAGTGGTTCGGCGGAGGGTTTATGGGCAATTCCATTTCTTCTTCCGGTAACAAGATCAAAATACTTTCCTAGTTTAAAGTGATGGATAATTTTTTCTGCCTGTTCCTGTCCTTTCGTAGTTAAAAGTGATGTAAGAATATTTTTGGACTTTAAATTTTCTAGTGTCTCGTTAACATTTTGGTATAAGGATGAATCGTCAATGAAATCAAAATATTGATTTTTGTAAACGTTTATGAAAGTTTCAAAATCGTTTACAGAGATATTAAATTCAGAGAAAATGTCTTCAAAGTGATGTCCTATTCTTTCATAAAAAAGATCTGCATCCAGGTTCACAGTTGGTATTTTCAAATCATTTAATGCTTTTAGAGTAGTTTTGTAAATTGTTTTGTGAGATTTCACAAGTGTGCCATCAAGATCAAAACAAATATGTTTTATTGAAGACTCATTTTTCATTATTTTCTTCTTCAACTAATTTCGTTGTATCTCCAAAATTTTCACAAATTTCTCCCCGGCAGCATTCGTCGATGTTTGTTCCGCATTTTGCACACTGACCATGGCCATGTACCCAAACAATTGAGCTCTGTTGACCACACCATAAACAAAAGACTAAGTTTTCTTTTTGTTGGCTTTTCATGATTATTATAAGACGTTAAGTTAGTAAAAATAAATTATTTACAACAATAATATTTATGAAATGTTGTCGGGAAGAGCATAATTAAATTAATTTTTGTTTTTCAAATAATGTTTAAAGTATTATATTATTCCAACAACTTCTGGAAAGATTAAAAACGGGGATATATTCAGTTCTCTCTTAAACTTTTGTTGTCCCAAAGAATATAAATAATTCCGACATGTTTTTAGTCTAAATAATTATTAAAAACAATTTAGGAATTCCAGTATGAAAAAATATCGAATAATTTTTTTCTTACTATTCCTTTTTTTGCTTGGAGCATTTTTCGATACTACTTATGCACAAAGCAGGCCCATAATGTATTTTTGTGAGAAATACAGCGATAAATATGGTGAGATTGGTATTAGCAACAAATTTACTGTTGGGGCATTGACAATGGTAATAAGATCTGAGGTACCATTACCAGCCAGCAAACTTCAGGTGCAATACGATAAATATAATCCCAGCTCTAGTAGCTTTGATTATTATAGTAAAAACAACATCAAAAACGTGAATGCTAAAAAATATTTCGATATAGCATTTAATGAGCTAGGTATTTATCGAGTCTTCTTGCTTAGCTCTGCTAATAAAACTATTGCGAGTGCCCTGATTGAAATAATCAGGTAGGAATAGTTTATTTTATTAATGGCGGCGTACGTAATAGTATACTGCTTTTTTTTATAAAAGTTTAGATTTAATTTTATATTAAGAGATGAATTTAAATAAACACGGTGATATTTGATGAAAAACAATTTTGATATAATTATAATAGGTGCCGGTCCTATTGGGCTTAGATGCGGTATAGAGGCTGTTACTAGAAATCTTAGCTATTTAATAATTGATAAAGGCTGTCTCGTAAATTCGATTTACAATTATCCAACTAACATGACTTTTTTCTCAACCTCTGACAGGCTGGAAATCGGCGGCGTTCCTTTTGTTTCGCACGGCGATAAGCCAACAAGAAGAGAAGCGCTTGAATATTATAGAAGAGTTAAAGACTCCTGGAAACTTAATGTAAACACATATGAAAAGGTTCTGAAGGTTGATGGAGAAAAAGATAACTTTACTGTTGAAACAGATAAAGGAAAATATTCCTGTAGTAATGTAATTGTTGCTACCGGATTTTATGATACTCCTAATCCTATGAATGTTCCGGGAGAGAACCTTCCTAAAGTGAAGCATTATTTTACTGAAGCTCACCCCGTAGCTTATCTGGATATTATAATAGTAGGAGCAGGTAACTCGGGAGTTGATGTTGCTCTTGAAACCTACAGACGGGGCTCAAGAGTAACTATGGTTGTATGCGAGGACAGGATAAAAGACAGTGTTAAATACTGGGTAAAACCGGATATCGAAAACAGGATTAAAGAGGGTTCTATTAAGGCTTATTTTAATTCGACTATTGCAGAAATTAGAGAAAAAGAGGTTGATATTAAAACTCCGGACGGAATTGTAACCGTTAAAAATGACTTTGTTTTTGCGATGACGGGTTATCAACCCGATTTCAGTCTTTTGAAAATGATGGGGATTAATCTTGCCGATAACGGTTTAAGAATACCGCAGTATAATGAAGAGACTTTTGAGACTAATAAGAAAGGAATATATCTCGCCGGCGTTGTATGTGGGGGGATGGAAACAGGAAAATGGTTTATAGAAAATTGCCGGCATCACGCGATCAATATTTTTGATAGTATTTGTGCTGTTAATAAATAAAGTCCTATCAATTTGAATTACTCTGCGTTTAAGTTTATTTTAAACTATACATCTGAAAGAATTTATTAATTTATGGAGCTAAAATGTCTAAAAATATCCAAGAATTACTAGGAAAAGATGCTGATGGTCTTTTGAGTTATAAAGCAAAATTTCCCAAAGAAAAGTTACATTTGCCCGGTCCTGATTTTGTTGACAGAATATTTTCCGTATCCGACAGAAACATAAATGTTTTAAAAAATCTTCAGTGGCTCTTTATGGCTGGTCGTTTGGCCGGAACAGGTTATGTTTCGATACTGCCGGTTGACCAGGGAATAGAACATAGTGCAGGCGCTTCATTTGCACCAAATCCTGATTATTTCGATCCTGAAAATATTGTTAAGCTTGCAATTGAAGGCGGTTGTAACGGTGTTGCTTCTACACTTGGCGTTCTCGGAAGCGTTTCGAGAAGGTATGCTCATAAAATTCCTTTCATCGTTAAACTGAATCATAACCAATTATTAACCTATCCAAATACATTTGACCAGATAATGTTTGCCGGTGTAGAGCAGGCGCGTGAACTAGGCGCGGCTGCAGTAGGTGCAACAATTTATTTCGGATCAGAAGAAAGCAGTAGACAAATAATAGAAGTCAGCCAGGCTTTTCAGTATGCGCACGAATTAGGGCTTGGAACAATTTTATGGTGCTATTTAAGGAATTCTGCTTTCAAAACGAGCGATGCTGATTATCACACGGCTGCCGATTTGACAGGACAGGCAAATCACCTTGGCGTTACAATTGAAGCTGATATAATTAAACAAAAGTTGCCTGATTGTAATGGTGGTTTTAATGCTATAAAATTTGGCAAGACAAACAAAAAGGTTTACAGTGATTTAAGCTCTGATCACCCGATTGATCTTGCACGTTACCAGGTAATAAATAATTATATGGGCCGCGCGGGATTAATTAATAGCGGTGGCGCTTCCGGCGATAACGATTTTGCTGAAGCTGCTAAAACGGCGGTGATAAACAAACGTGCTGGTGGAATGGGATTAATCTCCGGTAGAAAAGCCTTCCAGAGACCTATGAAAGAAGGGGTGGAGTTATTAAACACCATTCAGGATATTTATCTATCTAAAGATATAACCGTAGCTTAATAAGCAATTTAAAAATGAAAACGTCCCGTGATTACGCGGGACGTTTTTTGTTTTAAAGCGTTTTAAGATTTTATTTTGATAGAAGATAATCCGCTATCTTTCCAAGATCTTTTATGTCAATATTGTTGAAGGCAGGCATCATTACGTTAGGATATTTTTTCTTGAATTCCTTAAATCTATTTGAAGACATATAAGATTGCGGATTCCTGAGATAATTAATTAGTTCCTGTCTCGTCCAATTATCCTTAACCTGCATAAGACTAGGGGCCATTTTTGTCCCGGTCAAATCTCCTCCATGGCAATTGACGCAACCAAGAGATGATATCATTTCCTGTGGGGATAGTGGTTTACCTGACTGTTGACTCTGTCCCATCATTTGCTGTGGATTTAAAGAACCTTTATTGTGTAATTCACTTTGGTCTGTTACTTTGGATAGAAAGAACAAAATAAGAAAAAGAGCTAAAAAAGCGGCTACCCATATTTGAGGTTTTGTCATTATACTTCTCAATAATTTTCTTTAAACAATCATTAAATATAGGGGCTGGCTTAAAGAGTATCAAATTAAGTGTGGAAAAGTAAACGGATTTGATAAAAACCGTATGATTAAAAACCATCCTGAGCTGTCTTTATCTTCAATAAGAGTTAATTTATAAGTCAAATAATTATTATAAAAAATATACTGATTGAAAGAAGGTTATTCTTATATTACTTCTGAACAAGTTTATTTATATGCCTCAAAATAGATTAGCTAAAGAAAAAAGCCCGTATTTGCTTCAGCATGCAGATAACCCGGTTGATTGGTATCCCTGGTGTGAAGAAGCTTTTGAGAAAGCAAAAAGTGAAGACAAGCCGGTTTTTCTTTCTATCGGATATTCTACCTGTCATTGGTGTCATGTTATGGCCCACGAATCTTTCGAAGATAAAAGGGTAGCTGAATTAATGAACGACGCGTTTATTTCTGTAAAAGTTGATCGGGAAGAGAGACCGGATATTGATGGAATTTATATGACCGTTTGCCAGATGGTAACGAGCGGCGGCGGTTGGCCTTTAACTATAATAATGACACCGGATAAAAAACCTTTCTTTGCCGGGACATATTTCCCTAAAAGAAATCGCTTTGGAAGATCTGGCTTGATGGAAATTATTCCCCAGATCAAAAATTATTGGATAAATAAAAGAGAAGAAATTTTAAAATCGGCGGAAGAAATATCATTCGCTTTAACAAAAGCAACCATTGCAAAATCTGGTAATGATTTAACAATAGAAATACTGGATAAAGCATTTACAGATTTCAAAAATAGATTTGATTCTAAATTTGGAGGATTCGGGCACGCCCCTAAATTTCCGACTCCGCATAATTTATTGCTTCTGTTGAGATGCTGGAAAAGAACAAGTAATAATGAAGCCCTGGAAATGGTAACTAAAACATTAACAGAAATGCGAAAGGGCGGAATTTATGATCATATAGGTTACGGCTTTCACAGATATTCAACAGATGAACAGTGGCTTGTTCCTCATTTTGAAAAAATGCTTTATGACCAGGCTCTTTTAATTATGGCATATGCTGAAGAATACCAGGTAACGAAAAATGAATTATTTAAAAGAACTGCAGAAGAAATCATAGAATATGTTCTACGCGATTTAACTTCTCCGGAAGGGGGATTTTTTTCTGCTGAAGATGCAGACAGCGAAGGAGAAGAAGGTAAGTTTTATCTTTGGGACGAAAATGAATTAGAAAGCATTTTAGGAACAGATTTCCTTGTAGTTAAGAAAATATTTAATACAGATAAAGGTGGTAATTGGGTCGATCCAATGCTCGGTGGTGCTCCTGGCACAAATATTCTTCACCTTCAAAAGTCATTGGAAGAAATATCCGCAGAGACTGGAATTCCGGCAGAAGAACTTCGGAATAAAATTGAAAGTGCGCGTAAGAAACTTTTTGAAGTAAGAGAAAAAAGAATTCATCCCTACAAAGATGATAAAATATTGACTGACTGGAACGGGTTGATGATTTCTGCATTATCAAAAGCCGCGCAGGTTTTTAATGAAAAGAAATATTCTGAAGCTGCTGAAAAAGCAGTAACATTTATCCAAAATAATTTGTTCCCACAAAATCTGAAACTACTACATAGATTCAGGGAGGGTGATGCAGGGCTTTCCGCTCATATCGATGATTATGCTTTCCTGACAGCAGGCCTTTTGGATTTATACGAAGCCACTTTTAAAGTTAAATATATGAACCTAGCTCTACTACTACAACAAATACAAGTTGATAATTATTGGGATAATGAAAAAGGAGGATTCTTTTTCACAAGCAAGGATGGAGAGAAACTGCTTATCAGGCAAAAGGAAATTTATGATGGAGCAATACCATCTGGTAATTCTATCTCATTACTGAATTTATTGCGTCTCGGAAGAATTACCGGCAACACCGAATTCGAAGAAAAGGCAGACAAACTGATAAAAGCTTTTTCTGTACAGATTTCAAGTTCTCCAATGGCATTTGCACAATTTCTTAACGGGACTGATTTTGCTTTGGGTCCAACAAAAGAAATTGTTGTTGTCGGAAAGGACGGCAGTCCAGAAACTCAAAAGATGTTAAATTTGATTCGTAAAAAATTTATTCCGGGCAAAATTCTTCTATTCAAGGACATTGACAATCCTGAAATAAGTGAAATTGCCGAATTCACAAAGGGACAGAATATAATCGATGGGAAAACGACAGTATATATTTGTGAAAATTATAATTGTAAAATGCCGGTTATTTATCTTGAAAGTCTTGATGAATTATTAAAATAAGTTGCATTTTTATTATGAGCGGCATCAAGAAGAAAATAAAAATAGAGATTAAAAAGAAGAAAAAGAGAATTCCCCTTCCGAAGAAACCGCCTAAAGCCATAGGAT
>Ga0307417_10000816_pt1 | contig 12665 bp, 13 predicted proteins | sample SalMarWE160210MG_2_FD_202514 | JGI IMG/M metagenome (GOLD analysis project Ga0307417, IMG submission 202514) | Salt marsh sediment microbial communities from the Plum Island Ecosystem LTER, Massachusetts, United States - WE1602-10 | ecosystem: Environmental > Aquatic > Marine > Intertidal zone...
CCATAACCATCTCAACATTCACGGGCTCCTCAGCCGTGCGCCAGACGTCATAATCGGTAACGTGGGCAATCACCGTATAGCACAGCTCAGCCTCGCGAGCCAGAAACGCCTCCGTGCTGGTGGTCATCCCGATGATGGACATACCCCAGGCTCGATAGGTGTTGGACTCGGCCCGGGTTGAGAAACGCGGGCCCTCGATGGTCACGAATGACCCGCCGCGGTGCACCGTTCCCCCCTCGGCGGCGATGCAGTCGGCGACGAGCGCCGATAGCTGCGGACAGAAGGGGTCGGCCACACTCACGTGAGCCACCAGTCCCCGGCCGAAGAAACTCGTCTCGCGTTTGCGTGTGTTGTCGTAGAGCTGATCCGGTACTACGATGTCGCCAGGAGCATAGTCCTCGCGCAGCGACCCGCAGGCGCTGGCCGAGATCACCCGCAGGACTCCCAACTGTTTCAAGGCGAAGATGTTAGCGCGGTAGTTGATCTCCGAGGGCGGGACCACATGGCCCTGCCCATGGCGAGCCAAGAAGGCGACGGGCTGCCCATCAAGCACGCCGAGGATCAGAGGCGAACTCGGCTGCCCGAAGGGCGTGTCGACCTTGATTTCTTGGCGGATTTCCAGGCCCTCCATTTGGTAGAGCCCGGAGCCTCCGATCACGCCGATCTCAACATCTTCCATGCTCGCCTCCAAACTGAGGACACGCGGTGAGATCGTATCATAGCTACCCGGGACCCTCCTTGAGCCCGGCTATCTCCCTCCCTCACGGCGTTCCAGGCAAGTCGTCAGGGCAGCGTTCCAGGCGCGCCGGCTACTCCACTCTCTCAAGCCGCACACGCACACGCCCAAAACGAATCTCGTCTCCGTAGGCCACCACAAGCGGCTCTTCGACGCGCAGATCATTGACGTCGGTGCCATTGCGCGATGCCAAGTCCTCCAGCCACCATTGTTCCCCGTGGTAGAAGATGCGAGCGTGATGGGAGGAGACGGTCTCATCGTCCAGACGGATGGTGTTGTCGGCCGCACGTCCGATTTCGTTCAGCGCCTCCAGGGCAAAGACGATCCCGGAAGGAATACCGTCAACCGTCACGACGCGGGCCGCTGGCGCGCCTTCGGCGACCTGCCGAGTGGCCCGGAGATCCTTCCACTGGACGTACAACAACCAGCCGAGAAAGAGGTACAGAACGATTGCCAGGCCGATTCGGACGCCGAGCAGAGTCTGGGCGGGAGTCATGCTTTGAGCAGACTGCCGGAGTCCCCATCCCGATCGACCTCACTCCGGGTCTTCTGGTCCCCCGCGGGACGGGGTGGGAATGGCGGCGCGTAGGCTTCGGTTGAATCCGGCGGGCCACCTGGATCCTCGCCATACACCAGGCGGATCTCGGCAATCGAGATCACATCACCTTGTCGTAGGATATGCTGTTTGACGGCCCGCCCGTTCACTTTAGTCCCCGTGGTCGAACCCAAGTCAAACAGAACAAACCTGCCGTCCCGGATGCGCAGCTGTGCATGGGTCCGAGAGACATGCGGATTGTCCAGAATCAGCTGGTTGTCGAGTCGTCGCCCGATATTGACCACCGGGCGATCCAAAGCATAGTGGCCCCGCCCGTCGACAATCAGGAAGGCACCCTCGGGCACCTCGCCGGAACGAAGTACGGTCTCACGCTGCATGGGATGGGTGAATTCCAGTGGGTTCCCGCTGTGCCAAGCGACGACGCGCACCTCCCAGCGCTTCAGCGTGGGATCGGCTGCGATGGTGATGTTGGGTTGGCGCTGGAGGATAAAGCCCGCCGAGCGAACCACGTCGAGCAAGCCCTTGGCCAGGACGGAGTGAATGTTGGGCGCCGAATCGAGAAGGAAGTTGGCATCATCCGGATGGAGGGTCAATGCGTACTGGTCGGGAGCATAGCTGTTGCCCTGCTCGTCTCGCTTGCCGACCTCTTCCATGGCACGCGCCAACTGCCCAGCGACCACCGCCGGTGAGATTTCCGCCCCCAGCAAGCGTGCCAGTGAGCCCTCGACCAGCAGTTCGAGTTGTTTTTCAAGACGTACAAGCCGATCCTTCATCGCAGGGGATTATAAGACGGAGTCCGGCGATGACCAACCCTTCGGATTTGGGCGGGATCCTGCGGAAAGCCCCGGCTGGCAAATGGCGGGAACTCGGAGGTTAATCGCCGTTGGTCTTTAGCCTTCCGAATGTTGCGAGCGCTTGGACGCCTCCAGCCTCTCTGTCACCGGCGCATTATGATGGGTGGTGGCCGGGCTGGTGACTTGTTGGGGGCCGGCCGCACTGGTCAGTGGACCCTGATAGGGGGCCGCCTGGGTCGGGGGCTCACCGGGGCTTTCGCCGTAGACCAGCTCGGTCTCAGCAAGGCGGATGACGTCACCGGGGTGGAGCATCTCGGAGCGAACGCGCCGACCGTTCACCTGGGTTCCCGCCGTCGAATGGAGATCCTGTATGGAAAACTGCCCGCCGGAACTCTGAATCAGCGAATGTCTGCGTGAGACACGCGGGTTGTCGATCACCAGATCATTGTCGAGACTTCGTCCGATGGCCACTTCGTCGGCTTGCAGACGGAAGATGTGTGTCCCGCCCACTACAAGAAACGCATCCGGCCGGCCGCTTCTTGGACTAGATTCCGGCTCAACGTCGGGCCGGTCCTCCATCTTGAGCGGATCACCGCTGTGCCAGGCGATGACCTGGACACTTCCGCGTCCCAGCATGGGATCGGTGCTGAAAGAGATGTGGAGACGGCGGGTGACCTGGAACCCGGTCGCCTGCAGATTCGCGCGTAGACCGTCGCCCATCGCAGACTGGAGCGTGTTCCATGTGCTGGCCAGCTTGGATGCATCGTCTGAATTGAGGCTGATGTTGAACTGGTCCGGGGGATGACGGATTCCGGTGGCGTCTACTCGGCTGATGCCGTCGATCTCCCTGGCTAGCGATGACGCCAGTTGGCGCGAGGAAACCCCCAGGGTCTCCAATACTTTAAGTTCTTCTGCCGCCCAAGCCTCAAGGTTGGGTTCAAGATCAGAGGATTCATAGGCCATAGGTCAACAAATTATACGCTTGGAAGCGCACCACACCAGGTGGTCATTCTATACTATGCGTATGGTGACCGGAGACGGATTTGAGGAACTCGAGCACATGGCGGATTGGTCCCTTCGAATCTGGGGCGCCACGATGGCCGAGCTTCTCACCGCCGCCACCCGAGGCATGCTTGCCTTGATGGGTGTGGATGTGCTCCGCCCCAATTCCGGCGCCCGGCCGGTCGAAATCGCGTCCGATGACCGAGAAAGCCTCTTGGTCGCCTGGCTGGACGATGTCCTGTTTAATCTTGAAACGCGTCACGTCATTCCGGCCGAGGTGGCACTCGAAGCCGGAGACGATTGGCTGCGGGCGACCATTGTCGAGGCGCCCTCTCCGGAAACACACAACCCGATCAAGGCCGTCACGTTTCACGATCTCGAGGTGGTCGAATCCGCTGCCGGCCTGGAAGCCCGGCTTGTGTTTGACGTTTAGGCTCGAAAGGCAGGCAGGATGCCAAGCAAACAGGATTTCAAGCGCCTTTCCCCGTGGCTCTGGGAATTGGCACGCGACCACCGATCCGACATGCGCGTTCCCGTACGCGTGTTTGCCGATGAGCGGCTCCTGGAAGCCGCCCTTGGAGACAAGTCAATGGAGCAGGCGGTCAATGCAGCCACCCTCCCGGGGCTGGTCGGCTGCGTGGTGGTGATGCCGGACGTACACCAGGGATACGGTTTCCCGATCGGCGGCGTGGCCGCATCCGCCCTGCCCGACGGAGTGATTTCTCCCGGGGCGATTGGCTATGACATCAACTGTGGCGTTCGTCTTCTCGCCAGCCGCATTCCTTTCGAAGCCGCAGCCCCACACCTCGAAGCACTGACCGATGCGCTCTACGCCAATTGTCCAAGCGGGGTCGGCGAGAAGGGCTCGGTGCCCCTCAATCAGGCGGACCTCGAGGCGGTCTGTCGGAAGGGCTCTGGCTGGGCCCTGAGCCATGGCTATGCCGAGCCGGACGACCTGGAGCGGACCGAAGCCCGGGGCTGCATTGCCGGAGCCGACCCGCCCCAGCTCAGCCACCGCGCCCGAATGCGGGGGCTGCCGCAGCTGGGCACATTGGGATCGGGCAATCACTTCATCGAAGTTGACGTGGTGGAGGAGATCTTCGATGCACAGGCTGCCACCGCGATGGGGATCGAAACTGACCACCTGGCTGTGCTCATCCACTCAGGGTCTCGTGGATTTGGTCACCAGATTTGTACTGACTTTGTCAGAGACCTTCAGGCGGCTGTCCGCCGTTACAAGATCGAGCTCCCTGATCGCCAGTTGGTGTGCGCGCCCCTCGACTCACCGGAAGGCAAAGCCTACCTGGCGGCCATGGCCTGCGCCGCCAACTATGCGTTCTGCAACCGCCAGGTGCTTGCTCACCACGTCCGCCGCTCCTTTGACCAGGTCCTGGCCCGGCCACTTGGGGAGGCTGGCTTGCACCAGGTGTACGACATCGCTCACAACATGGGCAAAATCGAGACTCACCAAGTGGGTGGCCGGCAGGTGGAGGTGTGCGTCCACCGCAAGGGCGCCACACGTGCGTTTGGTCCCGGCTTCGCCGATCTGCCCGAGGCCTACCGGATGTTGGGCCAGCCGGTCCTGGTGCCCGGAAGTATGGGCACCGCCTCATGGATTCTTCTGGGTACCCGCGGCAGCATGACTCAGTCTTTTGGGTCGACTTGTCACGGCGCCGGCCGGGTAATGAGCCGGTCCCAGGCCAAGAAGAGCGTGCGTGGCCAGGACCTCAAATCCCATCTGGCACGCCGCGGCATCAGCATCCGTGCCGGCTCGATGGCCGGGCTGGCTGAGGAAGCGCCATCGGCGTACAAAGACGTCGATGCGGTGGTGGAGGTGGTCACGCGAGCCGGCATTGCTGCCAAAGTGGCTCGCTTGCGCCCGGTCGGGGTGATCAAGGGTTAGTCGGGCGGGGGCCCTCCCCTGCCAGATTGCAGGTACACCTTGAGCGCCACGGCGTTGTTGATCTGCTCGTCTCTTGCGGCGTAGATCAGGGTCACTGGCCCTTTTGCCGCCTCACGACGCAGGTCAGCCACCGCCTCCGGTTGAGCATCCAGTTCTTCAAAATAGGCCGCCAGGAAGTCGTCCCACTGTTCCGGATCGTGCCGAAATCGCCGTCTCAGGTCGTGGCTGGGGGCCAGGTCCTTCAACCATCCGTCGATGCGGGCGTTCTCCTTGGATACGCCCCTCGGCCAAAGGCGGTCGACCAAAAACCGCCGACCATCCTCTTCGGAAACCGGCGCATACACTCGCTTGACCATCAGGCCAGGTTCAACCCCAGACTTGCTCATCATGGCCGGTTTGTGACGCCTTTCACAAATGGACCTCCCATCGGTGGCGGTCGTCCCTCCAGCCTAAAGCTGGGCGATCAACTCGTCCCGCCGAAAGAGACGAACCCCTAACCAGAGCAAGCCCACATCAACCGCCCACAGGACGAAGCCAGTCAGGACCACCAGCCAGATGTCGAAATATACCACCCCCGTTGCCTGCCCGAGGACCAGGAGCACGATCGGCAGGACCACCACCCCGCCCAGTTGGTAGGCCTCTTGAAAGGTCCGGACTCGGCTCGAGACCAGCACCATTGACCCCAACCCCAATCCGGCGGCGGCCGGCGCTACCCAAATGACCATCACCGTCCAGGTCAGATTGGGGAGCAGCATCTTGCCCAAGAGATTCCACGTGGCGAGATCGGCGATCAGGCTGTAGATGATGTAGCCCAAGGCCGTGACGGCCCACGCCGGCAACCACGCCGAAAGGGTTTTGGCCACAAACAGATCCACATCTGACGTGGGTGTGTAGAGCAGCGCTTCCAGCGTCTTGCGCTCCTTTTCACCGGCGAAGCTGTCGGCAGCGATCACGCTGGCCACCATCACCGGAAGGATCAGGAACAATGGAGCCATGACATAGACCAGCATCCAAACTGCAAGAATCTGGGTGTCACTATAGCCGGAAAACGCGGCCTGCAGGGCCGGCGAAGCACCACGGATAAGTTGATCAACCCGGGGCATGTTCGCGCCCGGCAGGTTGGAAAGGGAAGGGATGAATGACACCAGAGCCGGCATCAGGATGAAGAGCAAGGCTGGGACCGCAATTAAGGGGATGAACACAGCCTTGCTCTGGATCACCACCATGAGGTCTTTTCGAATAATCGTGGCGATCGCCCGTCGGTTCATGCGGCCGGCTCCATCTCGCCCTGTAGGGCAAAGTAGACATCCTCCAGGGTGGCCTCCTGGGGGACAACTGCGAAGATCGGAATGCCTTGGTCCGCCAGCGCCCGCACCAGCTCGGGGGTCCCCTCATGGCCCACCCCCTGGATGGTCATATGGCCGGGGACAGTGTGGTCAAGCACCTCGACCCCGCGATCTGCCAGCCACCCAATCGCCTCGTCAGCTCGCGCGGGTTCAACTTCGAGAGTCGTCTTCAGCGTCGTAACCCATTGCCGTCCGAGTTCTTGAGGACTTCCGAGCGCCAGGAGTCTGCCTCGCCCCAGCACAGCCACCCGATGGCATAAGCGCTGAGCCTCGTTCAGGTTGTGAGTGCAGAGGAAGACCGTATGTCCTTCGTGCTGGCTGAGTTGGATGATTAACTCGTGCACACTGCGCGCCAGCACCGGGTCGAGGCCGGCTGTCGGCTCGTCGAGGAAGAGAACCTCGGGGTGGTGCACAAGGGATCTCGCTAGGGCCAAGCGGTTCTTCATCCCTTTGGAGAACCCCCCTGCTTTCTCATCGGCCCGATCCGCCAGATGGAAGGTTTCCAGCAAATCATCCACCCGCCCGGCCACCTCGGCTTGGGGGACGTCATACAAGGCGGCGTAGAGGCTCAGATTGTCTCGCGCCGTCAGGCGTTCTTCGATGGACGGCGTCTCGGTCAGCACGCCTGTCCGCTTGCGCAGTTCCACGCCTTCGCTGACGGGGTCCAGGCCCAGAACTTGCGCGCTGCCTTCGGTCGGACCGAGCACGCCGTTGAGCAACCGGACAGTGGTCGTTTTTCCGGCCCCATTGTGCCCCAGGACTCCAAAGATCTCGCCCCTTTCTACCTCAAGACTGAGGTGATCCACGGCGACAAGATCTCCAAACTTTCGTACAAGGTCTACCGATTGAATGGCAATCGATCCGCCCATCGCGCCTCCATTCGAATGAGTTCGCGACCTCACCAGCATGTATTCTAAACCAGCCTGGACATTGGCAACGGAAAAGGAAACGCGCCATTCGTCACACGGATTCATGTGATTGTGTACTCTAGTCATAGGCCCGGTTGTGGATGAGAATAGTCGTATGGGGAGAACCGGAACTTCCCTACCGGAGTAACGTGTTCACTTCATAGCCGGCGCTGCAGCCGAGCCCAAGGCACACTGCATCATCCCTTGTAAGACATCAGATAACGCGGACGCATTAGGCGATGGCCGGCTCGGCCTGAACTGACACATGGCGCGCCCTGCCCGCAATCGCACCGTAAGGAGGCGATCTTGGAAGAACGACACCGATCACGTATAGGGATTGGGCTGGTTCTTGTCCTGTTGGGTGTGTGGTTTCTGATGGTGCAGTTGGTCCCCGGACTAGACGCGTGGGCTCGGGCGCATCTCGCCTGGCCCTTGATCATCGTTGTCGTGGGACTGACGATGCTGCTCATCGGCATCCTGGGGGGCACGCCTGGGATGGCCATTCCGGCTTCCATCGTGACGGGGGTGGGCTGTCTGCTCTACTGGCAGAACGCCACCGGGGACTGGGCCAGCTGGGCCTATGCCTGGACCCTGTTCCCGGGCTTTGCCGGTCTGGGGACCATGCTGGCCGGGCTGTTGGGTGATCGGAGCGCGTCCGTATCCGGCGGAGCCTGGATGGTGCTAATCAGCGCCGTTATGTTTGCGGCTTTCGGCTCGTTCCTTGGCGGCCCCGAGGTGTTCGGCGCCTATTGGCCTGTGCTGCTGATTGGCCTGGGCCTTCTGCTGCTCTTTCGGCCCCTGGCTCGACGTGAGGGCTAACCCGAGCGGCGACCCATCCCAGGCTAGGAGAGTGACCATGCGACGAGGCAGAACATTCTGGGGAGCCGTCCTGCTCCTGGTTGGCACCTTACTCCTGTTGGAGAATCTTGGAATCCTGACGGTCGACGTTTGGCAAGTCCTGTGGCCAAGCCTGATCATCCTATTCGGCATGTGGTTCCTCCTACGGTCGACGACAGGGCCCAAATCCCTCCCCATTGAGACCTTCCAGGTCCCTCTGGATGGGGCATCCAAGCTCCACCTGGCGCTGCACTACGGCGCCGGCAGATTGCATGTTGGCCCGGGCAGTTCGGCGGAGGCCGCCTTAGAGGGAACTTTCGAAGGCGGGCTCGACCATGAGGTCAACCGGCGGGACACGGACCTGCATGTGGACCTCCGCGTTCCGACCGACGATGTGCTCGACCTCATTCCTTGGGGGGCAGACCACGGGCTCGACTGGGACTTGAAGTTGAGCGACGGCGTGGAAGTGGAGCTGAGCGTCGACGCCGGCGCGAGCGAAAACAGGCTGGACCTGGGTGGGTTAAACGTCTCGCGGCTCGCCTTCAAGACTGGGGCCAGCGACACACGGATCCGCTTTTCTGAACGCCCGGAGAACGCCCAGGCCGAAATCAGCCTGGGGGCTGCATCGGCCAAGCTGACAATCCCCGACAACGTCGCCGCCAGCGTCCGCATCAACAGCGGGCTGTCGGGGATTAAGATCGATGAACACCGCTTCCCCAGGCAAGGAGAGACCTACGAATCACCGAGCTTCGCATCTGCGGCCCAGCGTCTGACCATCCGCATTGAAGCCGGAGTAGGCTCGGTTGAAATCAATTGACTCGGATAAGACGCCGGCATTGGCCGGCGGCGCCATCCTAGAATGAGGGTCTGAACATGTCTCGCAAGCTCTTCCGCAGCCAGACCAACCGCATGGTCGCCGGGGTGTGTGGCGGTCTGGGCGAATACCTGTCGATCGATCCGATCTTCATCCGGCTGTTCTTCGTACTGCTGACGCTCGGCCAAGGTGCCGGCGTGCTCATCTACCTGATCCTTTGGTTCGTGCTCCCCTCAGAGGACGTCGTAGATGCATACGGCTCGGCCGGCGACCACATTCAGCAGGGCGCCACCGAATTCGCTGATCGAGCTCGCCAAATGGGCCAGGAACTCCGGGATTCAGCCATGTCTTCCAACCCTCAGGGCAGGCTTTTCGTCGGCCTCATCCTGGTCCTGGTTGGCGGCATCTTCCTGCTCAGGAATCTAAACATCGTCTGGCTGCAGTGGCTGAACTTCGGCGTGCTGTGGCCGTTCCTGTTGATCCTGGGGGGGCTGATTCTGCTGCTCCGCGGCATTCAGAGGGGAGGTTGAGATGAATAACCACCGTCACAGCGGCGTGGCCGGCCCGCTAATCCTGATCGCCATCGGCGCCGCCTTCCTGCTCACCAACATGGGCATCCTGTCATGGAGCGCTTGGGGTCTGTTCCGCCTGTGGCCCCTGATCTTGGTGGCCCTTGGGATCGACCTGCTTCTCGGACGCCGGTCCACGTGGGGCACCGTGCTGGCGGCGATCCTGATCGCCGCTGTGCTGGGCGGCGGCCTGTGGTTGGCTTCCACCGGGTATCAAGCGCCGACCGGGACAGGTACAGGCGAGGTTCACCAGCCGCTGCAGGGCGCCAGCCAAGCCACCGTTGTCCTACACCCGGCGGCAGGCGAGCTTCGGCTTTCGGCTCTCGATGCGGCCTCCGCCGACCTGATCAGTGGGTCAGTTAGTGGCCAACCGAGTGACGATGTCCGCCAGCAGTACAACCTAAGCCAGGGGGCGGCGATCTTCCAGATGGAGACGACCGGATCAGCCGTCTTCCTTCCCAGCGTGGGAACCGGGCCGAGTTGGTCCCTTCGAATCAGCCCGAAGGTCCCCCTCCATCTGGAGGTCGAGCAAGGTGCGGGGGAAATGTCCCTTGATCTGCGCTCACTCCAGCTCAAGGAGCTGACGGTCAATCTGGCCGTCGGCCAGATCACCGTGCTGCTGCCCGCTCGGGGCAGGTACACAGCCAGGATCGACGGCGCCATCGGCGACACCACCATCATCTTACCGGCGGGGTTGGAAGCCAAAATTACGCTGAATGCGGCGCTGGCTGGTAGATCCGTTCCGGATGGGTTCAGCGGACAGGGCAATCAGTATGTCAGCGGTGGCTACGCAGCGGCGGGGAACCGCGTCGATCTGGTCATCGGCCAGGCTATTGGCAACGTCTCCGTCCAGCGCGCCTCCCCGTAAGACGCCCGAGGACTCCAGAGACCACCTGGGCCCGATGCACGCATCGGGCCCAGTCTCTTTGCGGCCAGTCCAGGGCGGCTGTCTACGGCATTAGGCGCAAGAAGCGGCGCTTCCCCACCCTGAGCACGGCCGGCGCATCCAACGCCACGGGCTGATCGCCGTCATCGACCCCGTTTTCGTCCAGCCTGACCCCATTCTGCTCGACCAAGCGCCTTGCCTGGCTCTTGGACGGCACCAGACCGGAGTCGACCATCACGTCCACCAGGCTCTGGCCCGGTTGCAGGGCATACACGGGCATGTCCTCCGGCATTCCCTGTTCCTGGAAGACCCTGCGGAAGGCGTCTTCGGCGGCCTCCGCCTGCTCTTCGCCATGGTAGATGCTCACGATCTCATGCGCCAGCTGCATTTTGGCATCCCGCGGATGAAGGTCCCCCGTGCGGATCGCGATTTCGCGTTCGGCGATCTCCGACGGTGTCCACCGCGTCACCATCCGGAAGTAGGCCGGCATGGCTCGATCGGGCAGGCTCATCACCTTGCCGTACATGTCCTCAGGCGTTGCCAACAGTGCGATGTGGTTGCCCAAAGACTTGCTCATCCGGATGTCACCATCTGTCCCGGGCAAGATCCCCATCAAGATGCCGATGTTCGGCTCAGCGCCCAAGACCTCCATCAGCTTGCGGCCGGCGGTGATGATGTTGAACAGCTGCTCGCTGCCGCCAATCTGGACGTCCGTGCCGAGATGAAAGGCATCGTATGCCTGCATCAAGGCGTAGAAGAACTCGTGCACGTAGATGGGGTCGCCTTCATCGAATCGTCTGCGGAAGGTGTCCCGCGTCAAGAATTGTTGGATGGTGAAGTTGGATGCTAATTTGATGACGTCGGCGAAACTCAACTTCGAGAGCCAGGAGTCGTTGTATTCAACCCGCGTGATCTCGGGGTTGAGGATCTTGAACGCCTGTCGAGCGTAGGTCTCGGCGTTGTAGGTCGTCTCCTCCAATGTGAGCTGAGGGCGAAGCTCGTCCTTGTCCGACGGATCGCCGATCAGCGAGGTGTAGCGACCAATAACGAAGATCACCTCGTGTCCCAACTCCTGGAACTGGCGCATCTTGCGCATCGGGACGGTGTGGCCGAGGTGGAGGTCCGACGTGCGCGGGTCGAAACCACAGTACACCTTCAGCGGGCGGCCCTCTTTTTTGGCCCCGATCAGCCGCGCCCGGAGCTCATCGGCCATCGCCTTCTGCAAGCTGTCGTCGCCGTACTCGGTCCCCTGCATCAGCAGGGCCACTTGGTCGTCGATGGTCATCTTCGTCATGTGTTCTCGCTCACCCTTGCTTACCCTGACGACGTGCGCTCGCGGCGCCCGCTCGGCGATTATACCTTGACCGGTTGGATGGGCGGCACCTCCTGGCGTATAATCCGCAATCGAGTTCGGAGGCTGTATGTCACCAAGCAAGAAGGACAAACCCAACCCGCTTTCAAGCGCCGAGATTCGACAATCCTACCTGGATTTCTTCGCCGAACGCGGCCATACCATCGTCCCTTCCGCCTCCCTGGTTCCGGGCGGCGATGACACCTTGCTCTTCACCAACTCGGGGATGGTCCAATTCAAAGACATCTTCCTGGGCAGCGGCAAGCGGCCCTACACGCGGGCGGTGGATTCGCAGAAGTGCATGCGTGTCGCCGGCAAGCACAACGATCTCGACGACGTCGGCCGTGACGATATCCACCACACCTTCTTTGAAATGCTTGGCAACTGGTCTTTCGGCGACTACTACAAGCAGGAGGCCATTTCTTGGGCCTGGACCCTGCTGACCGACATCTGGGGTTTGCCCAAGGAACACCTGTATGCTACCTGCTTCGAAGATGAGTTCGATCAAATTCCGCGCGACGACGAGGCCGCCGACGTCTGGCGGACCCAGCCGGGATTCGATCCCGAGCACGTCCTGTTCTTCGGCCGTAAAGACAATTTTTGGGAGATGGCCGAGACCGGGCCGTGCGGCCCGGACAGCGAAATTCACCTCGACCGGGGCCCCGGATACTGCGACAAGAAGGAAGTCGAGGGCCACGTTTGCCGCGTCAACGGTGACTGCCAACGCTTCCTTGAATTGTGGAACCTGGTCTTCATTCAGTACAATCGCCTCAACCCGGATGAGCTCGAGCCCCTGCCCGCCAAACACGTCGACACCGGCATGGGTTTCGAACGCATCGTCTCCGTGCTCCAAGACGTCACTTCCAACTATCAGACGGACCTCTTCCAGCCGCTGCTCGACCGCGTGCAGGCGATGGCCGGGCATTCTGACGATGAGCGGGCCGCCCTTCTCACCCCGTACCG
>Ga0307417_10000817_pt1 | contig 12664 bp, 13 predicted proteins | sample SalMarWE160210MG_2_FD_202514 | JGI IMG/M metagenome (GOLD analysis project Ga0307417, IMG submission 202514) | Salt marsh sediment microbial communities from the Plum Island Ecosystem LTER, Massachusetts, United States - WE1602-10 | ecosystem: Environmental > Aquatic > Marine > Intertidal zone...
GCGGCTGCAGAATCATCCCACCGCTGTCTCCATTCCAGCCGACCCATGTGCCGCCCCGCTTCTCCAGAACAGGATCGAGTGCGCTTACCAGGCCCCCGGCGCTCCGAGACCAACCCTTTTCCGTCCACTGCACCGGAAGGCGATTGGAGACGATCACCAGGCCAGCCCTGGATCGATCGCCGGAATAGCCTGCGTCGTCGACCCGAGAAACCACGAACATGGAGTCAGACGGCGCCTCCAAGGGATCCGGGATACCGGTTGGGCGGGAGATCTGCGGAATGCTGGATGGGAGGCTCATTGCCCGAACGTATGCGCGCAACTCTGAGGGGACGATGAGAGCCAACTCATCGCCCCTTGGCCTCCTCGGGATGGCGAGTCATGCCCGGCGAGGGCCGCCGGTTACTTGCCGGGTGGGTTCTTTCGCCCACTTCCGCCAAATGCGCCGATCGGAATCTCCGTCAAGCGATCGGCACCCGAGCGAACGAGGGTTCGGAGCAGCAGCAGAGTCAGCAACCCGACAAGAGGAGGCACCAGCAGCAACAGCCACCGAAAGGTGGACGTCACCGTGTGAATGTCAACCGACAGCCATTTGGCGATCAGATCGTTGGATGCCGCCAGGAAGAGGACGAAGTAGAAGGTGAAGGTCGTAACACCCAGAGCCGTGCGGAGCGGACGATCGCGCGGACGATCCAGAAGATTGTGAATCTCGTGATCCCTCGTGAATCTCGCCTCCAGAAACGGCCAGGCATAGATGATCAGGAAGGTCAGCCCGGGCAAGAGCACTCCGGGGAAGAAGGGGTTGGGTATTTCGCGGCCGGCCATCGAGAGCTCCCATGAGGGAAAGAGGCGAACAGCCCCTTCCGTCCAGCCCAGATACCAGTCGGGTTGGGCAGGCGAACTCGCCGACGCCGGGTCGTAGGGCCCGTAGAGCCAGATCGGGTTGATTTGGACCAGTCCACCGAGAACAAAGAGCACAGCGGCGACCACGAAGAACAGGCCGACAGACTTCATCGCATACGTCGGCCACAGCCGTGAGCCGACGACGTTGTGCTCGGTGCGTCCCTTCCCCGGGAACTGAGTGTGCTTCTGATGCCAGACCAGGCCCAGGTGCAACGCCAGCAGGGCACCGATCAAGATAGGCACCACCATGATGTGGACGGAGTAGAGCCGGGGGATCATCCCCTCAGCCGGGTATTCACCCCCGAAGACGAGGAAGGCAAGCCACTCACCGACGAGCGGGATGGACAGGGCAAACGAGTAGGCCACCCGCAGACCTGTCCCAGAGAGAGTGTCGTCGGGCAGGGAATACCCGGTGAACCCGTTGGCTATGGCGAGGATCAGGAGCGTGACACCCACGATCCAGTTGATATCTCTCGGCTTGCGGAAGGCGCCCGTGAAGAACACTCGACCTAGGTGAACCACGATGGCTCCCACAAAGACGAGAGCCGCCCAGTGATGGGTCTGACGCATCACCAGGCCCGCCCGCACGTCGAAGCTGATGCCGACCACTGAGCGGTAGGCCTGCGATACGTCTGCGCCGGCGAGGGGTGAGTAGCTGCCCTGGTAGACGGTGGCGGCCTGACTCGGGTCGAAGAAGAAGGTCAGGAACACCCCGGTGACAACCAAGACGAGGAGGGAATAGAGGGCGATCTCGCCCAACATGAAAGACCAGTGGTCGGGAAAGACCTTGTCCAGAGCGCGTTTGGCGAAAGAGGCGGCCCCGAGGCGCCGATCTAGCGCGGTGAGGAGCCTACCGATCACCGAGTGGCCTCGACCAGAACCCAGGCCCGGGGGCCTCGGAGAACCCGCCTCTCGCCACGATCCATCCATTGTCGTCGACGCCGAGGGGCAGTTGAGGCAGAGCGCGCGTAGCGGGCCCACCCGTGGGGCGCGCACCATTGCTCACCTGGAATACGGACTGATGGCACGGGCAGAAGAGCTGCTGGGTGGTTGGCTCGTACAGACCCACAGGACAGCCGACGTGGGTGCAGATCTTCGAGTAGGCCACGATGCCGTCCACCGACCACGACTCGCGGCCGGGGACCGGGACATCGGTGCCCGGAGGAAGGCCAATGAGCAGGGTGATGGCATCAGCGGCCTGGAGATGCCCCTCGGGGTACACAGTTGTCACCTGACCGATCTCGACGTCTGTCGCGGCGATGGGGTTCCCTGAGGAGTCCACTGCCCTGACGCCGTCGGACCAAGGTGTGTCGATGAGCACATCGCCCGGGCGGGCACCGAGCGATCGAATCGGGAACACCGCCGCCAGGCCGAGCGCTCCAACGGCCCCGGCTGCCATCCGCACCAGGAATCTCCTCCGATCGAGCTCCCGAACCCCCCTCTGCAGCGATTCCTCGGCGGCACTCTCCTCCTTTGCACCGGGTGCAAGGTTCTCCCGCTCTTGAACCTCTCCGCCCTCAGGTAGGAAGGCCTTGGCCCAAAGGATCAAACCGACTCCGAGGCCACCCAGCGCCACGCCGATGAAGACGCCCTCGAGGTGCGGAGCACCTCCCAGGGCGTACACGACTACAGCGGCGAGCGAGCCAACGATGCTTGCTGCGAGAGCGATAGCCACGACTTGCGTTCCTCGCCGACCGTTCATGTCAATCCTCTCCCACCCTCGTGCCGATCCACCGGCCTGCAGCCAACATGGCGCCCAAACCGACGATCAAGGCGACAGCGCCCTCCGCCACCGGCCCGCTCCGCCCTATAGACCAGCCGCCGTGGTCACCGCCTTGCTGGAGGAAGCCGACGTAGGCAACGATGTCATCGACTTGAGCGGGGGTGAAGTCGAAGTTTGGCATCGCGCCCGAGCCCCGTGCGCAGGCAGGGTCGCGGTTGGCACAACCCGGCCCGACGAGCATGGCCTCTGCGATCTGTCGAGGAGTGATCTCCGGATTGTCGAGGCTTGGTGCCACCTGACCACCTGTGAGAGTGCCGCCACCACCCGCCGATGAGTGGCATGCCGCGCAATTGGCCGCGAAGAGCCGAAGGCCCTCGGAGACCGAGCCCCCCGTCGGGTCCGGATCGGGGACGGTCGGACCGTCACCACCAAACATCTCGACATGCTCGATCAGGGCCGATATCTGCTCTTCGGTGAACGGCGTGGGAGCGCGGACGGCCTTGACACGGGGCGATCCCAGGGGCATGCGCCCGCTGGAAACCATGAAGTGCGTGTAGGCACCGCCGTCCAACTCGCCGTCGAGATTCGGGCCGTTTCGGGTCCCCGCACCGTCAGCGCCATGGCACCAGGCGCACTCTCTTGCATACAGGACCGCTCCATCCGTCGTGAAACCCGTTTCGCTCTGCGGGGGCCTGTACGGGGAGTCGGTGGCACCGTAACCACACCCGGCAACCAACAGCACGAGGAAGACCAGCCAGCGTCTAGACATCGACCCGCAACCGGGACTCTGGCTCATTGAGCTTTTGAAAGAAGATAACTGCAACCGCTGAGAGGAAGACCCCACCCATCGGGACCCACATGATCAAACCGGCCAGCTGCTGATCGAACAGGGGGCTCCATGAGACGAAGGTCTGATGGAGGTGGGACTCGTAGAGCGGTGACCTGGCGAAGACGAGGACAGCTCCCAGGAGACCGGTCTGAAAGGCGGTCCCGAAGACGAGAATCGATCGGCCCAGAAACGCACGACGAGCATCCATCACCGCGTCCCAGAACAGGAATGATGCGACCAACATCGAGGCATGCTCGAGGAGATGGATCGGTTCGTGCGCGACGGCCGCGTCGTAGAGCGCCGGAACATGCCATCCCCAAATGACGAGGGCGAAGAAGACTGCGATGGCTGGAAGTGTCGTGAGGCGATCCAGGGCCCGGCCGGCCCTATGTCGGAGGCGCCAGCTGGTCCTCCGAAGCGGATCGGGTAGACCCATCACGAGCCCCCGCCCGACATGCCCGTAGATGAGCAACACCGGGATGGGTGCGATCAGGACGAGGTGCTGGATCATGTGGGCCGAGAAGAGCATCTCGGTTGCGTGCTCGAGTGGTGGAGCGAAAATGAGGAGCAGGAGGGCCAGGGCACAGCCTGCGCCAACGAGTCGCTTGCCCTTGGCCGTGGTACCAGGCAGCCTGGACATTCCCCGCAGATAGAGCCAGGCCATGGCACCCAGGGGTGCAACCACCCACAGCCACGAGCCATTCTCCTCCACCGCGATCGGGCCGAGATGGGCTATCACGAGACACACCCCGGGTTGAAGATCGCGGCGAAGTAGCTGACGGCGATTATGGACCCGAATGTGATGCTGTTGATGACGCCGCCCCGAGCCATCCATCTGGCACGACCCGCCGTTGTGTCGTCACCGTCCCGATCGAGCTTGGACATCGACCGCCATGCCAGAATGCCCGCCGCCAAAGTGGCTGCCAACAACACGGTGTTGAGAAGAGCGGCGAACGGATCCAGTTGGATCCCAAAAACCTCTCCCTTTCCGCCGGTGGGCCGACACGCGACCACCTCGGACAGGAACCAGTTCGACCCCAATTGAATCGCCCATGCCACCGGCCCGATCAGCAGGCCGGCCCAGAGTCTGGCCGATCCGCGGATCTCCCGCCTGGTGATCATCTCCGGCGTGGTCATAGCCGGGGCGAGAGATAGACGGTCAGCAGCACGAAGAGCCAAACGACATCGACGAAGTGCCAGTACATGGCAAAGACTTGAACGGTGACATGCCTCTTGGCGTCGAAAGCTCCCTGCCATGCTCGAAACTGGACCCTGGCACTCATGAACAGGCCAACGAGAACGTGGAAGCCGTGAAAGCCGGTGATCACGAAGAAGAGAGACCCGTACACGTTCGACTGTGGCGTGAACTCGCCGAGGGTCCTTGGGTATTCGGCGAACACCTGGAGGGCGAGGAAAGTCGCACCGAGAAGGAACCCGGCGGCGAGGCCCCAGCGAAGACGCGAGGGCGAGCCGGCCCGAATCCCCCTGTCAGCCAGGTGCACCGGCACGCTCGATGACCAGAGGATCACCGTCATGACGAGGGGAAGCGCGAGAGATGGGACGGCAATGCCGTCCAAAGGCCAGGTCTCATGGCTGAAGCGGACGAAGAAGTAGGAGAAGATCAGTGTGGCGAACAGCGCAGATTCGGTGACGATGAGCCAGACCATCCCCCACCACCCGAAGGAGCGCGGCCCTGAAGTGGTGCCTGCAAGCGGCTCTGGGGCGGGGGCGGCAGTCATGATTCCTGCGTCTCCCCTCTTGGCGCAAACCAACGGAGGACCGCGCCAACGAGCGCACCCAGCCCGAGGCCGATGACCAGGAGGTGGCCGAAGAGGAGACCGTAGGCGAGGACCATCATCGACAGGGCGGTCATGAACGGCCACACCGACTCATGGGGCATATGGACCTCGGCTTGAGGGGCGGCGTCGAGGGCGCTGGTGGACAGCGTTATGTGCCCGCCTGTGAGAGTCCGCCCTCCCATCTCCGGCGGCTGGAATCCATCGCGCAGCTCCTCCTGGTCCCACACCGGCTCGCGTGATCGCACCTCAGGGATTGTCACGAAGTTGTACGCCGGGGGTGGCGACGTGGTGGCCCACTCCAGGGTGTCGCCTCCCCAGGGGTCGTTCCCGGCAGGTCGACCCCGTTTACGCGCCCAGAACCAGTTGACGAAGGTCACGAGGATCCCTGCGGCCAGCATGAAGGTTCCGATCGTCGCCACGAGGTTGGGGCCTTCCCATCCGAGACCCGCGTCGTAGGTGTAGGTGCGGCGAGGTTGGCCGAGCAGCCCGGCGATGTGCATCGGAAAGAAGGTGACGTTGAAGCCCACGAACATGAGCCAGAAGCTGGTCTTTCCCCATCGCTCGGACAGGAGACGCCCTGTCATCTTCGGGCCCCAGTAATAGAGACCGGCGAACATGGGAAAGACCGCACCTCCTGCCATGACGTAGTGGAAGTGGGCAACCACGAAATAGGAGTCGGTTATCGCCTGATCGAAAGCCACTGCGCTGAACATCACCCCGGTCACGCCGCCCACGACGAAGAGGATGATGAACCCGTAGACGAAGAGGAGAGGGGTGTCGAGCCGGGGTCGGCCTGCGATCGACGTGCCGATCCATGCGAACACCTGAACGGCACTCGGGATAGCAACCATGAAGCTCGCAGCTGAGATGAAGACCAGGGACACCCCGGGAAGACCCACGGCGAACATGTGGTGGACCCATACCCCAAAACTGAGGAGGGCGAGTCCCACCTCGGCCAGGACTATGTAGGTGTATCCGATCATCCGCTGCCTCGTGAACGTGGGTATCACTGTGGAGACGAGGCCGAAGGCAGGGAGGACTACCAGGTAGACCTCTGGATGTCCGAATATCCAGAACAGGTGTTGCCAGAGGATCGGGTCCCCTCCCCCGGCGACGTCGAAGAAGTGGAAGCCAAAGCGTCTCTGCAGAAACAGGAAGAGGTTGGCGACCGTGAGTGGCGGCAGTGCGAATAGGACCGTCAAGGCAAAGGCGATCTCACCCCAGACGAAGATCGGGATCCTGTTCAAGGCCATTCCGGGTGCCCTTTGCTTGAACGCCGTCACCAAGAAGTTGATCGCACCGACGGTGGTCGACACGCCTATGAAGACGATCCCGATGGCGTAGAACTCGATGTTGATGCCCGGCGTGAACGTGGCGTCTGAAAGGGGCGGGTAGTTGAACCATCCCGCGTTCGGCGCCTGGCCGAGCAAGAAGGCCGAGTTGAGGAAGATGCCGGCTGCCAGATAGATCCAGTAGCTGAAAGCGTTGAGACGTGGAAAAGCCATGTCCCGCGCGCCGATCATGAGCGGGAGGAAGTAGTTGCCGAAGCCGGAGAGGACAGGAGTCGCGGCGAGAAAGAGCATCGTGACGCCGTGCATGGAGAACAGCTGGTTGTACAGCTCCGGATCGAGGATCTCGAGGTTGGCGTCGGCGAGTTGCACCCTGATGAAGATCGCCTCGATGCCGGCGATGACGAAGAACGCGAATCCGGTGTACAGATACCGGAGGCCGATCCGCTTGTGGTCGACCGTGCCCACCGACGAGGCCAACCCCCGGCGCCGATGCCATGCCGTCTCCAGCTCTCTCAGGAGCGAGCCGCTCATTCCAGACTCTCCAGATAGTCGAGAAGGGCGCTCAGCTCATCCGCAGTGAGATCAGTTGGTGGCATCGCAACACCCGGCTTCACTGATTGGGGATCGGTGATGACCGCCTCGAGGCCGTCGCGTGTGTTGTCGATCCTGCCCGCGAACAGAGTGTCGCGGGCGGCAACATGAGTTAGGTCCGGACCCACCTTGGCGTCGGCGGACGTACCCCGAATGGCGTGACATCCAAAGCACGTGGAGCCAAGGAACACATCGCGACCCTCGGGCTCGGTGACTGCGGCCGGAGCGGCCTGCCTGCCCAACCATGCGTCGAATCCGGGATCGGCCACGACCACCAAGCCCATGTTGGCGTGCTGAAGACCGCAGAACTCGGCGCACGAGCCTCGATAGCGGCCCGGCTCGTCCGCCTGGATGACGAGGGTGTTCCGTTGCCCGGGGATCATGTCTCTCTTGGGGTGGAGGGCCGGTATCCAGAAGCTGTGAATGACGTCGGCTGTAGTCAACACGAACTCGACGGGCTCACCCACGGGGATGTGGATCTCATTGGCCGTGGTCGCTCCGCCGGGATATCTTGCCTCCCACCACCACATGTGACCCACTACCTCGACGCTGAGATTCGTCTCCCCTGTGTCCGCCAGTGATCGCAGACTTCCAAGCGAGACCAGATACACGGCCAGGAGAATCACTGCCGGGAGGGCAAAGCCGACGGTGACAACGAAGTCGCCGCCCCATTTCGGAACTTGTCCCGGCTCGGCGGGGATCTTCGTGCGGCGACGCAATGACAGGAGCAAGAGCGCTATCACGATCACGACGACGGCGGTCGCTATCCAGAACATCAACCACCACAGGGAGATGACCGTCCGAGCCCCGGGACCGGCGCCCGTGAGTATCGAATCCCGTCCCGAGCACGCTGAAACCACGACCGACACCAAAGCCAGCAACGCGAATCGCGCAACCCGTCGTCTCACGCATCCACTCCGTGGTTTGAGAGAGGGCGACCATACACAGGCGGTCACACGGTCCACCCACCTGACTCGACCCAGATGACGCTGCCCTGACGTCACCGAACCGCCTCAACTTCAGCTTCTCATCCAACGTTCATCCGCTCAGAGTCATCATTGGCGAGGTCCGAGCTGACAGCTCGCCAAAGCGACACGAACGGAATCTGATGCTGACCGACGAAAAGGGATTCACCCCGGAAGCTGTGATGACACCCCTCGTCTATCGGGTAGAGGTGGGCATATTCCTGATGTTGATAGTGCCCTCGATGGTCCTGTCCTTCTTCGCGGTCAGTCAGGGAACGGTCGGCTTCATGCTGACAGCGTCAGCCGCGATATTCCGGGACGTTGGGTTGGTGGCGCTGATCCTGTTCTTCGTCTGGAGGGATCGAGAGCCCTTGCGCGATCTGGGGCTCCGCTGGAGCCGGAGGTCATGGAGAGAGGTTGCGTTGGGTGTAGTCCTGTTCGTACCGTTCTTCTTCGGCACCAACTGGCTGGAGCGGCTATTCGTCTCGCTCGGCTTGTCGCTTCCCAAGGCGTCCAATCCGATATCCGTCCCCTCGTCGACTACGACAGGGATCTTGATGGGAACCCTGCTGGTCGTGGTGGTCGCCTTCTCCGAAGAACTCATCTTCCGGGGCTATCTGATCGACCGCTTCCGAGGCTCGGGTCTGGGCACTGCGTCGGCAGTTGCCTTATCGACCGTCGTCTTCGCCTTGGGCCACGGGTATGAGGGAACCGCTGGCATCGCCACCGTCGGTGTGATGGGATTGGTGTTCGCCCTCGTCTACTTGTGGCGAAAGAGTCTGACCGCCTCCATGACGATCCACTTCCTTCAAGACTTCCTCGTGGTGGTGGCCGTACCCCTCCTATTCCGCCGATGAGCGGAAGTGCCTGCCCTGCGAGAGTCGCCCGACTTGTAACCGGTTCCAAAACTCGAAAGGAAGAGCATGAAGCAAACCAAACAACCACACAGGCTCGAAAACACTGTGATCGCCGTCCTCGATTCTGAGCCGGAGGCCAAGAATGCCGTCGGCGGTCTCGCCTCTGCGGGGTATGTGTATGAGGTTCTCAGTGGAGAACACGGACGCCGTCATCTTCGGAAGGGCGAGCATGGCGGGATGGTGGCCGCCTTGATACGCGCGGCTGAGGTCATCGGTGATGAGTATCGGGTCATCGATCAGCTTGACGATGCGCTCCAGGCCGGGAAGGTGGTCGTCTCGGTAGAAGCCCAAGGGGAGAACGCGACCCAGGCCACCGAGATCCTCCGTCGCAATGGCGGGCACTACGTCTGGAAGTTCGGAGAGTGGACCTTCAGCAGCGTCGGTGACTGAGTCACCGTTCGCTATCCGATCCAGAGATGTTCGATTGGCCCTACTCGCTATCTCGTGTGCGCGAATTCAGTGCCGGATCCCAACCACGGTCGGGGTTCCGAGTCGTCGTTGCGGCCCAGGAACCAACTGACCAGGAGGTTTGGTGGAGCCGACGGGATTTGAACCAACGGACTGGCGCAGCCAGTACGCGACCCCCTCGTTGCGAAGGATGCGGTCAAAACCCTCTGACCAGGGGGAACGGTATGTACTGACCGCCCTGTGGGCGGTGGAGCGAGCGGCGTAAAGCGAAGTGAGTCGTAGTGAGAGGACGCGAGCCTCCCCCCTTCCTCGGTGACGCTGCACTCCTCAGTCAATCGCTGAAGCTAAGAGAGTTCCCGGTCGAAGGTCAGTCCTCGCGTGGGTGATTGCTCTTGGTCAGTGGTGGGTTGGGGGCTGAGGAGTTGGTGGCAGAGAGTGTTGTAGGACCATTCCTTGTAGTCCTCTAGTGGCCAGCCGCGTTCGCCGACGAAGACGGCCAGCGTTTCTGGTCGGTGTAGCCCGTAGACGATGTCGGCGGCACGGTCTACGTTCACGCTCTCCCGCAGTTGTCCGCGGGCATCCAGTGACTCGACGATCCGCCGTATCCCCTTCCGCCGCTGTTCGACGATCCCTCGCCACACATCCGCGACTTCCGGTTCGACCGATGCACCTTGACCGACCGCTGCCCACACCGGCGCTACCCGCGCGTAGATGTCGCTGCCGTGTTCGACCATGAGCGCAATGCTGCGCCGACCGTCGGGACCGGTCATCGCCTCGTCGACCCAGTCCCGCTCCATTGTTTCGGTTGGGTCTTCGGGACGCCCTCCCACCGTTTGGAGGAGCTGGCGGAGTAGTTCTCCTTTGGTGTGGAAGACGAAGTAGACGGTCTGTACTGCCACATCCGCCTGGTCGGCGATTGCCTGCATGGTGGTGCCGGCGTATCCGTACTCCGAGAAGAGCTGTTGGGCGGCGTCGAGAATCCTGCGCCGGGTTGCCGCCGCCTTTTCCCGTCTGGAACTCGGTTTGGCAGACCCCTTCTTGACTTCGACCACGACCATCACAATACTAGATAGCCTCACTAGTGGTTACCACTAGTGAGGGCCTATATCAAACTACGTCGAACGCGGATGTTGGTATTGGATGATGGGGTCGCCGATCCCTCCACCGAGTATTCGAGTCCGGTCAGACGGGCGAAACAACGAAGGAGGACCTGATGATCGCCTACCAGGTCGTGAATAAGGTGAACCGTTCCGCAGAGGACACCTTCGACGTGATCGGGACACACCTCTATGAAAACCACCCCAAGTGGGAACGCGAGGTCATCGAGATCCGACGGATCACCCAAGGACCGGTTGGCGTGGGAAGCCGCGCCGTCATGGTCCGCCACGAGTTCGGTCGGACCACAGAGACCGAATACGTGATAACCGAGTTCGAGCAGGGCCACAGAATCGCCTCCCACCACCCGGATGCTGCGCTGGACTTCAACATCAGCTTTGAGATCACACCGATCGACAGCAATTCATGCACGGTCCGGGTGGATGTTCGGGCACAACCCCAAGGCTGGACCCGCATCCTCGAGCCGATAATGCGCCTCTTCATGCCGAAACGCGGCCAACGAATCACCAACTCCATGGTGGACGTCGTCGAGAGCGCACCAGCTCACACCTGATCCGAGGCGCCTAACCACCCAGAAGGTGTCAGATCGGCGCCAGCAAGAGCCGTGTGGTCACCGTATCGGTGAACGAGACCTCGTACTTCGAGCACATGTTCCATCTGCCACCTCCTTTCACACCGATCATGCGGAACGACCAGTGAGGTGGGTGGTGCGATCGATCACCAACTCGATGTGACAGATGTGATCGGCGCGAGGGGTCCAAGGTCAGGAAGCGGGCGCTGATCAGCCACCATCCAGAGTGCGCGAAACTGGCGACATCGTGAAGAAGATCGGATTTCTCAGCTTCGGTCACTGGTCAGCATCGCCACATTCCCAGGTTCGGACGGCTTCGGACGCACTGCTCCAGTCGATCGAGCTTGCGGTGGCCGCCGAAGAGCTCGGTGTCGACGGTGCCTATTTCCGAGTTCATCACTTCGCCCAACAGCTCGGATCGCCGTTCCCACTGCTCTCGGCCGTTGGAGCCCGCACCAGCCAGATCGAGATCGGCACCGCAGTCATCGACATGCGGTACGAGAACCCGCTCTACATGGTCGAAGACGCCGGAGCGGCCGACCTCATCGCCGGTGGTCGGCTCCAGCTGGGGATCAGTCGTGGATCGCCAGAACAGGTCATCGACGGTTTCCGCTACTTCGGGTATGAGCCTGATGAGGGCGAGTCGGACGCCGATATGGCCAGGAGACACACCGACGTGTTCCTCGAGCTGCTCGAAGGGCGAGGGTTTGCACAGCCGAATCCCAGACCGATGTTCTCCAACCCACCCGGGCTGCTCCGAGTCGAACCACACTCGGAGGGCTTGCGAGACCGCATCTGGTGGGGGTCAGGCTCGAACGACACCTCAGTCTGGGCCGCCCAGAAGGGGATGAACATGCAGACCTCGACTCTCAAGTTCGACGAGAGTGGCGAGCCGCTCCACATCCAGCAGCGCAAACAGATCGAGATCTACCGGAAGGCCTGGAAGGAAGCCGGCCATTCACGTGAGCCACGGGTGTCGGTCAGCAGGAGCATCTTCGCCCTGGTCGATAAACGTGACCGCGCCTATTTCGGAGTTGGAAGACAGGACAGTGACCAGATCGGGTACATCGACGAGAACACCCGAGCGATCTTTGGACGGTCGTACGCGGCCGAGCCTGACGTGCTTGTCGAACAACTCGCCGAAGACGAGGCCATCGCGGCGGCCGACACGCTGTTGCTCACCGTTCCAAATCAACTCGGTGTCGAGTACAACGCTCACGCATTGGAGAGCATCGTGAAGCACGTCGCGCCCGGACTGGGCTGGCGTTGATCCATTTCTCGGCGTCCGCCTTGGGCTGCAGGTATCCAATCTGAGCCGTGATCCCGTGAAGCCAGAGGTGAAGAAGACGGGCAAACCGAAGAGAGGCACACGCCACTCAAACGGTTCTGACCAGGGGATTTGGTGGAGCTGACGGGATTTGAACCCGTGACCCCCTCGTTGCGAACGAGGTGCTCTGCCAGGCTGAGCTACAGCCCCCTGAGTGAGCACAGATTGGACTCATGCGCGCACTCGAAGGAGAGGGGATTGTATCGGGCGCGTCATTACAGGCCAG
>Ga0307417_10000818_pt1 | contig 12660 bp, 8 predicted proteins | sample SalMarWE160210MG_2_FD_202514 | JGI IMG/M metagenome (GOLD analysis project Ga0307417, IMG submission 202514) | Salt marsh sediment microbial communities from the Plum Island Ecosystem LTER, Massachusetts, United States - WE1602-10 | ecosystem: Environmental > Aquatic > Marine > Intertidal zone >...
GCCGGTGGATTCCACCGTGCTGGTCGGCGGCGCCATGGCTTACCTGGTCGACAGTCCCGAGCAGGTGGTGGATGAAGAGGCCGCGCCGGTCGCGGCGGCACCGACGGGCACCGCTGCGCCTGGTGCGGCACCGGCCGCCCAGCCCGCGGTCAGGGCTGCGGCCGCGACGCCATCGGTGGCGCTCAGCGGCGCAGCCATGGCCTCACGTCCGCACCGTCGGGGTGCAACCCCTTATGCCCGCGCCATTGCCGGACAGCGTGGTATTGACCTGAACGGTTTGCGCGGTAGCGGTCCTGCCGGTGTCATCGTCGCCGCCGACGTACAGGGCGCACCGGCCGCGGCACCGGCGCCGGCGGGCTTCCCGCAGGTCGAGGTGCCGGGTAACGGCCGCGCCATGAACAAGCTGGAAAAAGCCATCAGCGATGCCATGACCGGGTCGTTGAGCATGCCGACCTTCCGTGTTACCACGCATATCAAACTGGGTGCGCTGATCAAGGCATCGAAGGCTCAGGGTGCCTCGGTGACGGTAACCATCGCCAAGGCCTGTGCCCTGGCCATGCAGCAGTTCCCGAAGATGAACTGGTGCTACCAGCCGCAGGACAAGCTGGTGGAACGCGCCAATGTCGATATCGGCATGGCGGTGTCCACCGAAGGCGGCGGCCTGGTAGTGCCGGTATTGCGCAATTGCGAATCGCGCGACCTCGATGCACTCAACGAGGACTTCAAAGACCTGGTGGAACGTGCCCGCACGCGCCGCCTCAAACCCGAGGAATACACCGGTTCGACCTTCCAGATCTCCAACATGGGCATGCTCGGCGTCAGTCACTTCGACGCCATCACCACCCCCGGCATTACCGCCATCCTGGCGATTGCGGCGAACACCGAGCAGGGCAGCGCATGCACCATCACTGCCGACCACCGCGTGGTCAATGGCGCCGAAGCCGCCATGTACCTCAAGGCGCTAAAGGAACTTGTGGAGCAGCCCGAGAGCTGGATGGGCACGACCGGCCCGGCAGTTCCCGAAGGCGACTGGGATTACGACGTGGTGGTGGTCGGCGGCGGGCCCGGCGGCGAAGACTGCGCGCGGGATCTCGCCAGTCACGGCATGAAGGTGGCGCTGATAAACGATGCGCCGTTCCCGGGCGGCGAATGCCTGTGGCGCGGTTGCATCCCGTCGAAGGCCTGGCGCGCCGCGGCCGACCGCATTCGCGACCGCCTGGACGACGAGCACCTGGGCATCACGCCAGGCAAGCCGAAACTCGACTGGAACAAGCTCGAAGCCTCGCGCCGCCGGGTGCTGGAAACCCGCGGCGACATGGCATTGAAGACTGACAACGGTGTCAAGATCAAGTATATCCAGGGCTTCGGCCGGTTTGTCGACGCACATACCGTGTTTATCGATACCTCCGGCAACAGCGCCGACCCGCACACCCGCGCGCGCCTCGGCAACAAGCCGCAGGGTGAGAGCGTGACCTTTGGCTGTGCCGTCATCGCCACCGGCGCGCCGCCGTTCGTGCCGCCGATCCCCGGTGCCATCGACGGGCTGGCCGAAGGCGGCGGTGTGCTCACATCCGATACCGTCTGGTCGCTGCCCGAACAGCCGAAGAGACTCGTGGTCATCGGTGGCGGCGCCATCGGCCTGGAAATGGCCCAGCTGATGCAGGATTTCGGTGCGAAGGTCACGCTGCTGGAAGCGCGCGACCGGATACTGGCCGAGGTCGAACCGGAAATCGCCAAACACCTGACCGGGGTGCTGAACGATGATCCGCGCCTGGATATTCACACTTCGGTGGATATCGACAAGATTTCGGGCAAGGCCGGCGCCGTGCAAGTGGCCTACAAGGACGCCGATGGCAAGCGACACACGCTGAAGGCCGATTACGTCATCATGGGCACCGGCAAGCGCCCGGTGCTGGACGGTCTGGATCTGGACAAGATCGGCGTCGCCACCGAAGGCCCGGCGATCAAGGTGGACGTGCATTGCCGCACCAGCCTGGGTCACGTGTTCGCCATCGGCGATGTGGTGCCCGGTTATATGCTGGCGCACACCGCGGCGCAGCAGGGTCGCGTGGCCGCGGCAACCATCCTCGGCGAAGACATGCGCTATGATCAGGACAAGGACTGCGGTGTGATCTTCACTCGCCCGGAAGCGGCCTTTGTCGGTCTTTCCGTGGAACAGGCCAAGGCCAAAGGTATCGATGCGGTCGAGGCAAAGGTGCCGATGAATATCGATGCCAAGGCCATGATCAACAACGAGCAGCACGGCTTGATCAAGCTGGTCGCCGACAAGCAGACGCAACGCATCATTGGCGTGCATCTGCTGGCCGATCACGCCGACACCCTGATCGGCGAAGCCGTGATGATGGTGTCGGCCAACCTGACGCTGGAACAGGTCGGCAATGCCATCCACCCGCACCCGACCCAGACCGAGTTGTTCGGCGAACTGGCGCGGCGCCTGGCTTCCAGGTTACGGCGCAGTGCGAAGGTGAAGCAGAAGTAGGTTGGGCTGAACAAGGTGAAGCCCGACAGCGGTGTTTGCGGAGGCCTTGTTGCGTTGGGCTTCGCTGCGCTCACCCCAACCTGGCTTTACGGCGTTTGCGAGTAACGGATAGATCAGGTCGGCTATGGGCGAAAGGCCGTGACGAAGTGCCCGGCGCTAACAGCCCGTATTTTTTGGTAACTTTCTTTTCCTCTGTGCGCCGCGTGCGCCTCGGTGGTCACTCACTATGTCAAACGTCAACAAAGTGGTTCTTGCGTATTCCGGCGGCCTGGATACGTCCATCATTCTCAAGTGGCTGGAGGACACCTACGGCTGCGAAGTGGTGACCTTCACCGCGGATATCGGCCAGGGCGAGGAAGTGGAACCGGCGCGCGCCAAGGCCGAAGCCATGGGCGTGAAGGAAATCTATATCGAGGATCTGCGCGAGGAATTCGCCCGCGACTACGTGTTCCCCATGTTCCGTGCGAACACCATCTATGAAGGCGAGTACCTGCTGGGCACCTCGATCGCCCGCCCGCTGATCGCCAGGCGCCTGGTCGAAATCGCCAACGAAACCGGCGCCGACGCTATTGCCCACGGCGCCACCGGTAAGGGCAACGACCAGGTGCGCTTCGAGCTGGGCGCCTATGCGCTGAAGCCGGACGTGAGGGTGATCGCGCCCTGGCGCGAGTGGGACCTGACCTCGCGCGAGAAACTCATGGCCTATGCCGAGCAGCACGGTATTCCGGTGGATTTCAAAAAAGGCAAAAAATCACCGTATTCGATGGATGCCAATTCCCTGCACATTTCCTATGAAGGTGGCATCCTCGAAGATCCCTGGGCTGAACCCGAGGAGGACATGTGGCGCTGGACGGTGTCGCCGGAGAATGCCCCGGATGCGCCGACCTATGTCGAACTCGGTTTCGAGAAAGGCGATATCGTTTCCATAGATGGCCGGGCCGTCACGCCGGCGCAAGTCATGGAGCGGCTCAACAAACTGGGCGGCGAAAACGGCATTGGTCGCGATGATATCGTCGAGAACCGCTATGTGGGTATGAAGTCCCGCGGGTGCTACGAAACCCCGGCCGGCACCATCATGTTGAAAGCCCACCGCGCCATGGAATCGCTGACCCTGGACCGCGAAGTCGCGCACCTCAAGGATGAACTCATGCCGCGTTATGCGAGTCTGATCTACAACGGTTACTGGTGGAGTCCCGAGCGCAGTATGTTGCAGCAGATGATCGATGCCTCGCAGGCAAGTGTTAACGGTTTTGTCAGGCTCAAGCTCTACAAGGGCAACGTGGCCGTGGTCGGGCGCAAGTCCGACAGTGATTCGCTGTTCGACGAGCGCATCGCCACCTTCGAGGACGATGCGGGTGCGTACAACCAGAGCGACGCCGAGGGCTTTATCAAGCTGAACGCATTGCGGCTCAGAATCGCGGCCCGCAGGAAAACCTGACGGTCTGCCACTGTAACTTGCGCATACGAGGTGAACGATGAGGATTCTTCACACCATGTTACGGGTCGGTGACCTTGACCGCTCGATCAGATTTTACACCGAGTTGCTGGGAATGCAGCTGCTGCGGCGCAAAGACTACCCCGAGGGAAAGTTCACCCTGGCCTTCATTGGCTATGGTGACGAGGCCGACAACACGGTCATTGAGCTCACCTATAACTGGGACACCGATCGCTACGACCTGGGCAACGGCTACGGCCATATCGCCCTGGAAGTCGACGATGTTTACGCGGCGACCGATGACATCCGCGAGCGCGGCGGCAAGATCATCCGTGACGCCGGGCCGATGAACGCCGGTACCACGATTATTTCCTTCGTTGAAGATCCAGACGGTTATCCCATCGAGCTGATCGGCAGGAAACACTGAGGGACTGCCGGCGCTGAGCCAGGCGTTCAAGTGACATGGGTCTTCACCGCCATGTCGGGCAAAGTTCTCGAAGGCATCTGTTGCCGCCGTTGTAGGTTGGGCTTCGCAGGCTCAGCTCAACCTGCGTTTCTGCGATTGCAGACGACTTCGGGCGTGCCTCAGTGGTTAACAGCCCGCCCGCCAGCGGCTTTCGGCGCCGCCGGTACGCGCTGAATTCTTGCGCCCAACTGGGCCAGTTTTTCCTCTATGCGTTCGTAACCCCGATCCAGGTGGTAAATGCGGTCGATCAGGGTTTCGCCGTCGGCCGCGAGGCCAGCGATCACCAGGCAGGCCGACGCGCGCAGGTCGGTGGCCATGACCGGCGCACCATGCAACTTGTCGACTCCGCGGACAATGGCGGTGTTGCCCTGTAATTCAATATCCGCCCCCATGCGCTGCAGCTCCTGCACATGCATGAAACGGTTTTCGAAAATGGTTTCCTTGACCGTGGCGGTGCCGTCGGCGATGGCATTGAGCGCGACAAACTGCGCCTGCATGTCGGTGGGAAAGGCCGGGTAGGGTGCCGTGGTCAGACCGACCGCGCGCGGTCTCCGACCGCGCATGTCGAGTTCGATCCAGTCACTGCCGGTCTCCAGGTGTGCCCCGGTGTCGGCGAGCTTCTGCAGCACCGCGTCGAGGAACTGCGGTGCGGTATTCCTGATGCGGACCCTGCCGGCGGTAGCTGCCGCGGCCACCAGAAAAGTGCCGCTCTCGATGCGGTCCGGGATCACGCGGTGTTCAGCGGCGTGCAGCGAGTCGACGCCCCTGATCGTGACGGTGTCGCTGCCCGCGCCAGTGACACGCGCGCCCATGGCATTCAGGCAGTCGGCGAGGTCGCTGATTTCCGGTTCGCGTGCGGCATTTTCCAGGACGGTGACGCCGTCGGCGAGGGCCGCCGCCATCATCAGGTTTTCGGTGCCGGTGACCGACACCACGTCAAAAACGAAACGCGCGCCCCGCAGCCGGCTGGCTCTCGCCTTGATGTAGCCTTCGTCGATATCGATGTGTGCACCCATCGCCTTGAGGCCTTCGATATGCAGGTTGACGGGTCGGGAACCGATGGCGCAGCCACCCGGCAGTGACACCTCCGCCTCGCCGAAACGGGTCAGCAGCGGACCCAGAAACAGAATCGATGCACGCATGGTCTTCACCAGTTCGTAGGGCGCGCGCAGCTCGGTGATATCGCGGTTGTCGGCCACCAGGGACATGTTGTCACTGAGTTCGAATCGCGAACCGAAGCGCCCCATCAGGTCCAGCGTCGTGGTGATGTCGCGCAGGTGTGGGACGTTGCGCAGGGTAACCGGCTCGGGTGAGAGCAGGGTCGAGGCGAGAATCGGCAGCGCTGCGTTCTTTGCGCCGGAGATGCTGATGTCACCCTCCAGGGGGCCGTTGCCGATGATTTTGAGTTTGTCCATGTTGACCTACGGGTTAAAGAGCCGGCGGGCATCGCGGTGTGGGCGCCGGACGGACAGGGAGGCGCTTGTGGCGAACGCTGCAGGCTTACTCCCGTCGGAGACGCTGACGGGGTTCAGTTATTCGCCTCTTGCGCCGTGGACGGGTTCAGTTGCGCGAAGGCGGAAATAATGCGGTCTATTTGCGCATCACTGTGCGCGGCGCTGACACTGCAGCGCAGCAGGCTGTCGGTGGTGGGCGACGCCGGTGGCATGACCAGGTTGACATAGGCACCGTTGTGTAACAGCCGGCTCCACCAGGCGATGGCCTGGTCGCGGTCCTTGATGGTCACGGCGACGACCGGGCTGACCTGGGGGCTGACCTGGAACCCAAGGCCCTTGAGGCCGTCATACAGCCGCTGGGCATTGGCCCACAGGCGTTCGCGCAATTCGGGGCGCTCCTGCATCAGGCGCAGCGCTACACGCGTCGAGGCGATAATCGACGGCGATGGCGAAGCGGTAAAGATATAAGAGCGGATGGCAAAGCGTATGGCTTCCAGTTCCGGGTGATCGCTGACGCAATAGCCGCCGATGGCGCCCAGACTCTTGCTGAAGGTGCCGACCGTGAAGTCCACTGCGGCCTCGACCCTCGCGGCTTCGGCGACACCGCGGCCGTGGGAGCCCAGCATACCCAGCGAATGAGCCTCGTCGACCATCAGCAGGCCGCCGTATTTGTTTTTCACCTCGGCGATATCCGCCAGCGGCGCCTGGTCGCCGAGCATGGAGTAGATGCCCTCGACAATGATCAGGGTGTTTGCGGTGCGCTCGCCCAGGCGCCGCAGGCGCTTTTCCAGGTCGGCGACGTCGTTGTGCTTGAAGCGCACCACGTCGGCGCCACCCAGGCGCACACCGTCGTAGATACTGGCGTGGCTGTCGGCATCGAGCACAATCACATCGCCCGGCCCGGCGAGGGTCGAACCCATGCCCATGGTCGCGGCGTAGCCGGTGGAAAAAACGATGCAGTGCTGCCGGGCGAAAAATGCCGCCAGTTCCTGTTCCAGCGCAACGTGCCCGGCGAAGGTGCCGTTGGCCATGCGCGAGCCCGTGGTCCCGGTGCCCTGTTCGGCGAGCGCTTTCTGCGCGGCTTCGATGCACTCGGGTTCGAAAGTCAGGCCAAGATAATTGTTGGTGCCGGCGAGGATGACCTTGTGGCCGTTGACGATGGCTTCAGTGGGTGACAGGATCTTCTCGGTGACCGCGCCGAACGGCATGACCCCGGCCCGATCCAGCTCGGCACGGATATCGATAAGCGGTTTGAACTTGTCGAACAGGCTCATGGGGCTACCCGCTCAGCTTTTCCAATTGGGTAGCGAGGTCATGGACGGTACGGATATCCGGCAGGATGTTCAACGGAATCGACATGTCGAAATGATCCTCGATCTGTTCGATCAGTTCCATGACCTGCAGCGAGGTCAGGCCCAGTTCTGTCACCAGTTCGCTGTTCTCGTTGAGAATAACGCCCTTTTTCGCGAATGGCTTGAGTATCACGAAGATGCGTTCGAGAAAATCATTGTAGTCTGGCATGCGGCGTCGGCTGTCGGGTTGCGTGGCGGGCGGCTTGCACCGGCAGGTCCAAGCCGCTAGATTCGAAACGCCGAATTGTACTTGGACTTGGGATAGGGCGCTATGCCTGCCCGCGACTGAAACGCCTATGAACCGACTTGCCGCCAGCGTAACGGAAGACCCCGGCCAGCACGACTCTTCCACACCGCGGGTATGGTTGGTGACCGGGTACCGTGCGGGCGAGCGCAGCCAGATCATCGCGCTGGCCGAGGCGCTCGGCTGGCCGTTTGAACTCAAGCAGTTGAGCTACCGCAGGAGCGAGTTCCTCACCAGCCTGTTTCGCGGCAGCGACCTGCGGGGAATCCGTCTCGGTCGCTCCAGCCCGCTGGCGCCGCCCTGGCCCGACCTGGTGATCTCCGCCGGCATGCGTAATGAGCCGGTCGGACGCTGGATCCGCGAGCAGTCGGGCGGCCGGACCCGGCTGGTACATATCGGCCGGCCCTGGGCCCGGCCGGAGAAATTTGACCTGTTGGTGACCACGCCGCAATACCGCCTGCCGCAACGCGACAATATTCTGCACAACACGACCACGCTGCACCGGATCACCGCCGAGCGACTGGCGACGGAGGCGCGCCGCTGCGGGCCACTCTACACACACCTGCCGCAACCCTATATCGGGGTGATCCTGGGCGGTAACAGTGGGCCTTACACCTTTGGCCCGCGTACGGCGGCCTACCTGGCCCCGCTGGCCAGCGAACTCGCCGCCGAACAGGGCGGTTCCCTGCTGATAACCACCAGCGCGCGCACCCCGGCCCGCGCCCTGGCAGAATTCCAGCGTCGTCTGACGGTGCCCCACGACCTGTACTGCTGGCGGCCCAATGACAATGACAACCCGTATTTCGGCATACTCGGTCTGAGCACATCACTGGTGGTGACCGCTGACAGTATCTCCATGCTCAGTGAAGCCTGTGCCACCGGCAAGCCGGTCTACATGGCCGAACTCGGTGGCTATGGCTATCCGATGCGCGCGGGCAGCGGGGTGCCGGTGGATTTCCGGCTGTCGGCACTGACCTACAGCTGGATGATGCGCTTCGGCCACCAGCGCCTCAGTCGCGATCTGCGGCTGGTGCACCGCGCAGTGCTGGAGCAGGGGCGCGCGGTCTGGCTGGGTGAGACGTTTGCCGAGGCCCCTCCGCCGCCAGCCGCGGACCTGGAACGCACCGTGCAGCGGGTGCGCGCGTTGTTGGACCTGCCGGGCGGCTGACGACCTTGGGCTGTCGGAAGCAGCCGCGTCAGTGGGTTGGCCGGGAGGGTCTTGACGATGCGTGGTCGGCGGCGCCCGGGCACCTCGCGCGGTATCAATCCGCCTGCAGGATGGCCTGACCTTTTTCCAACCGGTAAACGCAGTCGGCGGCGTTGACCAGGGCGGTTTGATGGGAAATTGCCAGGATGGTGAGTTCGCCGCGCAACTGCTGCATGGTACGGCCGATGGCGGCCTCGTTGGCCGGGTCGAGCGCGCTGGTAGCTTCGTCCAGAATCAGCAGCCGGGGTTTGTGCACCAGTGCCCGGGCGATCATGATGCGCTGCCGCTGCCCGCCGGACAGCTTGCCGCCGCGTTCACCCACGGTGCTGTGAACGCCCTGCGGCAGTGGCTCGATAAACTCCCACGCACCGGCTGACTTCAGGGCCTGTACGGCGTCGTCCTCCGACAGTTCCGGGTCACCGAGGGTGACATTGTGCAGGATGGAATCGTGCAGCAGGAGGTTTTCCTGGGGCACGTAGCCGATCATGTGACGCCAGGCTTTCAGGTCGAGTTCCGACAGGGGCAGGTCGTCGACCAGCACCGCGCCGGCCTGGGGTCGCAGCAGACCAATGACGAGGTCGATGATGGTGGTCTTGCCCGCACCTGAAGGGCCGATCAGGGCTGTGAGCTTGCCGGCGGGGATTTCCAGGTTGGCGTGCTCGAACACCGGATGCTGGTCGTAGGAGAAGTCGACGTTCTCCAGCTTTATGTTGCGTTGAAAGCTTGGTATTGCACCGGTGCCGAGGTGTTCTTCGGCCGTTCGGGCTTGCTGGATGGCGGCTTTCATCGACCAGAACGCGCTCTCGCCGAGGACGACCTTCTGGTACTGCTTCTGCACCTTGCCCAGTTGTGCCAGCATTCTACCGAGCACCACCACCAGCACCAGTACCGTCTGAAACGGCATATCGTAGTGAACCAGCGCGACATACATGCCCAGTGCGATAACGATGGCGAACATTTCTTCCTGGGTGGCATCCAGGACAGCCGTACTGAAGATCTGTTTTTTGAGCGCCCTGTTGAGTTTGGTCGTGGTGTTCGACAATACCTTGTCGGCGAGGTGTTCGCGGGCCATGGCCTTTAACGGCTTGACCGATTGGAGGGTGTCGGTCAGGCGCGCCAGCAGCGCGATGAGCAGGCTGGTCTGGCGCCGGCCGGCCTTGCGCGCCATACGCACCAGGAAGTGTGAAATAGCGATAATAAAGACGCCGGCACTCAGGCTGACGAGTGTGGCCTTCCAGGACACCGCAACGGCAACCGAGCCATAGATGATGGCCTGCAATAGTAGCGTGATAACCGTGGCGCCATTGACGAAGGAATCCGACGAACGCTGCGCCTCGGTGGCCAGACTGTTGCTCAGGCGCCCGACGGGCTGGTGGAGAAAGAACTCCCACTTGCTGCGCAATATAGCGCGCAGCATCTCCAGGCGCAGATCCGTGGCGACCTGTGCGGCGGTATAGCCGACGCGTCTGCGGGCGACCAGCAACAGCAGGCTTTTCAGCGTGATGCCGACGACGATGATGCTCAACAGGACCCCGATGCTCGGGGTGATGCCGATGTTGTGCAGGGCTTCGACAACGACACGTTCGAACTCGTTCTGGGGCTCGTGCTGGCCGGCGCCCGCGCTGCTCTTGACGGCGATATTCAGCAGCGGCAGCAAGGCCGACAGCCCCATGCCTTCGGCAACCCCGGCCAGCAGCAGGGCGATCAGCATGATCACGGTCTGCCCGGGATAGGCGCGGAAGAATGTCAGCATCAATCGCATAGGGGTTCAGGCAGGCAAGCTGGGGAGTATGGGCATTTTGCGCTCAGTCAGCTGGATATTATGCCTGTAGTCGCAGTAGGCGACAAATTCAGCGCATGCGGTAAGTGAAGATGCCCGCGGCGGCAAACGCCAGCAGCACCGGAAGGAACGCGATGACGGTGGCGGGCAGCTGCACCATTGCGCCACCGCTCTGGATCAGTTGCGAGGCCAGGTAGAACAGGATGCCGGTAGCGGCCCCGATCGCCAGGTTGCGGCCGAAGGTATTGCTGCGGAAGCCACCGAGACCGGCGCCGATGGGAACGGCGAGAAACACCATGGCGCCGGTGGTCAAGGGCAGCGCGACGCGCTGCCAGAACATCTGTTCAATGCGGCTCGCCAGCTGGTCGGTGGATTTCAGATAAGCGGAATATTCATAGAGGTCGGAGGGCGTCATACCGGCGGTGGACAGCGGCAGGCTCGGCAGTTCTTCGCGCGACCAGAACGGTCCCATTTCCAGGCTGTCGCGTTGCCGGGTAACCAGCACACCGTGTTCCAGGGTTTTCTGGCTGACGCCGCGCAGGTCCCAGCGCCGGCTGTTGGTGAGCTGGGCGCTGTCGGCATAGATGAAGTTCATCAGCTTGCCGTCGGGCGTGAATTCGTACAGGTAGATATTGCGCGGAATCTGGATGTTTTTCAGTGTGCGCACATTGAAGAACCGCCGGTTGCTGTTGGACCACAGGCCCTTGCCGGTCAGCAGGTTGGGCTGGCCGCTGCGGATCAGGGTTTTCTGCAGATCGGCCTGCTGGTAGAGCGGTGCAGCGACAAACTCGCTGACCGCATACAGGGCGGCCACGAGCATAACTGTGGGGATGGCTACCGCCAACAGGAAGCGTTTGACGGAGACGCCAGCCGCCCGGATGGCGATAATCTCGCTGTGCTTGTTCAGCCCGGCGAGCGCCAGGATGGAGCCCAGCAGAATAATCACCGGAGCCAGTTCCAGCGAGCGCTGCGGCAGGGTGTAGAGCACGAAACGCAGTGCATCCGTCACCTGGTACTTGTCAGTGATGCGCTCGATCTCGTCGACGAAGGCCAGCAGCCCGAAAATCGATGACATGACCAGCCAGACCAGCACCCACCCGGCCAGCAGCTTGCCCGCGATATAGCGATCCAGGAGGCTCATCTCAGCGCGGCCGCCACCTCAGCCTGGGTGCCCACGTGAGGCCGGCAAACAGCAGCAGCGGCAGGCCGTAGACCCACCAGATGCCCGGTATGGCTGGTATCTTGCCGTCACCGACCCAGTTGCGCGCGGCACTGGTAAGAACAAACAGGCCGGTATACGCGGCAATTGCAAGAATAAAGCTCATGTGCCGGCCCTGGCGGGGCGTACTGTGACTGAGCGGTACCGCGAGCAGCGCCAGGGCCAGCGTTGCCAGCGGTGTCGACAGACGCCACTGGTACTCGGCGATGTCCTTGGTGGCGTCCGAGCGGGCAAGCACCATGGTCGCTTCCGCCTTGCGCCGGTAGCTGGTGTCCTTTTCGATGCCCGGGATCGGAATACTAAGCTGCCTGAACTTAACCGTCGTATCCTGGCTGCCGCTTGGGTCGAGGGAATAACTGTAGCCGTCGCGGAACTCGAAGCTGCGGGCCTTGCCCAGCTGCACCGGCGGCATGTAGGCTTCGCGGGCGTAAATGACCTGCACCCTGGCCCGGGCACCGCTACCGCTTTCCGTCTGCAGAAACACCTCGGACAGTTTGCCCTTTTTCCGGTCCACGCCGCGAGCAAAAAGCACGTACTTGGCGTCCTGCAGTTCGATAAAGTGGCCCGGCTCGATTTTGCGGATATCGAACTCCGCCTGGGCGTCGGCCTCGATCTGGTAGCTCTGGCGGTATGCCCAGGGCCGGCCGTACAGGGAGATAACGCCAACCAGTGCGGCTACCAGCAGGCTCAACAGGGCCACGGTGCGGATCACCCGCGTTTCGTGGTAGCCCGCGGCATTCATGGCGGTCATTTCCGAATCCCGGTAGAAACGGCTGAGGGTGGAAATGATCGACAGATAGAGTGCCGTGGGTAGCAGTATCTCCATGGCAATTAGACTGTTCAGGCCGATCAGTCGGACCACCACCGGCAGCGGAAGCACGCCGTTTGCCGCCTGTGACAGTTTCACGGCGAAACTGTAGCCGGTGAACACCACGACCAGCAGGGCGATGCCCAGCAGCATCGGCTTGACGATTTCGGCGGTGATATGGCGGCTGAGGATCAC
>Ga0307417_10000820_pt1 | contig 12659 bp, 10 predicted proteins | sample SalMarWE160210MG_2_FD_202514 | JGI IMG/M metagenome (GOLD analysis project Ga0307417, IMG submission 202514) | Salt marsh sediment microbial communities from the Plum Island Ecosystem LTER, Massachusetts, United States - WE1602-10 | ecosystem: Environmental > Aquatic > Marine > Intertidal zone...
AAAATGTGTCTGGTCAAATTCCTCATGGTGATCTTTTTCCATTGTGATCCAGAATTCCGATTCATTTATTTCCGGGAGTTGAGCCCTTACTTTATCATAACTATGGCTCAAATAAGTCTCAGGGTTGAAAGATGTTAAGATATTTTGAGCATATACATCAATTTGGAGGTTGGTAATTATCCAGTTGAATTTTGGACTAATTGAGTTAATAAATCGAGTAAAATTGTCCTGATTATTTCTAAAGTATTCGGCATCCTCTAAAATCAGGCATTCAAAATTTTTAAAGACTTCTTTCTTAAGGTTTTTACTTGTCAAAGCCGTAGCAAGCAACCTATAGGAAATTATCTGAATCTGAAATGGCTTGGAGAGCTCAGATATGATATCATTAAATTCAGATTTTACAATATTAATATTTAATTCCGGCGCAAACTTTTGCAAACAACCATACCATCCAAAATAGCTACCGGTTTTTTCAGAAATCGAAATATCTCCTGTTGAGTTGTCATCAGTTACAATTAAGGTAGATTTAATTTCCCTTTTCTTTAACAAATATTTAATTGCAAATATTATCTGGGTAGTTTTACCAAGTCCGGTTTCATTTGCAAATAATACACTTCTGTTTGTAGCCAGAATCTTTACACCATCAATTTGAAACTTATAAAGTTTCTCAAATAAATTTTGTTGCTCCTCAGCGGAAAGATCCGTGTTAGGTTGAATAATCTTATTGATCTCTATTCCCAAAACCGTTTCTGTGCTATCTTCTCTATTAAAATGTAGAGGAGGATCTTCTTCATGAAAGACAGATAATTTATTAATTATAGGCTGGTCAAATTCTTGAATTTTTATTTTTACCTGTTTTGTATTCCAGGATGATAAATTACCATACAGGTTTAGCTCGCTGCTGCTTATTTGATGGCTAAACTCAAATGGGGGGTAAAGTGCTCCATTTTTAAATTTCAGATCGCTTTCAGAAAATCCTTTTGTAGGAATAGCATTATCAAGCAAATCTACTTTTGTACTTGAAACAGGGTCCGATAATCCTGTATACTGCAGTTGCGATAGCAATTCTAAGTTATAAATTTTGGGCTTCAATTGAGAGAGACAATCAATTACACTTGGTTCCCTAATTAAATATGAATCGTAATTGGAGTCACTTGCAGAAGTATGAACACTCGAAAATTTACTATTTCTTTGCGAAGAAGTTGCCTTATCCTCCAGTTTAAATATTCTTGAAGTTAGTTCGTTGGAAACTTCTTTTTTCTTTTGCTCTTTTACTTTCAGAAAGACTGAGGTACCCTCTTCAATAATTCTGGCAGAAAAAAACTGGCTTAGTTCCTGATCGAAAGATATCTTTATATTTGATACAGAAATATTGCCGAACCCAAAAAACACAGGATTGGTTTTTGATTTGAGTACTAGCTTTCTCGCAGACAACTTAAGACTTTTAACTCTTCTAAAACTAATAGGATAGCTTGAAGTTTGGCCATCAGTTTCAATAGTAAGAAGGATATCTTCCGTTTTCCATAATTCATAGGTAAATGGTTCTATTTCTCTGTGATCCAGTTCACCAATACGTAATATTTTTACCCACAAGAAAGATTCTGTTTCTTCAATAGTGGAAATTGAGGAGGCAATCTTAGCTCTGATTTTTCTGGCAAAATTCATCAGTCACCCATTTTTTGCAGATGTACCTGCTCACAGGCAATTTTAAGTCTTTCAAATGGCTCAAGAAGATTTCTGCTCTCGGCAATGTATTTCAGACTTTCTTTTATCTCAGGTAATTCGCTTTCATATTGCCTGGAAATTTCAGCAAAGATATTTGAATTATCTCCATTATTCGAAAGCAATTCTTCCTTGGCTGAACTTTCTCTTGAAATGTTTTCATTCTTATCAAATAGTCTCACAACTCTAACACCCTGTCTGTCATTTGCACCGAGGAAAAGGGGATTCCGTACAATTATTATATCAAGGTCAAGTGACACTGCATTTAACAGGGGAGCGGATATCAGTTCAACCAGTATATGCTCCATCAATACATTTCCATAAAGTGTTCTTTGGAAATTAGTAGGTGTGATAGGTGCAGTTACTCTGAATTCGACAGGTTTTGTATCACTGTCGGTAACAAGTATAGCCCCCATTATTCCTTCTTTATCTTTAAGCGTATAAGATTCCAAAAATGCTAAATTAGATAGTTCCATAATTCACCTAAATTTGTTGTTACTATAATTAAATACAAAAGGACAAATGGAATTAAAAAATTCATCCTTTTTTTGAAAATAGATTTAAGCGAATAATCACTATAGATATTTTGAATTGCCCTGAATTGAAATTCCCTGGATCGGAATTTCAGGATGGAGAGAGTATTTCTATTTGTGCATACCTAATTAAGACATTTTTTCCAGTTTTGCAAGTATTTTTTATGATAATTACAAATTATTTGTAGTTGTTTTTACCCCTTGCAATTTATTTTATAAGGCTGTATTAAAACGGGAAAATATCGTTTTATGTTACCTATCAGTTAATTGTTCAATATAAAAAGTTCATTCAACTGGCGATATTTAATGTGAACACCACAGTTGTTAGATCGCCCTTGTCAGAATTGATAGAAATATCTGCCTCATGCCAGTTCATTATTGATTTAACCACTGACAGCCCTAGCCCCGCCCCGCCTGTTTTACGGTTTCTGGATGATTCAATTCTATAAAACCTATCATATATTTTCTCTTTTGATTCTTCCGGGATTACTTCCCCCTTATTAACAATACTGATCTTAACTCTATTGTTAGTGAATTTTTCTGTGGTTATGATAATGTTTTCATTTTCGTTGCCGTATTTAATTGCATTATCGATTAAATTGGTGATCGCCTGTGTCATCAATATTTTATCGATTTCGATCTTTGGGTTTATCCTGGATTTTAAGACAATTTTTATGTTTTTTTCTTTACCCAATATCATTAACGAATTAATAAGTGGCTCCAGATAATCGTTGAGTGTAATAATTTCTTTTTGAATTTTTATCAGTGAATTGTCGATCTTAGATATAAAAAATAAATTATCTATAATCTTTGTCAGCCTTATGATTTCTTCATAATTGCTTTTAAGTACTGAAGCATATTCTTTCGTTGTTTTTTTTGATCTAAGAGCAATTTCAGTTTCACCACGGAGAATGGTCAAAGGCGTTTTTAATTCATGTGCAGCAGAAATTGAAAATTGATTCGCATAATCTACAGAAGTTTTAATCCTTTTTATCATCTCATTCATTTTCCGAACCAGCCGGCCATATTCGTCCGAGTAGTTTCCACCTTCAATATTGTCTTCGAGTTTAAGTGCCGTAATTTCTTCAGTCTTTTTTATTATGGCATCAATTCTTGAAAGTGCCTTTGCTGAAATAAGGATACCTCCAATAAGTGCAACTATAAAGAATAGGGGAGCTAGCAAGATATAAATCTGTACGAGGCTGCTTAATGTTTGAGAAATATTTTCAAGCGGATAGGCCACTATAATATTGTAATTATTTTCGTTTAACTGTGCGACTCTTATCATTTTGGCTGATAGTTCCGGTTCCGTAAAATCAAAAATATTATATTTTCCCTTTTTTAGCGGAAATGATAGAGTATCATCAATCAGGTTTGATGATTTAAAGATTATTTTACTTTTATAGAATATTTGTATGAAATTGTTCCTTTGGTTTAAAATTACCTCATCGTAAATTATGTCCCATACAAGATCACTAGGTGATTGATAAACAGAGTCAGGTCGAAAATTTTCAATATCCATGCGTTTCTCCGTTACAGTTCTTAGTATTGCATTGGCCTGATTTTTTAAGCTTGTATCAAGTCTGTGTAAAAGGCTGTTGTATAAAGAAATGTAAACTATAATCCCAAAGAGTATTTCAAGTAAAAGGAAAATTCCCGAGTACCATAATGAAGTTCGGAATCTAGTGGAGGAAATAAATATTCTCAGTCTGTCATACATAATTTGTCGGCTGGATTATGAAAATTCTAGTTTAATCTCCCTTTATAATATAACCAACTCCTCTGACAGTGTGAATTATTGGAGGATCTGTACCATTTTCGATTTTTGCTCTTAACTTATTAATAAAAACATCTATAACATTTGTCTCAGTATCAAAATGGTAATCATAAACGTGCTCAACAAGTTTGGTCCTTGACACAACTTTGTTTTTATTTCTAAGCATGTATTCCAGGATTGCAAATTCCTTTGGCGTGAGTATTATTTCAGTTCCATTTTTTATTACGCGGTGAGATATTAGATCTAGTGTTATACCTTTAACTTCTAAAGTTGTGGCTTTTATTTTCTCATTTCTTCTCAACAACGCACGTATACGTGCAATTAGTTCCTCAAAGGCGAATGGTTTAGTTAAATAATCATCTGCTCCGGCATCAAGGCCTTCAACTTTTGCTTCAGTACTATCTTTTACCGTTAGCATTAATATTGGTGTTGATATCTTTCTTTTTCTTAATTCCTTTGTTAAGGTAATTCCATCAATGAAAGGAAGCATAATGTCCATGATGATAAGATCATATTCTTCATTTTCAGCAAGTTTCAGACCTTGCTTTCCGTCCCCCGCAATATCTGCAGCATAATATTCTTCTTCTAAACCTTTTTTGATAAAGGAAGAAACTTTCTTTTCATCTTCTACTATTAAAATTCTCACTGCAAAAAATAGTAAAAAGGAGAGTTAAAAACTCTCCTAATTATTGAAACACATTTAGTGCTTTGTTACTTCTCTTTTAGAGAGGTTTTCTCAGTCTTTTTTACTTTATGCTTCTTATGAGCTTTATGGGTAGCTAGTTTTTTGCTTTCAGTTTTTTTTGATTCTGTTTTTACTGAAGTTTTTAGAGATTTCTCTCTTTTTACTTTAGTCATTTTGCCTTCTTTCTTTTTGGATTCAGGCTTGACCATGGTATTGGGAGCTTTTTCTGCTTTTTTAGTTTTTACCATAGTTGTTTTTGGTTCTTTATTCTTTTTTGCTTCAGTTTGTTGAGCAAATATTGATGTTGAACCGAAAGCGATCAATATAACTACAAACAAGGCTGTTGATAAAAGGGTCTTTTTCATTCTAGTACCTCTCGTAATTGTTAATAAAACATATCTGAACACTTGAGAAAACATACAAAGGTTATATTAATAGAATCTTAAAGTTGGATTAATAAAAATTAATCATACTAATCTGTTATCACTGCGGCTTTAGTATTGCGAGGCATAGTGTAGTTAGAGATAATACCGGATTTTAAACAAATTGCCTTAAATCTAAATAAATTGAAGCTAGACTACTCTCTGTAGAAGTCATAGGATTTTGAAGGCTAAAGGGTAAAGTGATATTATACGGGAACTAAAATTTAGTTTGAAAATTAAAAGATAGGTTTGTCGGAAGAGTGGGTGAATTGTCTACGCCGACCGATACGTTCCAACCAAGTTCATCGCCTTGTTGTCTATTATTATAGTCGTTCACTAACCTTACAACGTTGATTATACTTACAATTCGGTTGAGTATAAGAGCTCCGGCCACGAATCTTAAATTGTTATACGCTGATTCGCTGGATGTCCACATATTTCTGTAAGTACTTCTCTGGGCATTTGTTTTCCAGTCCCAGTAATATTTATCAACGTTATACATGTCGCTGAAATTCCTTTCCAGAGCTTTCTCATCATTATATTGTTGAATGCTAATATAATTACCAACCGTAGTGTAATAAGCAGCATCCTTACCGCTGTTATTAATTCCGCCATTAGAAGCTGCGAAAGATTTATAATCATTTTTTCTAATATTACCGTAGACATCAAATCCAATATAACTTCCCCACAAAAGCGCATCAGCTATTGTAAAATACTTTCCGCTTGAATAGTTGCCGGCATAGAGTTCGCCCATACCAGGAAGAAGTAATGAATATATTATTGCGAGGCCGAGGTTTTTCTTGTGGAAATCTTTCTGAAGTTTATTGGAAAAGTTGTTATCGGTAATAGTCAAGTTCTTTGATTCGTGTTTCAGGTTTAAAATATTTTTTGTAGGGGCTTGTGAATAAATAAGACTGCTTATAAGAAGGGAAAAGAAGAACAGTTTTTTCATAGTAGTAACTTTAATATTCCAAGATTTTTAATACTCAGGCGACCAATTCAATATCACTATTTTGAATTACCCCGGTACAGATGTTATCAAATGTACCTGTAATTTTAACATCAACTAATGTGTTAATAAGTGATTCATCAAATTCATTTGAAACCCTTATATAATTTGCTGAAAATCCTTTAATAAATCCACCCAAATTTTCCGACTCAAAAAGTACTTTAACTACTTTACCCTGCATAGATTGATAAAAAAGATTCCTCTTCTTTTCGCTTAATATTCTAAGCATATTGTTTCTTCTTTTTCTTTCATATACATCAACAACTCCATCCAGCGAAATTGCTTTTGTGTCAGGCCTTTCAGAATATGTAAAGACGTGCAAGTATGATATTGGTAATTCCTTTAAGAAATTATAAGTTTGGAGAAAATCTTCTTCTGTTTCCCCGGGAAAGCCAACAATTACATCAACGCCGATACCCAGATCTCTGATTTTATCATTGACTTTGTATATTAAATCAGAGTAGTAGTCAACAGTATATCTTCGCTGCATAGCTTTCAGAATTTTAGGGCTCCCACTTTGAAGGGGAATATGAAAATGATTGCACATTTTTTCGTTATCTGCAACCAGATCAATTATATCATCGCTTAATAAATTTGGTTCAATAGAGCTAATCCTAATTCTGAATTTTCCCGGAATTTTCACCATTTTTACTAATAGTTTAGAAAGTTTGGTGTTGAGCAATTTTCCATAATCACCTACGTTAACTCCGGTCAGAATAATTTCTTTATAGCCTGAATTTACCAATTCTTTAAATTCTGATAGTACCGATTCGGGATCAAGACTTCTGCTTTTTCCTCTAGCCAGAGGTATCGTGCAAAATGAACATTTGTAATCACAGCCGTCCTGAATTTTAAAATAAGCTCTTGTCCGGCTATCAGCATCAGTTGAATGTGCATGACCAAAGTGATTAAGTTCTTCTGTTGGTGAGACGTAAATACATGACAGTTCTTTCTTTTCAAAATTGTCAATTGTTGAAAAGAAATTAAATTTTTCCTTGCTGCCTAGTACAACATCTACACCTTCAATACGGGATATTTCCTCCGGTCGAAGCTGGGCATAACACCCGGTAACTATAACAAATGCATTTGGGTTTTGTCTTAATGCACGTCTCACGAGTTGCCGGCACTCCTTCTCTGCATTTTCGGTTACGGTGCAGGTATTAAAAACATAGACATCGGCATTTTCTTTAACATCAACAATATTAAAACCTTTATTCAGAAATTCATTTCCGATAGTTGATGTTTCAGAGAAATTTAATTTGCAGCCTAAAGTATGTAATGCAACTTTCTGGGGCATAAATGAACTGTTTAAAAATTAAAGAGCGGGAAAAATTTCCCGCTCCTAATATAATTAATATCGAAATTAATTATTCGGGCCTTCAGAAGTACTCTTAGTCCCTTCATCAGAAACTTCAAAGATCGGAAATTCTGAAGCATCGATTGTTCCGGTTTCAGCATTTTGTATCTCTTGAACCGAAACTCTGTCCAGCTTGTGCTTTTCTAGATAGGATTTTATTTCATCTTCAGATTTTTCCTTCAACGCAGCAATTGCACTTAGAACAATTTTCTTGTTCTCCTTATCGAACTCAATTACTTTCAGACTCAAAACATCGTCGATAGGGAAGTGGTTTGCTAAGTTTTTTATCTTGTTTGTGGCTAATTGAGTTACAGGAACAAAGCCGTCAACCATTTCAGGTAATTCAGCTATCAGGCCTTTCTCAATTATCCTAACAACTTTTCCTTCAGTAATTTCTCCCACGGCATAAATCTTTTCAAAATTATCCCATGGATTATCCTGAACTTGCTTATGACCCAAAGAAATTTTTCTTTGTTCGACTTCCACACCTAAAACAACTACATCTAGCTTTTCGCCTTTCTTAACTACTTCTCCGGGGTGTCTTATCTTCTTTGTCCAGGATAAATCTGAAATGTGAACCAATCCATCGACGCCGGGTTCAAGTTCAACAAAGACTCCGAAGTTTGTAAGGTTACGTGCGATGCCGGTGTGTTTTGAACCAACAGGATATTTCTGCATAAGGCTCTCCCAGGGATCGGGCTCGAGTTGCTTTATGCCAAGTGAAATTTTCTTTTCATCTTTGTCCAGACTTAATATAACAGCTTCAACAACCTGGCCCATAGCTACAACCTGTGAAGGATGCTTAATATGCTGCGTCCAACTCATTTCAGAATTATGAATAAGTCCTTCGATTCCTTTTTCGATTTCAATAAATGCACCGTAGTCCGTTAAAGAAACAACACGGCCAGAAACTTTGTCTCCGATTTTATATTTCTCATCAATGTTTTCCCATGGATGTGGGAGAAGTTTCTTTAAGCTAAGTGAAATTCTTTTCTTCTCTTCATCAAAGTCGGTAACAACAACTTTAATTACCTGGTCAAGTTTAACGACTTCATTAGGATGATTTATTCTGCCCCAGCTCAAGTCCGTAATATGAACTAATCCGTCAACTCCACCAAGGTCTACAAATACACCGAAGTCAGTGATTGCTTTTGCTGTCCCTTCGAGTATCTGACCTTTTTCCAGGCTGTTGAGAATTGATTCTCTCTGTCCCGAGATTTCTTCTTCTACAAGAACTTTATGAGAAACTACCACATTTTCTGTCGGGATGTTAACTTTAACAACTTTGAAATCCATTGTCTGACCAACAAACGCATCAAAGTCTCTTATAGGTCTAATGTCGATTTGTGATCCGGGAAGAAATGCTTCCATTCCCATAAGATCAACAACCATTCCGCCTTTAATTCTTTTGATTATTTTACCCTGAAGTATTTCGCCGGTTTCGTAAGCGTTAACAACTTTATCCCAGATCTTCAGGAAGTCCGCTCTTGCTTTGCTAAGTACAAGATTTCCATCCTGATCTTCTACGCTTTCGAGAACAACTTCAATTTCATTACCAATCTTAATTTCTTCGCCTTCGTAGAATTCCTGTTTGGAAACCGAACCTTCCGATTTAAAACCAACATCAAGAATTATCTGATCACCCTGGATGCGTACGATTTTTGCTTTAACCATTTCACCTTCTTTCACATCCTTAAAGGAATCGGCATATAAGTTGGCTAAAGTTAAGAATTCTTCCTGCGAATATTCTTCGTTATTAAAATTCTTTTTTGCTTTTTCGTAATCATCAGCAGTAACGACGCGTTTATCCTGAACTTTTGTCTCTTCGGACATCTGTCCTCCTAAAAAATTAATTATTTTCTGTTTTGTAAACTCAAGCCATCAAAAAGTTACATTACAGAAATTTTAGTTTTACATATTTAGTTAAGATGGCTTTATTAAAATTTAATTCTTAACCGGTATATTTTTCATCTCAGCTACAAGTCTTACTTGTTCTAATATCAGTCTAACCTGTTCTTCAATTGAAACTTTTGAAGTATCAATCTCTATAGCATCGGGAGCTTTTTTCAAGGGACTTAATTTCCTGGTAGAATCGATTTTGTCCCTCTCAATTATATTCTTTTTTATTTCATCAAGAGAAACTGAAATTCCTTTTTTTCCATATTCTTCAGATCTGCGTTTTGCTCGTTGTTCAATTGATGCAGTAAGAAAAATTTTTACATCAGCATGCGGGAAAACAACAGTAGTAATATCTCTACCCTCCATTACAAGCCCTCTATCCTGATTGCCCATCTCTTTCTGTTTTTTTACAAGAGCTTTTCTCACATCTTCAATTCTGCTGACTTCACTTACACTTTGATTTACATCAATTGATCTCAGCTCTTCGGTTATGTCTTCGCCGTTAACCCTTATTCTCGTCTCACCGTCTACATAATCAAGATGAATTTCCGTGCCATTAGCGAGATCACTAATAGCTTGTTCATTTTCCAATAAATTATTTTTCAGAGCTAAATATGTTATAGTTCTGTACATTGCCCCGCTATCGATATAGACATATCCAAGATTTTGTGCGACAAGTTTGGCTGAAGTACTTTTACCGGAACCTGCCGGACCGTCGATAGCAACGATTAATTTTTTGGACATAGTTTGTAAAAATAGGCAAATATCTTCAAATTTTCAAAAATTAGCTTCTCTGTATTTAGTGAAAATGGTCTTAAAATATAAGGAAATCTTCAAAATTGGAAAATTCTCAAGGCTTAGCGGATTTCCTCTCCACCGAGTTCTTTTATTATCGCAGAAACAAAAGGGTCTTCTTCTATCCTGGGATTTGTTACTTTAGAATTCATGGATGGTTCTATTCCTGAAGTTTCCTTTTGGGGAGTATCTTTAGGCATTTCCGTGTAGCTGAAATTAATCCTTTTGCCGAAGTATTCGAAAGATTTTTTTTTGAAATAATCTTCATACGTTTTTAGCAGATCCTTTAAATGTGAATCTGTTGAAGATATACTGAGTTTATTTCCCTCGAGGCTTATAGGAGTTACTGTATGAATGAACTGTCCAAGTATGAATGATTTTTCATTTGCTATTGTTTCAACAAATCCCTGCCATTTTGAAACAATAGAATCGAAATTAAAAACAGCGGAACTCTCCGATTTCTTGGAAGCATTAATATTTTTATGATCGTTGTTTTTTGTTTGTGATTTTTGAATCGGTTGCTGATCATAACTTTGTCTTACGGTCTGTTGGGGTTCAGCTTTTTTTTTTGCTGGGGTATAGTCGTTTCCAGCAGCAGGTGAGGAAGGCGACATTTGAGAAATGCTCTTTCCATCTGAAATTTTTGAAATTACATCACTGATAGTTGAGGATCTTTCCAGCCCGATCAAATGGCTGAGTGCAATTTCAACTTTTAATTTTTGATTTTGCGTGTAGCGAAGTTCCTGCTGAACTTTGTTGAGATAATTTAATAAACGAAGAAGATCGCCTTCGGAAAATTTGTCGAGATAATCCATGTACCTTACCCGGTAAACTTCTGCAGTTTCAACAAGTTCTGTATTTTCTGTAATGATGACCGTCATAACATTTCTAAAATGTTCTATCAAACCATTTACAAAGTCAACGAAATCCCATCCGTTTTCGTATGTTATTTTTGTTACATCAAAGACAGTTTTAAAGTCTTTAGTAATTATTGCATCCGATATTTCAAAATAAATTTCATCGTCAACAAGATTCAGCATTTGGGCTACAGTTTTTGAGTCAATTTTATTCCCGCAAAAAGATACTATCTGGTCAAAATAGCTTTCAGCATCCCGGAGTGCGCCGTCTGATTTTTTAGCTATTATTGTGAGTGATTTATCATCGATTTTAATTTTCTCGGCATCTGCAATCTGTTTTAATAAAGATTTAATCGTATCAAGTTGAATCCGTCTGAAATCAAATCTTTGGCAGCGTGAAATAATTGTAAGGGGGACTTTATGAACATCTGTAGTTGCAAAAATAAAAATTGTATGTGCAGGAGGTTCTTCCAGTGTTTTAAGGAATGCATTGAATGATTCCTTAGTCAGCATGTGGACTTCATCAATTATATAAACCTTATACTTTCCCTTGGTGGGAGCGTACTTTACTGATTCCCTGAGAGTTCTGATTTCATCAATCCCGCGATTCGAGGCGCCATCTATTTCGATGATATCAAGTGATTGGGAATTCTGAATTGAATTGCACATCTCACATTCATTGCAGGGCTCGAAATCTTTTGGGTTAAGGCAGTTAAGAGTTTTTGCAAGAATTCTGGCAGTTGTCGTTTTCCCGACGCCTCTTGGACCGGTAAAAAGATATGCGTGAGCTATGCGATTGTTCTTTATAGCATTCTTTAGCGTGGCTGTTATATGTCCCTGCCCAACGACTTCTGAGAACTTTTTAGGACGCCATTTTCTTGCCGTTACAATGTAACTCATTAATTACCTGAATTTGAAAATAATTTTTCTGAATTGAAGTTATAAAATATTTTCCGAAAGGAAAAGGCACATTTCTTCAAGATACTTTTTGTCAATATCATTGAATGCTGAAAATATTGTGCTATCGAGATCCAGAATCCCGTAAAGTTTTTTATCTCTGAAAACCGGAATTACTATCTCACTTTTTGAATCGGCATCACAGAAAATGTGTCCCTGAAATTTATTCACATCCTCTACTAGAATTGTCTTTTCTTCTTTAGCTGACGTACCGCAGACACCTTGTCCGAATTTTATGCTGGTACATGCAATTTTTCCTTGGAAGGGACCTAAATACAGGTTCTCACCATCTAAAAAATAAAACCCGGCCCAACTGACTTTATCAAAAGATTGATAAAGAGAAGCAACAAAGTTTGAAAGATTAGATATAGTTTTGTCATCTTTACTTAGTAAAGATTTAACCTGTTTTAAAAGTGATTTGTATTGTTCTTCAAGTGTTAGTTCTTTATTAATAATGATAGTCTCAGCCAACTATTTTGCCCTTTTCTTTTTTTTCGTGCTGTTAATCTTTTTAGATTTCCCTTTTGGGGATTTTACATTTGGGAATATATATGGAATGGCTTCTTCAATTCTTGATATTGAAATGATTTTCATTCCTTCTTTCACTCTATCCTGAATCTCTTTTAGATCGATTTCATTTTCTTTT
>Ga0307417_10000821_pt1 | contig 12653 bp, 10 predicted proteins | sample SalMarWE160210MG_2_FD_202514 | JGI IMG/M metagenome (GOLD analysis project Ga0307417, IMG submission 202514) | Salt marsh sediment microbial communities from the Plum Island Ecosystem LTER, Massachusetts, United States - WE1602-10 | ecosystem: Environmental > Aquatic > Marine > Intertidal zone...
CCTTCGGTACCATAACCTCTTGGGACGTGATACAGCAGACCGTTGCGGATCCGAGCCTGAGCGGTCTGGACCTGCAGACGGCCTTCGGCGACCTCTCAGCACCCGCCTATAGCCTCGTGTCCCCGGCCCAGGGCTTCATGATGGTTTCTGACCAGACCGGTGCGGAGAGCACCATCCGCGGTCAGGCGATCATCTATGACACCACCAACAACCTGCTGACCGCTTACAAGGGCCTGAACAACCCGGGCAGTCCGCTGATCGGTATCTGGAACAGCATCTTCACGTCCCACAACTCGTTCGACATGACCTGGTACCCCACCGCCATCGTCGACACCAGCTGGTACGTGCTGGTGACCGGTGTTGGCATGGATAACATCTTCAACTGGACTGGGGAGGTCACCCTGTTCGACGTGTTCGGCTTCGTGTGGGATCGTGACGAGAATCCGCGTAGCGGCAATATCCTCAAAGACATCATTTGTCACGAGGTCATCGATCGGAGCGACATCATGACGGCTGCCCAGCTGACCCACTCCGCCAACGGCGGTTATGTGTGGGAGGGTGTGGCTCCGAACTTCCTCACGGGTGCCACCGGCGCCCTTTTTACGAAGATCGAGCACTCGGGCGGCATCGGCACGGCTCACAGCCTCGAGAACGCCTTCCCGAACCTTCCGTACTAAGTTCGTAAGTGCTTCATGAAGGCCGGAGGCGGATGCGTAAGCATCCGCCTCTTCTCGTTCACGACGCCGCACCTGCTCTGCGAGCGCGCACCTTGACGCGACGCGGCCGTCTCTGGCTTTGCGTGGTATTGCACCCATCCGAGTCGACAGGCATCGAGACCTGGCGACGTTGCGTTCATATGGATGAGCGTGCGCGGCTCCGGAGCTAGGCGATCTCCTCAGTTGCTCTGGCAAGCGGCGCGGGTGCTCGGCAACTGACCCCACCCCCGCCTTGGCACTCGCTTAAGAACCCCCCTCGGAGAAGCATCCAAATGAATCAGTGGCGAGCGGTCAAACTGACCGTCACGGTGTGCCTACTGCAGGCCGCCTGCAGCAATCTTCCGACCCAGGGACCCGGCGCCATCACCGGCGCTGCCGCACCGGCGGCGAGGGTCCTGAAGACAAATCTCGACTGGGTGGGGCTCTATGACACCCCCGAGACCCGGATTCGCGACGGCATCGTCTACACGCTGTATCCGAGCGCAGGCAAGACCGCGGAGCTCGAGCGCGGAGACAAGCCGATTCCGCTGGGGGAGAATCTCGGCGACGTCGCGGGGCGCTACCCGTTTCTGGGGCTGCAAGGAGACCAAGTCTATGCGCTGTGGTGGAAGAAGACGAAACCCAGTGGTGAGAAGTTCCTCTACTTCAGTGCATCCGATGACGGGGGCCGCTCTTTCCGCCCGGCCCAGATCATCAACCGGGATGCCGGCGCCCTGAGCCCCGCTTCATTCGCCTCGGATGGCAACGGCCACCTGGGCGCCATCTACATGGACGAGCGCGACAAGCAATATAAGATTTTCTTCAATTATTCGTTGGACGACGGCCACACCTGGCAAGAGCGCGATACACGCCTGGACGCCGTTGAGGCCCACATTCAGAAAGATGGCTCCAAGGTCGGTCGGCCGGGTGCCATCGAGCCCAAGCTCGCTTACAACGGCTCGCATCTCATCGCGACCTGGAAGGAGTATGTGACGGCGCTTCCTGGGGGCAAGTCTGAGCTGCGACTGGTTGCGCGGACCTCGGACGACTGGGGCAAGACCTGGCGACCGGTGATACCGATCTACACGGGTGAGCACTTCGTCACGGAGGATCTCGTCCTGGTGCAGGACGGCTATTTCTATCACTTCGGACATGCAAACACCGTCGGCGTCCTTGCTCACCGCACTGTCGATGGCAAGACTTGGCAGTCGCTGGGTGTTCTGCCGGGCTCCGAGAAGTCCGTCAACAGCGAGCTGAGCGCGGCCACGGCCACCGGCGCCATCATTCTCGTGTACGCCGCCAAGCCCGATGAGACGCCCAATGAGATCGATTTCGGTCGACTGGACACCGTCACCGGCAAGTGGCACGGCCCTGCCCAGCGCATCGATCGGAAGGGCGAATCAATTACCCAGGCGCTCAACCCTACCATCGCCGCCCTACCCGGGGACCGGCTCGTGATCGCCTGGCAGGATTACAGCAGTATTCGTCCGGGTATATATGTTGCTACATCGGCGGACGGCGGAAAGACCTGGGCCAGCGCTCCTAGTCATCTGACCGACCCCGTCCATGCGGCCGTCAATCCCCAGCTGGTGGTGGACGGGAACAGCGTCTCGCTGTTCTATCTACGCAGCATGAGCGACGATCTGCGCAAGGCCGAGTATGTCGAGCGGAAGCTCGCCTTCACCTCCGACGGCACGGTAGTGACGCCACCGGAGCATGCCTCGATCTCCGAGGCGCAGAGGGCGGAGCTGCTGCACAAACGGGCCGACGAGTTCTGGAAGCTCCGTGAGCAGGGGAAATTCGTGGACACCTACGATTACTATGATCCCTACTTCCGTGCCAAGGTCAGCAAGCAGCAGTTCGCAGGCCGGCAGGCCAACGTGATCTTCAAGCGCCACGACATCGGCAAAGTGGAGATCCATGGGAATGTCGGGTATGCGCCGATCCTGTACACCTTCGAAGTGCCCGAGCAGATCGTCGCAGGCGAGCAGTTCTCCGTCCCACCGACCGATGACTACGTCAAGTCGGAGTGGGTGTGGATGGACGGCCATTGGTATTTTGTGTTCAAGACCGCCCAGAACCAGCGGTTTCTCCGCTATTGATGGCGCAGGCCGCGCCGGCACGCCCCGAGGCGCCGGCGCGGTCAAGCCACCGAATCTGCAACGTACCAGGCTGGCACCGGTGAGGCGGTGAGGCTACCCGGATGGTATGCTCGGGGCGGCTAGAGGTCCTAGACATGAGCGTGACCACGGGCGTCCTGCGGGCCGTGCGTTTTGGCCTCAAGTATGCCGTGCACTCCCTGAGCGGCGCGCGCCAGCCGTTGCGACTGCTATGGGGGCACCGCGAGCTGTTGCGCTTGCTGGCCAAGCGCGACATCGCGGTCCGTACCTCCGGTACGGCCCTCGGCGGGATATGGATGATCCTGCAGCCCGGACTGCAGGTGCTCGCGTTCTGGTTCTTGCTCGATTTCGTTCTGAGGGTGAGATTTCCGGGCAAGGTCTCCTTCCTCGACTACTTCCTCATCGGCATGGTTCCGTGGCTGATGGTCTCCGAGGTCATGAACCGAAGCCTGGCCATCTTGACGGAATTCGGTGCGCTTTACCGCCGCTCGGCGTTCCCTCTGCCCATTCTGCCCCTGCTGCCGCTGCTGGTCTCGGGCAGCATTTACGGCGTGGTCTACGTCGGCACCGTGCTGCTGCTGCAGGGGCCGGTCGTCGCGCTGAGGGCTCCGGCCATCATGCTTGGACTCATGCTTTGGCTGGTGCCGATCTGCTACATGTTGGCAGTGGTCGGAGTGTTTCTTCGAGAGGTGGGCCAGGTCTTTCCCTTCCTCGTGACCATGCTGATGTATCTCACGCCGATACTCTACATGCCCCAGATGCTGCCCGAGCCCGTACGGGCGTGGTGGGTGCTCAACCCCTTCGCCGACCTCATGGCGGTGATACACGGCCTGCTGCAAGGCCTGCCCTATACCGCCGGAAATCTGCTGCGTCCCGTGCTGGTCTGGGCCCTGCTGCTTGGGCCGGCCTGGGTGATGTTTCGCCGCAGCGAGCCACATGTGCGGGAGGCGCTTTGACCGCCATACGCTTGCACGGGGCGGGTAAGTCTTATTCCCTGTACCGCCACGACCTGGATCGCCTGCGCGAAGTGCTTTCCGGCCGGTCGCGACACCAGAGCATCGCGGCCTTGCATCCCACGGACCTGGAAGTGCCCTCCGGTCAGGTGCTCGGAATCATCGGTGCCAACGGGGCAGGCAAGAGCACGTTGCTCAAGCTCATTTCGGGGACCCTGCAACCCTCCACCGGACGGGTCGCGGTAAAGGGTCGTCTGACCGCATTGCTGGAGCTCGGAGCGGGCTTCCACCCCGAGATGACGGGGCGAGAGAACGTCTACCTGAGCGGCGCCGTCATGGGGCTGAGCGGCCAGGAGGTAGAGGCGCTCTACGCGGAGATCCGCGATTTCGCGGGGATCGGTGAGTTCATCGACCAGCCGGTCAGGACCTATTCCTCCGGCATGTTCGTGCGCCTTGCTTTTGCCGTCGCGACCTGCGTCGCCCCCGAGATTCTCGTCATCGACGAGGCCCTTTCGGTCGGCGACGGAGCCTTCGCCCGCCGCTCATTCGAGCGCATCATGAGCTTCCGCGACGCGGGCAAGACCATCTTGTTCTGCTCCCACTCCATGTACCAGGTCGAGGCCATATGCTCGCGCGTGCTCTGGCTCCACAGTGGCAGAGTCATCATGGACGGCGATCCTGCACAGGTAGTGACCAGCTACGACGACTTCGTTCAGGGGGGTGCGCTGCCTCCGGCACCCGGGGCGCAGCCGGCGCCCTCCCCGCTGCCGCCCAAAGCAATGCGCTCCGCCGCCCCAGGCACGGCTCGCATCGCCGAAGTGCGCGTGGCGACGCGGGAGGGCAGCGGCCGGCCGCTGCCGGTGCGCTCGGCACGCAGCGACGTGACTATCGAGGTGCATTTAGTATCGGACCCGGCGCTGCCACCACCGTCGTTGGCGGTGGTGTTCACCGAGGCCGACGGCCGTATGATCTCCAGTGCCGGCACCGTCAACGACGGCATGCTAATCGACCGAGACGGAGCCGGCCGCGGCCACCTGGTCGTGACCTTCCCCCGCTTCGCCTTGCTCAAGGGCCGGTACCTGGTCGACGTCTACCTGTTGTGCGAGCAGGCGCTGCACACCTACGATCGAGTCCAGGGGGCGGCAGAGCTGGAAGTCACGCAAAACGGGCTGGAGCAAGGAGTAGTCACTCTTCCCCGCCATTGGCAAATCGGGGCGCATCGGGATCCTGCCCGCGCACTCGGGGTAGGCGTTGGCTGACCGGGCAGCCCGCGACCGGGCTGCAGTCCTCGGCGCCAGGTCGCTAGCCTGGCTTGTAGACGTTTGCGACCTCTCACTGGGGGAGGCGCCGCTTCCCTCGCTGGTGGGGCTCCCACAACTCCTGCCAGCCGGTGGAAGTCCACTGCTCGTCATCGGCGGTCCGGTCTGGCGCGTGCTACAGGAGCTCGACACCAGCGTACCGGCGCCCGCGATCGAGATCGCGACCGAGGAGCATGCACGCTATCTGAGATCCCACGGAGTCCCCACGGCTGTCCGCGACCGCCCTCCGCCGGCCGGTAGCCTGGCCGCCATCCTCTGCCTGGAGGCCACGGCCTATGAGGATCCCCTGGAAGTCCTGGGCAAGGCCTATGCCGCATTGGTCGAGGATGGACGCTTGACGATCGTCGAGGAAATGGCCCTGGAGCGCCCCGGCGCCACCTACGACGGACTCTGTCTGGCTCCGCATTGGGAGGCACTGGCGGCGCGCTGCGGCTACTGGGTGGAGCAGGTCCTGGACCTGAGCCACGTCGCGAAGGAGGTGCTGGAGGCCCGCCAGGCGGCGCTCTGCGAGCGTTATGCCGAGCTGCGGCGGTCCGCCCGAGTGAGTTCCGGAATCCTGAAAGGCGCCAAGGCACATCTCTCCGCGCAGCTCGACCGCCTCCGCCGCGGAGAGTCCGGCTTTCGCCTCATTCACCTACGCCGCCGGTCCGCCGAGCGGTGGCGGGTGAGCCACATGGAGGCCCGGTACTTCGAGCCCTTGGCAGAGTTGTTCCGCAAGGTATTTGGTCAGGAGATGAGCCGCTCCCTGTGGGAGTGGAAATACGGTGCCCGGCGTGGCCAGGGAGTCATCGCCTGGCACGGTGAGGCCTTGGTGGCCCACTACGGCGGCATCACCCGGGAGATCCTGTACTTCGGTGCGCCTGAGCACGCCTGTCAGATCGCGGATGTGATGGTCGACTCTACGGAGCGGGGCGTCTTGACGCGCAGGGGACCGTTCTTTCTCACCGCCGCAAGCTATCCCGAGGCCCACACCGGCTACGGCGCCCGTCACCTTATCGGTTTCGGATTTCCCAGTCGGCGCCACATGAAGCTGGCGCAGACTCACGGACTCTACGCCGAGGTGGCCGGTATCGTGGAGCTGGTCTGGCCCGCCAGCGACGCGCCCCTGCCAAGCGGCTGCCGCACCAGCGCCCTCTCAGGCCCGGACAGCCCCGCGACGGCCCGCATCGTGAACGGCCTGTGGCGCCGCATGCGCGCCGAGCTCGCCGAGGCCATCGTCGGCGTACGCGACCCTTGCTGGCTCGACTACCGCTATTTTCGCCACCCGCAGCATGCTTACCGCGTGCTCTTGCTGGAGCGCGGCGTGCTGCGCCGCAAGGTTGGGATTCTGGTCTTGCGCCGGGATGGAGAGCGCTGCGAGCTGGTGGACGTGGTGGCGCCCCAGGCCAGCATTCGGCTGCTGCTCGCGGTGGCGAGGCGAGAGGCGGTCGGGCTGGGCTGCGCCGAGGTCTACTGCTGGATCACCGAGACCTACGCCGACCGTTTCGTAGATCCCGACGCCGAGCGCCGAGACCCGGACATCGCGGTTCCAACCAGCGTCTGGACTGCCGGCCCGCCTCCGGAGCGCCTGCGGGGTCGCTGGTGGCTGATGTCCGGCGACACGGATTTCCATTGATCGGCCAGGTGCGCATGCAGCCGATTGGACAGCCGTGGCAGGACACCCGGCGGGTCCTTGCGGACGTCGGAGTGCCCAGGGGATGAGCGTCCGCGTCGGCGTGGTGATCGTCCACTGGAACGCCCCCGAATGCCTGACCCGGTGCCTGGCCGCGCTCGGTGGCCAGACCCGTCCGCCGGACCAGGTCATAGTCGTCGACAACGCCAGCGCTGACTTCGATTCCGGCGCCGTCACAGCACTCCTGCCGGGCGCCACGGTCATGGAGGCGGGGCGCAACCTGGGCTTTGCCGCCGCCAACAATCTGTCCGTGGCGGCGCTGACCGACTGCGACTGGGTCGCGCTGCTCAACCCGGACGCGTTCCCTGAGCGGGACTGGCTGGCGCGGCTCTTGGCGGCTGCCGAGCGCCATCCCGGGGTCGACATGCTCGCCAGCCGCCTGATGAAGGCCGACGCCGCCGGCCAGTGTCTGGACGGCGCAGGTGACGTCTACCACGTGAGCGGCCGCGCCTGGCGCCGCGCAGAGGGCGAGAAGCTGAGGCCCGAGGCGCTGGAGAGTAGCGAAGTCTTCGGACCCTGTGCGGCAGCGGCCATGTATCGTCGTGCGGCGTTCCTGCAGGCTGGCGGGTTCGACGAGCGCTTCTTTTGCTACTTCGAGGACGTGGATCTCGCCTTCCGCCTGCGCCTGCTGGGCCATCGCTGCCTTTACGTGCCGGACTCCGTGGCGCACCATGTGGGCTCCGCAGTCGCCGGCAGGCGCAGCCGTTTCTCCGTCTACTACGGGCACCGCAACCTGGTATGGACCTTTCTCAAGTGCATGCCGGCGGCGCTGCTTTGGCGCTACCTGCCTATACACCTGGCGCTCAACCTCGGTGCCCTGGTGGCGTTGAGCCTGCAGGGCCAGGGGGCCAGCGTGTGGCAAGCGAAGCGGGATGCGATCAAAGGCTTGCCGGCCGTGTGTCGGCAGCGGAGGGAGATTCAGCGGTCTCGCCGGGTGAGCACCGAGGCGCTTCGCTCCGGCCTGGTCGGCGGCTGGCCGTCGCCCAGCCGCAATGCCGAGCAGTGGAGGCGGAGGCCGCTGCCGCCACTCCCGTGAGCGAGGCGGTGTCTTGGGTGGCCGGATCGCGTAAGATCGCCCATTTTGGCGAGCGGGTGGTGGGCTTGAGGACGAAACAGGACACTGCGACGGCGGGCCGCGAGCGCCGCGGCTTCGTCGTGCTGATTCCGGCCCGCAACGAAGACGCGACCGTCGGTGAGGTGGTGCGTCAGGTCAGGACTTCCCTCCGCACTGAAGTCGTCGTCATCGATGATCTCAGCGAGGATGCCACCGTGGCGACGGCCAGGGACGCCGGCGCAGTGGTGCTGCCCCTGGCCGCGCGCCTGGGTGCCTGGGGCGCCATCCAGACGGGTATCCGGTACGCGTTGGCCTGCGGCTATGAGATGGCCATCACCATGGACGCGGACGGCCAGCACGGTGCAGAGGCCATTCCCGCCCTGCACGAGGTGGTCTCCAGCGGCGAGGCGGATGTGGCCATCGGCGCGTTTCTCGCTCGGGGCAGCCGTCCAAGGCGTCTGGCCTGGGCGTTTTTTCGCTACCTGACCGGTCTGGGGGTGGAGGACCTCACGTCCGGATTCCGGGCCTACGGCAGGCGCGCCATGGTTACCCTGGCCACGCCGGACGCCACTTTGTTGGAATACCAGGATCTGGGCGTCCTGCTGCTCCTGCGGGCCAACGGGATGAAGATCACGGAGGTTCCCGTGCAAATGCGTGACCGTGTGGTGGGTCACTCCAGGGTCTACAGCTCATGGCTGACGGTGGGATACTACCTGCTGCACACTGGTGTCTTGTGTCTGAGCAAGACCGGGCGCAGGCTGGCGTCGCCCAGCAGCGTCGCACAAGATTGAGGACTGGCAATGGTCACCAGCTACCAATGGATTTCGACCGGAACCGGCGCGCTGGTCGCAGCGGCCATCTTTTATCTGGTGCGGCGCGACCACCTGCATGGCCGCTACGCCCTGTGGTGGCTGCCCATCGCCGTAGTCGTGGCGGTGCTCGGCGCCTACCCCAGGCTGGTCGATCTGGTGGGTCCCGTGCTTGGCATCCACTATCCGCCGGTGCTGCCGCTGGTCGTAGGCTTCGCGCTGGTGCTGATCAAGCTTCTGATGATGGATATCGAGCGCTCCAAGAGCGAGCGCAGGCTGCAGCGCCTGATTCAGAGAGTGGCCATACTCGAAGGGCGGCTGCGGCACACACCGCCGGTGGAGCCCGAGGAGTACTGATCGCGGGTGCACTCCCGAGCCATGGCTAGCCGTCGATCCGCTGTGCAGGACTGGCGGCCGGTCTGGGAGACGATGCTGGCGCTGGTGATAAGCGCGATCGTCCTCTGGACCGGACTCATCGCGTATTATTCGTTGCCCCGGCACTATGCTCGGCTTGCCAACAAGACCTATCTCGGCGCCTCGCTGCGCCCGGACCTGGGCGAGATGAAGACCCTAGGTACGGATCTAGTGGTCACCGTGCCGGGAGGCGGACGCCGGCTGGCGCTCCTGCTGCCGGTGGCCGAGCTGCAGGCCGCTGCCTTCGCGGCGGTGCGCATCAGGCTCTCCGGGGCACCGACACAGCCGCTGCGCTGGTATTTCGCGTGGCGGCGCAGCCCCGAGGACCCGAGACACGAAGTGCCACTGCGGCCGGCCGATGAGCTCGGCTGGGCACTGGATCTCAAGAGCCAGCCTTCCTGGCACGACAGGGTCGGCTCCATCGCCTTGATCGTGGAAGGAACGCAAGGCGAATCGGTGCAACTTGCCGACGTCACCCTGCTTGCCAAGCGCCCCACTGCCGGGCGTATCGTTCGCTGGATCCTCGACGGTTGGTTGGAGCCCGAAGGGTGGAGCGGCTACTCCATCAATGGAGTTGTCGGCGGTGGCGCAGCGGAATTGCCCTTGCTGCCCAGCGTGGCGTTGTGGCTGGTCGTCGCCTGTGCCTTGCTCCTGGGCATGGCGCTGCTGGGGCGCCACGGGCTCCACATGGGTAGTGTCGTCGCGCTGGCGCTCGCGGGCTGGCTCGTGGTGGACTTGCGCTGGCAGCTGGATCTGCTGAGACAGCTGGGATCCACCCGCGCGCAGTTTGCCGGCCTGTACCACATGGATCGCAGAGAGGCCGCCGACGACACGGAGATATTCCAACTGGCGCAGCTGGTACGGGACCGGCTTCCCAGCCGGCCTGTGCGCATCTTTCTATTGACGCCGGGCACGACCGGAGACGACCAATATCGCCGGCTACGGCTCAACTACTACTTGCTCCCACACAACGTCATGTCGGACGACACCACTCTGCCCGATTCCCGCTACCTGCGGCGCGGCGACTACGTGCTGCTACTGGGAGCGGTGACTGCGGTGCACTTCGACGCTCAGGTACAAGCCCTGTACTGGGGCGCAGACGAGTGGGTGTCTGCGATGCGCCTGGCGATGCGGGTGCCCGGCCTGCGGCTGTACCGGGTGCGCTGAGGTGTCCTGGCTGGGCCTTGCCACTGCGCTGCTGCTGCCATGGGCCGTCGGCACCGCCTGGCTGCGCTTGGGCTGGCCCGGGAGGCCCGCAGGGGCCTGGGCCGTGCGGCTGGGCTACGGCTACGTGCTGGGCATGCTGGGCACCACGCTGTTGATGCGGTTGGTGGATGCCGCCGGCCTGCCATTGCGCTTTCCCATCATCGTGGCCCTGCTCCTGGGCTTGCTGCTGCTCGGCCTCAGGATGGGCGGCACACTGCCGTGGCGACGTGCGCCGGCGGCGGTCGGCGAGGAGCTGAGCGGTTGGCGAGAAGCTCTGCTCGCGCTGCTTCTGGCGCTGTTGGCCGTGCGCCTGGCGGGACTGGCCATGGAGGTCTACTGGCGCCCTCTGTATCCGTGGGATGCCTGGGCGAGCTGGGGTCAGCGTGCCATCGTCTGGTTTCATGCCCACGCCCTGCTGCCCTTCGTGAGCAAGACTGCTTGGCTGGAGGCGGGTCGGACCGATGTGTACACCAGCGGAGCTTATTGGTATCCACCCAGCGTGCCCCTGATTCAGATGTGGGTCGCACAAGGCCTGGGGCAGTGGGACGATGCTCTGGTGAATCTTCCCTGGGCGCAATGCGCCGCCGCCCTGGGATTGGCCTGTTACGGTCAGCTGCGTCTTGCAGGCGGCTCCGTGCTGCTGGCAGTGGGCGCCACCTATCTGTTGTTGTCGCTGCCGGTGTTGGACACTCACGTGGCCCTAGCCGGCTACGCCGACCTCTGGATGGCGGCCAGCTACGGCCTGGCGGCCATGGCGTTCATGCAGTGGCTGCACTCCGGCGAGCGTCGCCAGGGTGCGTGGGCCCTGCTCTTTGCCTTGCTGGGGACCCAGGTCAAGCAGGAAGGTCTGGTGTGGATGTTCTCGTTCCTTCCGGCCTTGGGCGTGGTGCGGCTCGGGCGGCGAGCCTGGATGGCGATCACCGCGGTGCTCTCCATCGCGATGCTGCTGCTGTGGCTTGTGGGTGGACTCGACCTGCGGCTGCCGGGGGGGGCGCATTTGGCCGCATCCTTTGGCCGGCTGGAGATTCCAGGCCTTCCTGCGGTGGCCCTGGGCTATCACCCGGTCTGGGAGGAGCTGACCCGGTACCTGTTCGTCTACGGCAGCTGGCACCTGTTCTGGTACCTCTGGCCCCTGCTGCTGGTGATCGCCCTGCCGCGGGCCGTGGCGGACAAGGCCGCTCGGGCCAGCCTTGTGCAAGTGACGACGGCGCTCGGCCTGGTGCTGTTCATGTTCTTGTTCACCGACATCTACCGCTGGGTCAAGGAAGGCACGGCGGTCAATCGCATCCTGCTGCAGCTGGTGCCTGGTCTGATGTTCTTCGGTGTGCACGCCGCACGAATGTTGCCTGGGCGCTTCGGTGCCGGCGCGCCGGTCTCGCCTGCCCGTTGCAGCCAGTCAGCGCGGTAGGCGATCGGAGTTGAGAAAACCCCGGGGCCAAATCCCGAAATAGGCCAGGTCCTCGTCGATACCATCCATGACGGAGAATTGGCGGTAGTGCGTGCGGTCCACCCAGGCGTAGGCCGTGTGCTCGGAGTTCAGCTGGATTTGGCCCTCCTCCCAGCGATAGTGGAACAGATGGATCTCCATTCTGCCACCGTAATAGCTGTCTGCCACCGGACCCAGAGCCTTCAGTAGGCAGAGCCGGCAGTCTCCGCCCAGCTCTTCCCGTAGCTCCCGCGCCGAGCATTCGAGGGGGCTCTCCTCCGTCTCGATGTGACCGGCACAAAACCCCCAGAGTCCCGCCCCCAGACCGGCATCCGGGGCGCGCCGGAGCAACAGGATCCGATTGTCACCATCCTCGATGACATTGATGGAGTAACGGCGAGGGGCTCGGCTCATGCCGGCAGGCCAGTCGCGCTGCCGGCTCAGGACTTCTTGGGCAGATAGAGGTCGGTGATGGTGCCCTCGAAGGCCTCGGCGGCCATGGCGAGGGTCTCCGAGAGAGTCGGATGAGGGTGCACCGTCAGGCCGATGTCGGCGGCATCCGCACCCATCTCAATGGCCAGCGCCGCCTCCGCGATGAGATCACCCGCCCCCGGACCCACGATGCCGGCCCCCATGATGTTGCCGGTCTCTTCGTCGAACAGCACCTTGGTCATGCCCTCGTCCCGCCCCATGCCCAGCGAGCGACCGCTGGCGGCCCAGGGGAATACGCCCTTGCCGTAACGCAGATTCCTGGCCTTGGCCTCAATCTCGCTGAGGCCCGCCCAGGCCACTTCGGGGTCGGTATAGGCCACGGACGGAATCACGCGGGCATCGAAGCTGCTCTTGTGGCCGGCGCTGACTTCCGCGGCCACCTTGGCCTCGTGGGTCGCCTTGTGGGCCAGCATCGGCTGGCCGACGATGTCGCCGATGGCGAAGATGTGGGGGACGTTGGTGCGCTGCTGGCGGTCCACATCGATGAAGCCCG
>Ga0307417_10000822_pt1 | contig 12650 bp, 15 predicted proteins | sample SalMarWE160210MG_2_FD_202514 | JGI IMG/M metagenome (GOLD analysis project Ga0307417, IMG submission 202514) | Salt marsh sediment microbial communities from the Plum Island Ecosystem LTER, Massachusetts, United States - WE1602-10 | ecosystem: Environmental > Aquatic > Marine > Intertidal zone...
GGTCTCCGCTGCATCGATGGCGGCTCTGGCCACGTCAGGCTTGCTCAGCTCCGAGACCATGACCACATCGGTGTCGTGTCTCATGGCGGCATGAATGGCCGCCGCCATGTCGGCCGTGTCCACTCCGACCTCACGCTGCACCACGACCGAGCGCTTGTCGGGGTGGAGGACTTCGATCGGGTCCTCGATCGTCATGATCGACCGCCCTCTGTTCGAGTTGATCCAGTCGATGATCGAGGCGATCGTGGTGGTCTTGCCGGATCCCGAAGGCCCGGTCACGATTATCAGACCCGACTTGGCTCCGGCGATCCGCTCCAACGACTTGGGCAGACCGAGCTCTGAGAACGACTTCGAACCGGGAACCACCCGACGCAACACCAATGAGACGGAGCCTCTCTGCCGGAAGGCGGTGGCCCGGAACCGGCCCAGCTCGTGCTTGCCGTATGCGAAGTCGGTGGAACCGGTCTCGGCGAAGTCCACCTCCGCCTTCTCTGTGAACATCGCCCGGGCGAAGGCCTCGGTGTCGGTTGGGCTGAGGGGCTCGTATCCGTCGATTCTGCGCAGCTCTCCGTCGATCCTCACGATCGGCGCCGACCCCACCTTCAGGTGTACGTCGGACGCCCCATGATCGACGGCCTGCTTCAAAAGTGCATCAACGGTGTTTTCCACTGGAAACCTCGAATCGACCTCGCCTAGCTCCGACAAGGACTATCGGCTGCGCCGGCCGTCCGGTTGAGTGGAAATGGCCTTCTAGAGCCTCCAATGACGTGAAATCGCGCTCGCTGCGGCCGAGACGGCTTCATCCGCGGACGGAGGTGACGCCAGACTCCTCGACGGCTCCTCGACCAGCCCGGCCAGCCCGCGCAGGGTGGCCGCGGTGGAGCGCTCCAGACCCGCCAGGTCGTACCCGCCCTCCAGGGCGAAGATGGTGCGGTTGTGCGGGTGTATCTCGCCGAGCTTCGATGCCATCCACCCGTAGTCCTCCTCCACGAGGCGAAGCTCGGCCATGTGGTCGTCGACGTATCCGTCGAACCCGGCGCTGACAAGCACCCACGACGGCTCGAACTGGGACGTCACGGGGATGACCAGCTCACCCCACGCCATGCGATAGACGTCACCTGCGGTGCCGGCCGCTAGCGGGATGTTCACCGTCGTCCCTTTGGCATCACCCTCCTCGATGGCCTCGATGTGACCGGTGAACGGGTAGAAATGCCCCTGGTGGAGGGAGACATACAGTGTCCCCGGATCGTCGGCGAAACAGGCCTCGGTCCCGTTCCCGTGATGGACGTCCCAGTCCAGGATCGCCACCCGCTCGCCACGGGACCGCAGGTATGCGGCCGTGACCGCGACGTTGTTGAAGATGCAGAACCCCATGGCCCGGTCGCGCAAGGCGTGGTGGCCGGGAGGGCGGGCGATGCAGAGCCCGGTCGCGTCGGAGGCGGACTCCAGCTCGTCGACGAGGGCTCGCACACCTCCTGCAGCAGTGAGCGCGGCTTCCCAGGATTCGGCGGAGGCGAAGGTGTCGATGTCCAGCGCGCCACCGCCCAGCTCACAAAAGGTCTCGATCATGGCGATGTAGGAGGGATCGTGGACCAACGCCAACTCGCTTCGCTCGATCGCCGGTGAGGTGAAGGCGGTGACTCCGAGCCCACAAGAGCGCACCCCGGCCATGACGGCCTCGACCCTCCCGGGCCTCTCAGGGTGACGAGGCCCGGTGTCGTGCAGCATGGAAGCCGGGTGACTGGCAACTACGACATCCATATCCATACTCTCCGGAACGTGGCTTCTGACCTTCGCGTCGTCGGACAATGGCCGAACCCCTTGACCATATCCTCTGGATGGCTGCGGGCGAGGGCCAGGCCCTGGAACGACATGATCACCGAGCCCATGATCCGCCTCGATCGGGGCGGGACCGGGTTCCTGCAGGAGGTCACCCGTCACATGGCGTCGATGGGCGCCCACGAGGTCTTCTCCCCAGCTCTCTACCCGAGCTCTACTCGCTCTTGGGTGGACAATGGGTACGAGGAGTACGCCAGCCTTGACGTCCTGGAGCGTTCCCTGATAGGCGAACGACCTGTGTCCGGCGAGCATACGGTCCGGGAGACAGAGCCCAACTGGCCGAGCATCGTCGCCATCGACAAGCAAGCCTTCTCCGGCTTCTGGGGGATGTCCGAACTGGGTCTCGACGAGGCCTACCACGCCAACAGGTCCACCGCCCTGCTGACGATCTCCGACGCCGGATACGCCATAGTCGGCACCCATTGGGGTGTCGCCTACCTGCATCGCATCGCCGTGCGCCCGGATGCGGAGGGGGGAGGCCTGGGGGGGGCCCTCCTCTCGGCCTGCATCGGTTGGGCGGCGGCCAACGGTGGCCGGGTGATGATTCTCAACGTGAGGCCGGACAACGCCAGGGCGATCCGTCTCTACGAGCGCAGCGGCTTCGTCAGGACGAGAGCGAGCCTGTCGGTGCTTCGTCATCGTGTCGGCTAGCTGCTGAACTAGATGTCGTGCCCGCTGCGATACCGGACCGCTACGCCCTGGAGGTCCGGCTAGGGAGAGACGGAGACATCGAGGAGTGGCTGGCGACCGACACCTCACTCGATCGGCCCGTGCTGATCCGGAGCCTCGGCCCCGAGTCCTCGGTCGAGCGCCGCAAGCAGTTCGTTGCCTCCGTCACGGCCGCGGCCAAGACAACTCACTCGCACCTGGCCCGCATCTTCGCGGTCAGCGAGGTCGAAGGTGGTGCCTACGCGGTCTCCGAGTGGACCGGCGGTGCGACCGTTGCCGACCGTGTGGCTGCAGGCCAGCCAGTCGAGTTGGCGGACTTTCTGCCCAATGCCTCCGGTCTGGCGGGAGCACTCTCCGCGCTGCACTCGGGGGGTGCGGTCCACGGACGCATCGACACCTCCGCGATCTCGTACTCCGGGGCCCACCCCGCCAAGCTCGGCGCGTTCGGCAGGGAGCCCGGCTGGACCGACCCCGAGGGAGACGTGCGGGCGCTCTGTGCCGGATTGGAGACTGCCCTGACCGGTTCCCCGCCTGGCGGCCCTCCACCCTCGGAACGTGTCGATGGCGTCCCCCGGGCTGTGGACACAATCCTCCGCTCGGGGCAATCGGGGCAGCTGAGTGCCGACGATCTGGAGAAGGCGCTCCGGGCGGCGCCGACACCGCGGGCCCCCACATCCGATACCAGCCCGACGTCTAGACGTCTCCTCATCACCGCCCTCGGCCTCGTCCTGGTCGCCGTGGCCCTCGTCGCGGTGGGAGCCTTCCTATCGGGAGGCACCGTGCTCGTCGTGCCCACACCCACGACCGAGGCCGCCATCCCGACGACGACGCCGCCCGATGTCTCGACGACCCTGCCCACCGGCCTCGTGATTGCCCTCGAGGTCTCCACCGTCGACCCCTTCGGAGAGGGAGGCGAGAACGACCAAATCGTCGGGAACCTGATCGATGGGGACCCGTCGACCGAATGGCGCACCGAGCGTTACCTCGATCCACTTCCCCTCCTGAAGCCAGGAGTCGGGGTGAGTGTGAGGGTCGCCGGCCGGCCGGCCCGACTGCGACTCATAGGGCTCAGCGAGGGCACCGTCTTCGACCTCCGATGGGCGGACCAACCGAAACCGGACCCGGAGGATTGGGAGCACATAGCGGGGGCGACTGCCTCACCCGGGTCCACGACCGTGGGGCTTCCGTCCCGCTCCGACGGCTACTGGCTCATCTGGCTCACCGATCTTCCTCAACGGGCGGACGGGACCTTTCAGGCCGCAATCGCAGAGTTACGCTTCGAGCCGTGACCTCGCCAGCCATCGATGCCCAGTTGCTGGCACGCGTCGCTGCTGGCGACCACGACGCATTCACCACGGTCATGAGTGCCCATGAGGACCGCGTCTTCTCGGTCTGCCTCCGAATCATGGGCAATCGGGAGCACGCCCTCGACGCGACGCAGGAGACCTTTCTCACCACCTTCCGAAAGGCCGGTCAGTTCAAGGGCAAGTCCGCCGTCGGCACGTGGATCTACCGGATCGCCGTCAACACCTGCTACGACATGCTGCGCAAGGAGAAGAGACACAAAGCCGACGCCCTCCCCGACCACGTCGACCCTGCCGACCGCGCCGCCCAGGAGGCGGTGGATGCGGCCGCCATGCGACCCGAGTTGCAACAGGCACTTGCCACCTTGCCCGCCGAGTTCAGGGCGGCGGTCGTCCTCGCCGACATCGAAGGGCTCGGGCTGGCAGACGTCTCCGTCATCCTCGACGTCCCCGTAGGCACCGTGAAGTCGAGAGTGTTCAGAGGACGTCGTCTGCTCGCCGCCGAGTTGGGGAACCGAAACGGGTGATGGGACCATCAAAGGAACGAGATGCGTGATCACGAGATCGATCTGATAAGCGCCCTCGTCGAAGGCCGATTGGAGGACGAGTCCGAGGCGCGCGCCCTCATTGCTTCCTCTCCGGAGCTCCAGACGGAATACGAGTCACAGAAGATGGCTCGAGAGGCCCTCGTGTCGGTTGGCACGACTCACATGCGTGAAGACGAGAAAGCAGCTCTGCATCGCGACCTGTGGACGGCGCTGACCGAACAACCGAAACCGTCCCGGGCACCGTGGTACTACCGATGGATCCCGGTCACGGCCGGCCTCTTCATCGTCGTGGTGGGGATCGCAATTCTCGGCAATCAGGGTGGAGGAGCCAACGAGGATAGGGCTACGGCCGAGATCGCCACCGTCACCACGGCAGGGTCCGCAGACGCGGTGGCCGGCGCCAGCGCCACGACGATCGCGGCAGCCAGTGACGCCGGCGGGAGGAGTGCCGAAGCGGCGCCGCACGCCGACCTGGAGGCAGTCGCGAAACGTCTGCGACTCGATGCCGTCACCTCGACCTCCGCCGGCCCAACCCAAGAGGCGGAAGACACCCAGGCCGAGTGTCTCGTGGAGGCCGGTCTCGAGGACTATTACGTCGTTCGGACCGTTGATCCGAAATTCATCGCCGAGGCGATGGGAACGGATGTCGGGGAGGTCGACACCCGACTGTTGATCGCGGCGATACCGAATGGAGCCGACCTGAAGACTGCCCCGATCACGTTCGTCGACTCGCAGACCTGCACGGTGGTGGAAGTCGACGACTGAGCCCGTCGTGCGTTGTGATCCGTTGTGCAATCCGCCCTGATGGTCCTTCTCGGTTGCACGACACCGCGCCGACGGCCCCGGCTCGGCTCGGGGATCATCACGGTCACAACTAACCTGCCGGCCAATGCAAGAGCTCGCCACGCGATTCGCCGACTTCCTCGAAGAGATCGCCACGAGGGTCAGGGCCATGACGGTCGACCGTCTCGCCCGTTTCATCAGGCTCACCGGATTGGGAATCATCGCCGCCGCACTCGGGTTGACAGCTGTGATCTTCTTGGTCTGGACGTTGTTCGGAGCCCTGGAGATCCCGTTGACGACCGCAGGGGCGTTCGCCGTCTTTGGTGTCATCCTGGCCGTCGGTGGAGGGTTCCTTTGGTTCGCGAGGTCACGCGATGACTCATGAGAAGCTGATAATCATCGGTTCAGGGCCGGCCGGACTGACCGCCGCCCTCTACTCCGCCCGCGCCGACCTCGAGCCATTGGTGTTCGAAGGAGTAGCCGCCGGTGGGCAGTTGATGATCACGACCGATGTGGAGAACTACCCCGGATTCCCGGACGGGATCATGGGCCCCGAGCTCATGGACCAGTTCCGCAAGCAGGCCGAGCGTTTCGGGGCGCGGCTTCGCCAAGTCAACGTGACCGAAGTCGACTTCTCCTCGCACCCTTTCACGGTCTCGGTGGGCGCCGACGAGTACACGGCCGATTCGGTGATCATCGCCACCGGGGCCGAAGCGAGATGGCTGGGGATACCTGGCGAGCAGCGATTGACCGGCAAAGGCGTGTCGGCTTGCGCAACGTGTGACGGGTTCTTCTTCCGCAATCAGGAGCTTGTGGTCGTGGGCGGTGGTGACTCCGCCATGGAAGAGGCCCTCTTCCTCACCAAGTTCGCGTCGAAGGTCACCATCGTCCACCGCCGCGACGAGTTCCGGGCGTCGAAGATCATGGCGACCAGGGCTCTCGAGCACGACAAGATCGAGGTCATCTGGAATGCGGTCGTCACCGAGATCCACGGCGAGGACACGGTCACCGGCGTCACCGTCCAGGACACGGTCACCGGTGAGAGTCGTGAGTTCGCCACCAATGGCGTCTTCGTGGCGATCGGGCACAAACCCTCGACAGAGTTGTTCGTCGGAGAGCTCGACCTGGACGACAAGGGCTACTTGGTGGCCGGGTTGAACGGTGGCACCGCCACGTCGGTCGAGGGTGTCTTCGCTGCAGGGGATGTCGCCGACCACACCTATCGTCAGGCGGTGACCGCCGCCGGCACGGGATGCATGGCCGCGATCGATGCCGAGCGATGGCTCGCCGGCCGGGAATGACCACCGGGCTCTTCCGGTTCAGCAATTGGAACGACAAGGAGAACAATGGGCGAGATAAAGACCCTCAATGACGGTGCCTTCAACGAGGCGATAAGCGCAGACAAGCCGGTGCTGGTCGACTTCTGGGCCGAATGGTGTGGGCCTTGTCGTGTCATCGCACCCGTCCTCGAGGAGTTGGCCACCGAGCAGGACGGCTTCGACATCGGAAAGCTGAATGTCGACCACAACCCGCAGGCCGCCGCGGCTCACGATGTGATGAGCATCCCGACGCTGATCCTCTTCAAGGACGGTGTCGAGAAGAAGCGCATCGTCGGGGCCGCCCCCAAGCACAAGCTGCTCAACGAGCTCAGCGAGTTCATTTGATGGTCGGCCGACTTCGGTCGGCAGTCTCCTAGACCAGGCCTGGACGCGCGTCGGGGGCTTATCCCTCACTCCCGATATCTCGCCCGGCGGTCCTCGACCGAACAGACGCCGGTCGGCCGACAGCTACCGCACCCGTCTGAGCTTGGTACTGAGTACTTGGTACCTAGTACTCAGTACTTGGTACCGAGTACCGCCCCTGATCGTAAGATCAGGGGTCAGATGCGTCTCTATCGTGTCGGTGACCGGGGTCCGGCGATTCGTGACATACAAGACCGCCTGGCGGCGTTGGGGTTCGAGACCGGGGACGATGTCCGCGCCGAGTTCTCCGAGGGGACACGCGGGGCGGTCATCCAATTCCAGCGTGCCAAAGGGCTCGACCCCGACGGGATAGTCGGCCCCGACACCTGGCGCTCCCTCTATGAGGCCGGTTACCGGCTCGGCGACCGGATCCTCTTCATGCGTCGCCCCATGATTCGTGGAGAGGACATCGCCGAGCTCCAGTCCCGGCTCAACTCGCTCGGTTTCGACTCGGGCAAGGTCGACGGGATCTTCGGACGGGAGACCGAGGCTGCGGTCATCGACTTCCAACACAACCGCCACCTGGCAGAAGATGGAAAAGTGGGCCCCGAGGTGGTGACCGAGATCCATCTGGTGACGCGCGGTGAGATGCGCGAGGGACGTGAGGCCATCCGCGAGCGTGAGTGGCTGCGGATGCTTCCTTCCACCATGGCCGGGGCACGGATCTTCCTGGATGCCGAATGTCGTGACCCGGACGAGGCCCATGACGCCTGGCAGGCGGCTTCGGCGGCTGCACTGGCCATCCAGGACGCCGGTGGCGTGCCGATGATGTCGCGGAGCAGCGACATAACACTCCCCGAGCGTCTTCGGGCGCGGAGGGCCAATCGTGTTGGATCCGATCTGATCGTCGCCTTTCGAGTGAACCGTGACGGTGACGACTCGGTCTACTACTTCGCCTCTGAGCACAGCACGTCACGGGCCGGAGAGGAGTTGGCTCGCTCGCTCGCATTGACCCTGGATGCCCAAGTGGAGGGCCGGGCCAGCGCAATGCTCAAGGAGACCCGGGCCCCGGCTGCCGTCGTTGCGCTGCGCAACATCGATGAGAAGACCGGCTTGGCGGTGGCCGAGGGTTTGAGTCGCTTCTTCGCGCTGCCTCACTCCGAGGGCTGACCCGGTCGCCCCGGATCGAAGGATCGTCAACTCAGGGTTCGATAGATACGTTCCAGGTCCTCCAAGGACCCAAAGCGGATCTCGACCTTCCCCTTCTTGTCCTTGTAGGTGATCCGCACCTTCGAGCCGAGACGATCCGCCAGACGCTTCTCCAACTCGATTATCTCGACGGGCCGAACCTGGGTGACACGCTTCGTGCCGGGCCCTTCCTCCATCTTCCGCCTGGTGCGGACGGCGTCCTCGACCTGACGCACACTCCAACCCTCGGTCGAAGCCTTCTCGGCCAGATACACCGCGTACTTGACGTCCTCCAAACCGAGCAGGGCGCGGGCGTGACCCGCGCTGAGACTGCCCGAGTCCACCATCGTCTGCACCGGGCCGGGAAGTCCGAGCAAGCGGAGCGTGTTGGACACTGCGGATCTCGACTTGCCCACACGACCGGCCAGATCCTCTTGACTCATTCCAGTATTTTCCAGGAGTTGTTTGTAGGCGTGGGCTTCCTCCAGTGGCGTCAGGTCCTGCCGCTGGACGTTCTCGATCAAAGCCTCGACCAGGGTCGAATCGCCACTATGACCCCGGACGACGGCCGGGATCGTGGTCAGACCCGCTCTGCGCGCCGCCCGCCATCGTCGCTCTCCGGCGATGAGATAGTGGGCACCGTCGTCGTCTCTCGCCACGACGACCGGTTGCAGCACCCCCACCTCGGTGATCGATGCGGTCAACTCGGCCATCGTCTCCTCGTCGAACCGGCTTCTCGGCTGATCCGGATTGGGTTTGATCTCGTCGACGGAGATCTCGACATAGGTGGGACTGTCTGTGTGGTCCTTGTCGGTGGGGATGAGTGCTTCCAGACCCCGGCCCAGCCCTGGTTTGCGTTTCGTCGTCAACTTTCGCTCCTAGCCGTGTCTCTCCAAGAACTCCTGTCCCAGATGCCTATATGCGATGGCGCCCCGGCTCATGGGATCGAAGGCCTCGATGGGCTCACCGTAACTTGGCGCCTCGGACAGTCTCACCGAGCGAGGTATGACCGTCCGAAACGCCAGATCGCCGAAATACTCTCTCACCTGCTCCGCCACCTCTTTGGACAACTTGGTGCGACCGTCGTACATGGTGAGCACCACGCCACCGACCTTCAACCTCGGGTTCAGGTTCGAGGTGACCAGATCGACGTTCTTGAGCAGTTGGCTGAGACCCTCCAACGCGTAGTACTCACATTGGATGGGGATAAGCACCTCGGCGGCCGCGGTGAGGGCGTTCACGGTGAGTAGACCGAGTGATGGCGGGCAATCGATGAGAACGATGTCGTAGTCCTTCTCGATTTCGGCAATTGCGGTCTTGAGCCGTGTTTCACGTGAAAACAAGGAAACCAGCTCGATCTCGGCGCCGGCGAGATCGATCGTGGCCGGCACTACGAACAAATTCAGCACCGAGGTGGGTTCCACCGCATCCTCGAGTGGCGATTCCTTGAGAAGGACGTCATAGATCGACACCTCTATCGAACCACGGTCGATCCCCAGACCACTGGAGGCGTTCCCCTGGGGATCGAGGTCGATCAGAAGCACTCGCTTGTCCTGGAATGCCAACGCCGCGGCGAGGTTGATGGCCGTCGTCGATTTGCCTACGCCACCCTTTTGATTGGCCAGGGCGACCACCGTGGGCTTCTTCATGCCGAGCGCATCATAAGAAGCCAGATCGGTCGGTCAAGCACATCCGGGGGTATTTCCATCGTCTCCCAGCCGTGATGACAGGGCCGCTCCTGCCATGATCCGCCCACCACCGCCAATCCACCGGGTCGGAGCAGACGAGAGATCACTCCCCGCAGACGGTCAGGGGGGAGGCTGGCCCGTGCCACCACAGTGTCTGCCTGTAGACCCAGTTCTTCGATTTCTCCAAGAACTGCCTGGCAATTCTCCAACTCGAGGATGCGAATGACACGACGCACGAGATCGATTCGACGTTCTGAGCGGTCGGTGAGAGTGAATTTCGTGTCGGGCATTGCGATGGCGAGCGGGACACCCGGTAACCCAATACCGGTCCCCAGATCGATCACATGATCGATACCCGGATCGAACGGAGTGGCAAAGAGAAGAGAATCGGCGAGATGCCGCAACTCGATACGTGAGATCTCCCCGGGCCCGATCCCCCCGGCTCGATACCCCTCGGTGGCTAGCCATTCGCCATATCTGGCGAGAAGAATCAGCTCCCGCTCAGCCAACTCCAACCCGGCGTGACGCGCCGCCGAGATCACATGTTTCACGTGAAACCAAGATACTCATCCCGGCACGGCGAGAGGGACCGACTACTCCTCTTCACCCGCATCGACGACCGAGAGCACCACATATCGTCGTGGTGGTTCACCCTCGGAATACGAGGTGACGCCTTCGTGGGCTGCGGCCACATCGTGTATCACCTTGCGATCTGCCGGGCTCATCGGCTCCAACATGATCTCGCCACCCTCTTCCTGGAGTTGCTCGATCAGTTGTTCCGCGTAGATGGAGAGGGCCTTGCGACGTCGCTCGGCATACCCGGCTATATCAAGTCTCAGTCTCGCCGTCTCCTGGCTATAGCGTTGCAGGACGGTTCTGGTGAGCTCGTGGATGGCAGAGCGAACCGAACCGCGTATCCCCACCATGGCCTCGGTCTGGTCACCGCTGACGTCGGCAATGATCACGTCGTCTTCGACGTTGGTCGATACCGAGCCTTCGAGACCATACGCCTCGACCAAACCCTCGAGAAACTCACGGGCGACGTCCGCCTGCTCCTCTGTGGACAGATGTGGTCGATCGTCGCTCACTTTGGACTCCGTTCGTACATGTTTGCCACCCGATTTGTTCTTCGTCTTCTTGGACTCGGGTTGCTTTCCCCCATTCTTAGCCCGCTTTGGCTTCGTCTGACGTCGATTCTCGACGTTCTTCGTCCGCTGCTTGCCGTCCCGGTCTCCCCCACGCTTGCGACCACGTCGTTTTCGATCGGGCCGTTTCTTCACCCGAACCACCGCGTCCTGGCCGCCCATGCCCAGAAATCCCTTTACCGGCTCTGAAATGACCTCCACCTCGATGGCAGATCGATCATCTACTTCCAGTTCCTGCATCGCCGCCTCGACCGCCAGGTCTACCGTCTTCGCCTTGACCTCGATCTCTACGTAGTCCACGTCATCTCCTCCTGCGCCTTCTGCGCTTGTCTGCGGCGCCCTGCTGTGGCTTCCTGGGCGGAGCGTCAGAGGAGTCACCGTTGTCGGGACTCTTCGGGTTGTCTGGCTCCTTGGTCTTGGACCCTGGCGAGGGGGGGCGCCCATCGATCTTGAAAATCAGCACCTGCTGACCGAGTCGGAACAGGTTGGAGGTGGCCCAATAGAGGACCAGGCCGGCCGGGAAATTCCAGGAGATGAAACCGATGAAGAGCGGCATGATCTTGGTCAGCGCCTGCTGGGCGCCCTTCTGCTGATCTGGTTTCACCTGACCGTACGTCTGGTGCCACTGCTGGATGTACTGGGTGGCCACCATGAGGATGATGATGATGAGATAGGGGAGGGCGGCCAGAAAACCGCTGGAGGAGACGGCCTGACTCGGTGACGTGTCGATCATCATTCCCAGGAAGGAATTTCCAGATCCGCTGTCGATCGAAGTGTAGAGAGCGCTGTTCGCCGGGATGTGATCGAGCGGCACGCGCAACATGCGGAAGAGGGCGAACCAGATCGGCATCTGCACCAACATGGGGAGGAGACACCCACCAGGTGTCGCCCCCGCCTCCTTCTGCGCCTCCATGAGACGACGCTGCATCTCCTGAGGGTCTTCCTTGTACTCCGTCTGAATCCGCTTGATCTCAGGCTGGAGCGCGGTGAAGGCTCGCGTTGCCCGTGTCTGCTTGAGGGTCAACGGGAACAAGAGGATGTTGATCGTGATGGTGAGGAGGATGATCGAGATCCCGTAGGCGGCCCCGTCGGGCATCCACCCGTGAAGGAAATCGAAGAAGAACGCCAGGACCGAGCCCAGCGCGTTGATCAATGCATCGAAGATCTGGCCCATCTAGCGGGCTCCCTTTTGCTCCGGGACGGGGTCGTATCCGCCCGGTCTGAGCGGATGACAGCGACCGAGACGTCGGATGGCCAGCCATCCGCCACGAAACACTCCGAATCTCCCGACCGCCTCGGCGGCATAGGCCGAGCACGTCGGTCGGTATCGGCAGTTGGCCCCCAGGTTAGGGCTTACCAGTTTCTGGTAAATCTTGATGAGCCCGACCACGGCCGAACGAGGACGCATCCACTCAGGCATGGCTCATCCTCTCGATGGCGTCGGCTAGCCATGATGTCACCCGCTCGAAGCGGACATCGGCCACCTGGCTGGTTGCGATGATCACGTAGTCGGTTCCTGGTTTCAATTCGACGGTGCTTGCTGCAGATCGGAGTCGTCTCTTGATGCGATTGCGTCTCACGGCCGAGCCACAACTCCTCGAGACCACCAGGCCGAGACGAGGAGGTCCGGTCAGCCCTGATGCGCTGACCACGACGACCCCGCCCTCCTGATGTCGTGTCCCGTCGGAGAGGACTCTACGAAAGTCCTGGGACTTGCGTAGGGATTCGTAGCTAGGCAGCGAGCCGCTTTCGGCCCTTTTGACGACGATTCTTGATCGTCGCCCGTCCCGCACGAGTTCGCATT
>Ga0307417_10000823_pt1 | contig 12631 bp, 11 predicted proteins | sample SalMarWE160210MG_2_FD_202514 | JGI IMG/M metagenome (GOLD analysis project Ga0307417, IMG submission 202514) | Salt marsh sediment microbial communities from the Plum Island Ecosystem LTER, Massachusetts, United States - WE1602-10 | ecosystem: Environmental > Aquatic > Marine > Intertidal zone...
TCCAAATTCATTTGGTTTGGGGGCAGTAACAGTTTCTACCTTAGTTTGTTGATTATCTACTAAAATATATTTATCGAGAACTGTATATGCGATAAGTACAAACGCTACAATATAGAACAAGTATGTAACTAAAGTAAATCTTTTTAGCTGCTTCATTAAAGCCTTTCAGGAGTTGAAAATAATCTTCATCCAAATTTAAGATTTAATGTTTATGATTGCAATTTTTGATATTAAATGAATTTCTTCTTTGTGATGAAATGCCTAATTTTTAAAGCTATAATCTTCAGGTAAATATATATGATAATTTATTCAGTAAGTCTTAGAGTAAAAACGGATATTGCGGATGAATGGCTGCAGTGGATGCAAGGGGAACACATTCCGAACATGTTAAATACAGGCTATTTTAATAGTTATAAGATATTTAAAATACTTGTTCCTGAAACTGAAGCTGATTTTATTGTTTACAGGGTAAACTATGAACTCGATTCGTTTGAGAAATATACCGAATATGCTCAGAAAGAAGCAAAAAGGTTACAGGAAGCAGCAGCTGCCAGATACCACGGCAGATATACTGCCTCGAGAGAAGTGATAGAAAAACTATAAAACTTTAGAATTAACCAGGAAACTAAAATGCACAGGATATTCTTCAAAAAAGGCAGGGCAATTTTATATCTGATCTTGTTCCTTATTTGTAGTTTAAATGCCCAAAGCCAATCTAAATTTGTTTTGGATATAAAAACAAGAAATTATGATCAGAAAAATGTAAAATTATTTTTGAGTTTTGGTTTTCATAAAGAGGAGGTAATAGGGAAGGAGGAATTTACCTTCGCACCGCTCATTGACAATTTTGATCAACTTATTCTTCATTGCAAAACCACAAAAGTATCGTCTGTAAAATATGGAAATGAAAACCTGAAGTTTTCACAGGATAGTGATCTGCTATATATTAATTTCCAAGAAGAATTAAATAAAAATAAAAACGTAACTATTACGATCGAATATACATCCTTGCCGAGTTCAGGATTATTTTTCTTTTATCCCGCTAAAGAAAATCCGAAAATTCCTTACCAGATTTGGTCACAGGGTGAGGGAACGGAAAACAGATATTGGTATCCTGCTTACGATGAACCTGATGATAAATTATCATCTGAAATTATTGCGACTGTTCCAGATAGCCTGATTGCTATTTCTAATGGAGATTTGATTTCTGTCACTCAAAATGCTTCAGTTAAAACAAAAACGTTTGATTGGAAAATGGATCAGGTTCATGCAAACTATTTAACTACTTTGATCGTCGGTGATTTTGTAACCGTAAAAGAAAAATTACGTGGAACAATTCTTGAATATAATTTACCAAGAGAATGGAAAGACAAATACAATTATTTCTATGGCAGAACTCCACAGATGCTTAACTTTTATTCAAATTACATCTATCCATATCCATATTCACGTTATGCTCAAACAACGGTACAGGATTTTCTTTACGGTGGGATGGAAAACGTTACAGCTACAACACTCAATAGACGGCTCATGCATGACCAAAGAGCTGTTCCGAATTACAGTGCAGACGGTTTGATAGCTCACGAGTTTGCTCACCAATGGTTTGGCGATTTCTTGACCTGTAAAACATGGAAACATGTCTGGTTGAATGAAGGTTTTGCTACATACCTAACTGATCTATGGACCGAAAATGAATATGGAAAGAATGAGTTCCGATACCTGAGATATAATGAAAATATGGCTTACTTTAATGAAGTTAAAGATGATCCTCTAAAAAATATTAAACGTGATTCAACCGGTGTTGTACCGGCTGAAATGGGTGGTGGTAAAGCTTATGATAGAGGAGCTGCCGTGCTTAATGTTCTGAGATTTTACCTCGGTGATAAGGCTTTTGAAAAAGGAATACATCACTATGTAAGTGAATTTAAAGATTCAGCAGTAGTCACAGAAGATTTCCGAAAAGCAATGGAAGAATCATCCGGGAAAGATCTTAAAGAATTTTTTAATCAATGGATTTATGGCGCAGGTTTCCCTGTGTATAATGTTTCATATAAGTGGGATGAAAACACAAAAAAACTAACTCTGAATGTTAAGCAGGTTCAGGAACAACTACCCGCGGTCGGATTATTTACTGCTCCTGTCCTTATAGAAATTGTTGCCGGGAAACTGGACATAGAAGAAGAATTATTGATAAGTAAGAAAGAAAATTCATTTACATTTAATTGTAATGAAAAGCCACAGCTTGTTCGTTTCAATAAATATTTCCGAACACTATGTGTCGTCCATTTTAACAAAGATTTTGATGAACTTATTTACCAGCTTCAATATGACGATGATGTAACAGGAAGAATGGTCGCGGCGCAGGCAATGGCCGAGTTTGGTGAAAAAGCAGTTCCTTATCTTGAGAGAACGATTCGGAGAGATAATTTTTATGGTGTTCGAATAACCGCTGTTCAAAGCCTCAGAAAAATCGGCGGGGACATTGTTTATAAGCCATTGCTTGAAGCTGCCGAAGATCCCGATGCAAGAGTGAGAGAAGAGGCAGTTAAATCGTTATCGATTTTTCATAATGATGAAAACGGAAAATTTCTTGCTTACAAATTTAATACTGAAACCAATGATTATGTTAAGGGTGCTGCCGCGTTTTCTATCATTACGATCAGGATGAAGGATGCTTTTAAATTTGCAGAAAAAGCATTAACCCTCGACTCTCACAGAAATATAATAAGAAGATATATTTTCGAAGGATTGAATAACCTAAAAGACCCGCGTTCAATTAAACTGACTAAAGAATACACAAAGTATAAATACAGCTATGGTGGAATGCATTTACTTGATATTGTTGCACTGGATTGTGCAATGAATTTTGCAAAAACTCATCGGAAAGAAGTTATCGATGCCGTTTCAGAAGCCCTTGGAAATCCGTATTTCAGAACGAGGAATCACGCAGCTGATCTTTTAGTAAAGTTAGATGCAAAAGAAAAACTCCCTTTACTTAAAGAAATAGAAAAAAATGAGAGAAGACAGGTAGTTTTGCGTACCCTTGATGCTGCTATAACAAAATTGGAGACCAAATAAACCTAGTGCATAAATATGTTTTTTTTTGATGAAAAAGATTTTAATTTTTCAAACCTTTTAGCCGATTAATGATCCTAATATTTCGAATTATTTTTTAAACCGGAGGAGTGATGAAAAAGTTAATTTTTTCAGTCTTTAGCATGGCTATTGTTTGCCTGTTGAGTTTTCTTGTCTTTGGTTCCGCCCCACAAAAGAGTTCTTCTGATAAAGAAATAACTAAAGTCGAAAATTTTACTTTAAAGGATTACAACGGTAAGTCCCATTCACTAACTGATTATAAAAATTCTAAGGTAATCGTTCTGATGTTTATTTCAACTAAATGTCCGGTTTCAAATTCTTACAACGAAAAGATGAAAGATCTTTACGATAATTATCATTCAAAGGATATTGAATTCATAGGAATTAATTCTAATAAGGCAGAGGATATCGATAACATAAAAGAGCACGCCGAAGATCATAATTTCAAGTTTACGATTTTAAAAGACTGGAACAATGTTATTGCCAACAGACTGGATGCACAGGTAACACCTGAAATTTATGTCTTGGATTCTGATTTTGAAATTTTGTACCACGGCAGAATTGATGATGCAAGAGGGGCAGGACAAGCAAAAAATAATGATCTAAAAAACGCACTGAACGAAATATTATCAGGTAAAAAAGTAGCTGTTCAAAAGACAAGAGCTATGGGCTGTACAATTAAAAGAGTTGATTCGTGAAAATTAATAAATATTTTCTGATTGCTGGTGGAATGCTTTTAGTATTAGCAATAGTTTTGATTTTTGCCGGCAAAAGAAAAGATGCTACAGCGGATAGTAAATCAGGTTATGATAATATTTGGGTAATTGATAAAGACCAGCTTTCCAGCCTAATTAGTAATAGAAACGGTAGAGTTTTATTTGTTAACGTGTGGGCAACCTGGTGCATTCCTTGTGTAGAAGAATTTCCTGAACTTATCAATCTGAATGACAACTTTAAGGACAAGCCAGTTGACTTTGTGAGTCTAAATGTTAACCTGCTTGCTGAAAAAGACTCACTTGTTGTTCCTTTCCTTCAGAAAAACAAATCAATTCTGGATGTTTATATGGCGAGCAAGGACAATGTAGATGCACTTTTAGATTTGCTGGATAAAAATTGGTCAGGCGCTGTACCGGTAACCTTTATTTTTGACAAAGACGGCAAAAGGCAGGTTTCAATTGTGGGCAAAAGAGACTATGATTTTTTTAAATCTTCTATTGATAGCTTGCTTAACAAATAGTTAATATTAAGTATAGAATAGGGATAAATTCACCCTGATTAAAGTTTTTGCTAAAATTTAGAATTAATCCATTTAAACTTTCATATTTTTTATCGATCTTTTACTTTATGTATGAAATCAAGAGGAGATAAAATTTGCTTTTTAAGAAAATGAAAAGAAACAAAAAAGGCATGTCACCGGGTTCGCTAGTATTTACAGGTGAGAAAAAGGTTGAAGAAATAAAAATTAGTGCATTCGATTTTAATGCAAGCAGGGTACATGAAATAAATATTTCTGAGCAGGAATTAAGCAAACTTAAAAAATATAAATCAAGTAAAAATGTTACGTGGATAAATATTTGCGGAATACATAATACTCAAGTGATTGATGAAACGGGAAAAATATTTGGAATTCACCCGCTTGTTCTTGAGGATATCCTAAATGTAAATCACGGTCCCAAGTCTGATGAATATGATGATTACGTTTTCATAGTTACAAAAATGATAAGTTATAATAATGAATTAAATGAATTGAATATAGAACAGGTGAGTTTTGTACTTGGTAAAAAATTTTTAATCACATTCCAGGAAAGGGAAGGCGATGTTTTTGACCTGATTAGAGAAAAGATCAGAAGTAATAATGGAAGAATTAGGAAGTCAGGTGCTGATTATTTGGCATATAGATTAATAGACACTATGGTTGACAATTATTTTACAGTGCTTGAAAAAATTGATGAACACATTGAAAAAATTGAAGATTCATTGCTAGTGAGTCCGGAAGAAGGGACACTCCAGAAAATTCATTCAATCAAAAAGGAAACAATAAGGTTGAAGCGCGCGGTTTCCCCGTTAAGAGATATTATATACACTTTGGAACGGGAACAATACAGTTTCATTGCAAAATCAACTTATATATATCTTCGGGATCTTCATGATCATATCAAGCAGATTGCTGATAATGTTGAAAACTATAGGGAAGTAATCAATGGTTTGCAGGAGGTCTACATCTCACAGTCCGGTCAAAAAATGAATGAGATTGTGAAAATTCTCACTATTATTTCTACGATCTTTATTCCTTTAACTTTTATTGTCGGTATTTACGGAATGAATTTCCACGCCGAAAACAGTCCTTGGAATATGCCGGAATTAAGTTGGAAATATGGTTACCCGTTTGTCATTTTAGTTATGATTTGTGTTGTTATAGGTATGCTAATTTTCTTTAAAAGAAAGAAATGGCTTTAAATAATTAAGCGCTATTTTTTCATAGTTAATTTAAACTCTGAAAAATATTTTGTAATTTCAAAGTCGGCTTAAGGTAATTTCCCACATAAAAATATCAGGGGAAGTAAAATATATGAGAACTAAAAAAAAATTTGAAAGGCCAATTTTTCTGTCAGTTGTTAAAACAGGGTCAACAAATGAAACAACGTCGTTGCCATTAAGATCTGAGATAGACGAAAAATATAAGTGGAATTTAAGTGATATTTATCCTAACGAAGAAAACTGGAATAAGGACTTCGAGTGGGTAAAAACGAATATTGATAACTATAAAAATTTTGTTGGTAAATTATGCGAATCTGCTGATGTGTTGCTTCAATGCCTGAAGTTTGATGACGAGATGGGTATTAAGCTTGAAAGGTTATATCTTTATTCAATGCTTGCTAAAGATAGTGATATGAAAGTGACAAAGTATCAGGCAATGAATGATAAGATTAAAAACCTTTACGCTCTAATATCAACGGCCAATTCATTTATTCATCCTGAAATTCTTACTATACCCGAACAAAAGATTTCACAATTCTTAAATTCAAATAATGAACTTAATGTCTACCGGCATTATATCGATAACCTGATAAGGACAAAGCCGCATACCCTATCGTCTGAACAGGAAAAAATTCTGGCACTATCATCAGAAACTACCCAGGTTGCCTATAATACATTTTCAATGTTTACCAATGTAGACTTGAAATTTCCTGTAGTTGAAGATGATGAAGGGAAACCGACGGAAATATCTCATGCTCGTTATTATGCAGCAATGTATTCAAAAGACAGAAAATTCAGAGAAAGGGCATATAAAAATTATTATAAATCTTTTAGCGATTTCGTTAATACTTTTACTTCTTTATTTAACGGTAATCTCAAGAGTAATATTTTTAATGCAAAAGCCAGGAATTATAATTCTGCAAGGGAAGCAGCTCTGGACAGGAACAACATTCATGTTTCTGTATATGATAATTTAGTAGAGAACACGAACAAAAATTTAAAACCTCTTCACAGGTGGTCTGCTCTTAAGAAAAGATTGTTAAAACTTAAAGAGCTTCATCCTTACGACACTTATGTAACCCTTTTCACAATGAAGGAAAAGAAATATTCTTATGAAGAAGCAAAAGGAATAATTAGTAATGCTTTGAAACCTATGGGGGAAGAATATCTTAACTCTCTCCAAACAGCCTTTGATAATAGATGGATAGATGTTTATGAAACCAGGGCAAAGCGAAGCGGAGCATATTCTTCGGGAACTACCTTTGGAGTACATCCTTATGTCCTTTTGAATTGGGCTGATCTTCTAAACGATGTTTTTACTCTTGCACACGAAATGGGACACAATATGCATTCTTTTTATACTGGTATGTCTCAACCTTATCCTTATGCAAATTATACAATTTTTCTTGCTGAAGTAGCCTCTACTTTTAATGAAGCATTATTACTCGACTATTTAATAAAGAATGTAAATTCAAACGAAGAAAAATTATACTTCCTTGAAAAATATCTGAATAATATTACCGCAACGTTTTATCGCCAGGTTATGTTTGCAGAATTTGAAATGAAGGCATATGCTGCTTCAGAAAAAGGCCAGGCATTAACTCATGAAGATCTTTGCAATATGTACAGTGATATGTATCAAAAATATTGGGGTCCGGAAATGGTGTTAGATAAAGAAGAAAGCTATACCTGGGCAAGGATACCGCATTTTTATTATAATTTTTATGTTTATCAATATGCTACAGGATTTGCTGCTTCTGAAACTTTGTCTGAAAAGGTTTTAGCAGAAGGTAATCCCGCAGTTAATAAATATTTAAATTTTCTAAAAGCAGGCAGCAGTTATTATTCAATAAATATATTGAAAGGTGCGGGAGTAGATATGAACACTCCGGAACCTGTTGTTGCAGTCACGAAAAAAATGGATCAGTTAATAGATGAGGTTGAGTCAACTCTTAGTTAATTGACATGATTATTTCACGAATCACAAATATCTTTTCTAAAAAAATAGTAAAGGAAAAATCCCTGAATGAAGGTTTACACCAAAGAAGCTCTTAATGATTTTAATCAATCATTGACTTACGACGATATAAGTTTAATTCCTACAGAAATTTCAAGAATTAAGTCAAGAACAGAAGCAAGTACAGCATGTAATTTTCTTGGACTAAATTTAACGGTGCCTGTTGTTTCAAGTCCTATGGATACTGTAACAGGAATCGAAATGGCAAAATCGCTTACTGACCTTGGTTGTCTTGGTATATTGAACAGATTTGACAGCTCATTAAAGGAAATTTTGGCGGATAATAATAACGGCAAAAAAATAAGAGGCGTTTCGATAGCTCTTACTTCACCGCTTAATGAAATTGAAAAATTAGTTGAGGCAGGCTACATTATTTGTATTGATACAGCCAATGCGAATAACAATGAAGTGCTGAATAAAACTGAGGAAATAAAAAAGAAGTTTGATGCAAAATTAATTGTAGGGAATATTGCGCATGGAAAGAGCCTGGCACAACTTGAAAGTGCCGGCGCAGATGCGGTAAGAGTAGGAATAGGCAGTGGGAGCGTTTGTACAACTTCAATTCAAACAGGTATCGGGATTGGACAGGTTTCGTCTTTACTAAATGTTCTGTTTTCAAGAAAAGAAAATAAACTGAATATTAAAATTATTGCAGATGGTGGAATTAAAAGTCCGGGAGATGTTGCAAAAGCAATTGCGCTTGGCGCTGATGCTGTTATGCTGGGAAGAATGCTTTCGGGTACAAGAGAAACTCCCGGTGAGATAATCAAATATAATGGACAACTTTGGAAGAAATACCGCGGCTCGGCTTCTTTCGGAGTGAAAATGCGAAATGAATTTATTGAGGGTGAAGAAACGATGGTAGCATATAAAGGCGTTGTTAAAAATGTGATTGATAGTATTTCGGACGGGCTGAGAAGTTCTATGAGTTATATGAATTGTTTTGCTCTGGATGAATTAAGAGAAATTGATACTTTTGCCGTTCTCAGCAACAGCTCATATCTTGAAAGATTACCCAAAATGTAAATTAGAATATTTTGTATGATTTCAAATGAAAGACTATGATCTGAAGTTAAATCATGTAAACAAATTCAGTCCGATTTATGCATCCATACTTTTCGTTGTTGGAATAACGCTTGTTTTAATTTCTTTGACAGATATTAAAACACAATGGCTTCTTCCACTTTTAATATTATACTTTTCTGTCAGGGCAGTCATTCATTTTTATAAATATCATTACAAGCCTATAGAGATAAAAACTAAAAACGGTAAAATTATTTTTAAAGATCTATTTAAGAAAGAAATAGAAATTATTCCGGGTGATATTAAAGAGATTGAACTAAACAATAAGAATGAATTTATAATTACGACCAAAGATCAAAAAATAATTGGTCTGAATGGTTTTAAGAAATTTATGGGTTTTGCTGAAGATCTAAAAAAAGAAAATGAAAATATAAACCTGGTTGGTTTCTAAGTGACGATTTAGTCCTGGATAGGAACTGATGTTACGAAGTTTTGAAATTTTTCAACCTTAAAGAATTACTTACTACCGAAACCGAACTCATTGACATTGCAAATGCTGCGAACATTGGATTAAGCAAGCCAAGCGCTGCCAGCGGTATTCCAATAGTATTATAGATAAAAGCCCAGAACAAATTTTGTTTAATTATTGATATAGTTCTTTTAGATAATTTAATCGCGCCAATCACTCCTTCAAGATTCCCACTCATCAAAACAACCGAACCTGTCTCCATAGCAATATCAGTCCCGCTTCCAATTGCTATGCCCACATCGCTTTGAGCCAGTGCAGGCGCATCATTTATACCGTCTCCAACCATAGCGACAACCTCATTGTTGCTCTGATATTTTTTTACAGCATTTGCTTTATCATCCGGCATTACCTCAGCTTCAAATGAGTCAATCCCAATCCTTTTTGCAATATTTTCAGCAGTGCTAAAATTGTCGCCCGTTATCATAACGGTTTTTATACCCATTTCTTTAAGTTTCTTTATAGCTTCCCTGGAATCGCTTTTGATCGGATCTTCAATTCCAAGCAGCCCTTTTAATTCACCATCAATATTTATAAAGATAATAGTTTTACCCTCACTTGATAATTTCTCAATTTCATTTTTGAACTTATCTGTTTTAGTAGAGTAATCATCCATCAGTTTTTTATTACCGATAATAATTAATTTTCCATCAATAATTGCAGAAATTCCCTGTCCAGTTAGACTCTTAAACGATTCTGTTTCAGTTAAATTTAAGTTTTTCTCTTTTGCATATTTTACTATTGATTCTGCTATGGGGTGTTCAGACTTATTTTCAACTGACGCAACAAATGTTAACAATTCATTTTCGGTTATTTCGTTTGTGAAAATATCGGTAACTGTTGGTTCGCCTTTGGTTATAGTCCCGGTTTTATCAAAAATTACGGTATTGATTTTGTGAGCAAGTTCAAGGCTTGAGCCATTTTTAATAAGAATACCAAGCTGTGCTCCTTTTCCCGTTCCAACCATCAGAGCGGTCGGTGTAGCTAATCCAAGTGCACACGGGCAGGCTATAATTAACACTGCAACAAAATTTATCAAACCGATATTTAAAGCGTTAGTACCTCCAAAGATTAACCAGAGTATAAAAGTTAAAATTGCCGCTCCTACTACCGCAGGAACGAAAATGGCAGCAACTTTATCAGCCAAATTTTGTATTGGAGCTTTTGAGCCCTGAGCCTCTTCCACCATTTTTATTATTTGTCCGAGAACAGAGTTATCACCCGTTTCAGTTATCTCAAATTCGAATGATCCAGTTTTATTTATTGTTCCGCCAATTACATTATCGCCTTTGGTTTTTTCAACCGGTCTGCTTTCACCTGTAATCATAGATTCATCCAGTACAGAATTTCCTGAAACTATTATGCCGTCTGCCGGAATTTTCCCGCCGGGTTTTACGATCACAATATCCTTTTTTTGCAGTTTATCGATTTCAATTTCTACTTCTTTCCCGTTGCGTTTTATCAGTGCTGTTTTAGGCTTGAGTCCCATCAATTTTTTAATTGCTGTGTTGGCTTTCGATTTTGCTCTTGACTCCAGCCAGCGCCCCATAAGTATTAATGTGATGATCACAACAGCAGTGTCAAAGTATACGTGCGGCTCATTCCCTGGTTGTAAAATCAATTCCGGAAATAATGTTACAAGAGTGCTGAATAAAAAAGCGGTTCCTGTGCCTATTGCAACAAGTGAATTCATATCAACTGAAAAATACTTTAGATTATTCCAGAAGATTTCGAAAAACCTTTTGCCTGGGATAAATATTACAGGAATAGTAAGAAGTAATAAAACTTTATTAAACTGGTCTGTTGATAAAGGGATGATTTCCCTGAATGTTTCAAAAGACATACCCATGCTGATTATGAGTATAGGGATTGTCATAATTAACGAAAAAATAAAATCCTTTTTGAGCTTGCTTTCATAAGCTGAATGCTGATCTTCAACGTCTTGATTCCCTGTTTTCTTTTCGGTAGTGGTTTCTTCGTTTATATCAATCTTATAACCAGCTTCTTCAACAATATTTTTGATATCTTTTAAATCAGTTGTATCCGGATCATATTCAAACGAAGCTTTTTCCGAAGCGAAGTTAACTGTTACATTTTTTATCCCTTCGATTTTAGAAATTGCTTTTTCAACCCTTGCAACACAGCTCGCACAAGTCATGCCTTCAACCGGCGCTGAAATTCTTTTTGATTTTACATTTTCGTCTGTCATTTTATTCTCTATCTTTCTTAAAGGATTACAAATTATACCAGCTTATAGCCCGCATTTTCTACGGCAGTCTTTAAGTCGTTCTCTTTAATTTTTTGTTCGTCAAATTCTACTTCAGCAGAACCTATTTGTACATCTTTTACATTTACGTCCAATTTTGAAAGTTCACTTTTTACAGCGTGAACACAATGCTGGCAGGACATTCCTTCAATATTTAATTTTTTTGTAGTCATTTTTAATACCTCGTTATTTTATCATTTACAAGGCAAAAGTATTAAAATGATGGCGTGGGAGCGTTACAATAATTGATCTAAAGTTTATAGAATTTTAAACCTTGTCGAGGGGGATTCTTTTTTTGTGTTTCAGGCTTTTATAATGGCTGGGTGTAAATCCGGTGACTTTTTTGAATTGGCTGGACAAATGCTGAACACTGCTGTAACCGAGGTTGAAAGCTATTTCGCTTAAGGTTAGTTCATCATATACCAAGAGTTCTTTTACCTTTTCAATTTTCTGATGGATAATATATTTTTCAATTGTTGTATCTTCCAGCGAAGAAAATAAGTGGCTAAGATATTGATATGTTACATTCAGGTTTTCAGACAGGTATTTCGAAAAATTAAATTTTTCTATTTCTCCCGGTTGTGTGGCTTGGATTTTTTCAATTACAAGAGTTTTTATTTTTTCTACAAGTATACCTTGCTTATCGTCAAGTAATTCAAAACCATTTGTTTCAAGAATATTTCTGACCTCATCAAAATTCACAGGTTTGTTATTAGTTTCGATAGTGGCCTCACCAAGCTCAACATTTTTTACCTTTAAGCCGATTTTTATCAACTCTTCTTTGACCACTTTAATGCATCGCGGACATACCATGTTTTTTATATAGAGTGTTTGTGTCTGCACAATTATACCAGATAATTATAAATTACAAGAAGATAATGTAATGTCATAAATGATGACAATATCAAAGATAATGCCTGATGGTATAGAAAGGAATGCTATTATTCGGTATTAAGAGTTTTAACCTTTAGTTTGTGCATCGGCCTGGAATCATTATTTGAATAAAAATTATAAATGTTAAAGACTTCGTTAGGAGATTTTCCGGGTGTTTCAGTTCTTGGAGAATGATTAGAGTTTTCTGCTACAGCGAGTCTCATAAACTTCTTCTTATTACGACCTGAAGCTATTGGAAAAATTTTGGCTGTCTGGTTATTTTTGTTTAGAACTTTGAATTTTTTGCTGATTGAATTTTTGCTTACCTTTTCGTCAGAGGTGTCTTGTACCA